>Ga0265780_10000509_pt1 | contig 60140 bp, 96 predicted proteins | sample P1T30metagenome_FD_192432 | JGI IMG/M metagenome (GOLD analysis project Ga0265780, IMG submission 192432) | Plant litter microbial communities from East Loma Ridge, Irvine, California - P1 T30 | ecosystem: Environmental > Terrestrial > Plant litter > Unclassified | place: USA: California... | reverse complement strand
ATATCTGTATGTCGCCTCTCACGGTGGTGGTCAAGGCTGATGAATCTAGCTATTCGTGGCTGGCTTGGGTGTTGGACCTAGTAAGTACCGTAGCGTGATGAAAGGCCTCAAGCTAAGACGGCAGTGTTTCTAGGTCCGATATCAGAATTTATCGGAAGGCAGAAAGTCCTTCATGGCAGTTTTGCCTGTTTCTTTCGTACGCCTTTCTATATCGTCGCCAAGCGTCTAAGCTGATCTTATAGTCCTTAACTTCCCAGTCGCATTCGGTGCGTCTGACATGAAGATGAATAAAGACGTCAGCTGATGATACAGCAAACAATGTCGCAGTACACATGATATTCCGATTCCTAACTGGATTCGCCGGATCGGCGTTCTTATCAGTATCAGGAGGAGCCATCTCGGATGTCTTCAAGAATGAGAATGTTGCTACGTATGTGAATTTCTTTTGTTAAAAGAGTGAACTTACTGATGCGCAGGCCAATGATGATCTTCTCGGCGGGTATATCATTTTTGCGGGCCTTTGAACATAGCAGGAGCTGACTTCTTACAGCACCCTTCCTTGGTCCTGTGCTAGGACCTCTGATAGCGGGATTCATCAATCAAAATACGAATTGGCACTGGACATTCTACGTCGTCATCATTTGGGCTGCTGTCATGCTATCCCTGATCCTGGTCTTTGTCCCGGAAACGTTCGATCCTCAGCTATTGAAGCTCAAAGCTGCGAGGTGAGTCTACTCCACGTACCATGATCATGATGCTGATATACAGCAAGAGACGAGAAACAGGTGATGAGCGGTGGAAAGCGCCTACGGACCTCGCAGATCGGTCATTCATGGCGGCTCTGCAGAAAAGTATCAAAACCCCTTTTAGTAAGCTCTGATTTTCTCTCCTATGTGAGACAGTAGCTGATGACAGTTCTCTTGACTACTCAATTGATGGTACTCTTCCTTGATATGTGGAGCGCTCTCATCCTGGGTATCCTTTACCTCTCATTTGGCGGAGTGCCATATGTCTTCGAAACGCAATACGGCTTGTGAGCCTTTGGTGTCCAGTTACCGATATTTCAAGCTAATTGTACAGTACTCTGCAGCAGACCGGTCTAGCATTCCTCGGTATTGGGTTCGGGCAGGTCGTTGCCGTCTGCTGTCAACCACTGTTCAACAAGTAAGCTCATCATGGTTCATGAAGTGTGTAGCTAAACCTTAGGCAATATCGCCGATTAGCTCTCAAGCACCCGAACGGTGTGCCAGCTGAAGCTCGTCTCATACCAGGGTTCTACGGTGCCGTATTCGCTCCACTCGGCTTGCTCCTCTTTGGTCTTACCTCGTTTCAGAACGTACCATGGATCATCCCAATCTTAGGGTCATCCTTCTTCGGCGTTGGAATGGTATTTGCATATACCAGTACTTTCACCTACCTTGTCGAGTAGGTCTAAATCAGATCCCTGTTAGACTAGGCTAATGAGCAGTGCGTATCGCCCAGTGGCAGCGTCAGCACTTGCATCAAACAGTTTTCTGCGATCAGCATTCGCAGCTGGTTTCCCATTGTACTTCTTTCGTTTCTTGGCCAATGCGGGGCGAGGCTGACGATAGATTCGGAAGACAGATGTATGAGAGACTGGGTCCTGTTGGAGGGACTTGTTTACTCGCTGGGCTTTTGTTCCTGGCGACACCGTTGCCGTTTGTCTTCTACAAAATTGGGGGTAGAATACGGGAAAGAAGTCCCTTCGCATGAAAGCCGTCGCAGCCTACAGCACCGACATGCATGCCTGTTGGATGGAGACATCCGATATGTGGAAATAGTATGGGTCCTCCTTGCCATCATCGCGTCTCGTTCCAGTCATGTCACCTGGGCATTACCACCTCCAAAGTCTGCTCGCATCTTCCTGGCGAGGGCCGAGGAGCCCTCAAAGCATTCTTAGCGCTCATCTTGATATTACCTCCGCCACTAAACTCCGCTCCTTCTAAGTTGAGGCAGAGCGATCCTTCTGGCGATCACAGTATGAGACGGCTCGCAACATGGAGGAGCATCAAGGTGGCCTGGGAAGCGCTCAGAGACGGCATTCCTGTGTTATCCGCCCCGTCCAAAACTTGATCCGGTTGACTGCTGATCGCTTTTCATACAGTACTGAGCAAGCGACAGACTGCGGAAATCTACGCAAGAACCCTGTCGAGGTCGGCTACCCAGTGAGTGGATGAAGACGTATGCTTGGGTGGTGTATGGACAAGTTCCGTCTACCAGGTCGGTCACAGGAACCCGGAAAGGACTGGCTGGTCCGAGAGGACATTGGAATGGACACAATTCGAACACGATGAATGAGGATGGCAGCACAATCATCCTGAGCGGCATACTGATTCTATATATACATATGAATAACGAACTGACCAAAACGAGGAAGAGCAGGATACGCAAAACTTGTTCAAACTCCCTTCCAGATCGAGACTACATGCACATACACTATGAAGTCTCACCTAAACACGAAGTGCCTTTCCCAATCTTCTCGTGACTGTAGCTACGAACCTGCTTCGTCGGCACCCCCGTAACTCGGTCTTTCCTGATGCTTCAGTATCCACTGGTTGATCGACTGTGCACCATTCCCAATGCCCCTCCCCTCCTTCTGGACCATCCATATACGATCCCACAACCGTCACTTTCTGACCAGTGACTGTGCGCCGTTCTGTCGCCTGTACTGTCCGAGTAGAGTCAGGGTCCTTATTGACCAAGAAGTCGCCAGATGGCTCGATTTCCAAGAGAACGTTTCGGGAACCTGCTTGGAAATTTACTGAGGATGTATTCTTGAAATAATTTCCCCAAGGATTCTCGACCGGCTGCTTCTCCAAAGCGTCGCAGACACTCTTTCTCGATTCAATGTACATCCTCATCATTGGCTCGTGTAGACTATCTGCCGGGGTTCCGTGCGCATAATAATTCAGTCGCGAATCCTTTAGGCCTGCATGCATCGCCTTCATCTCTGTCATTGTGTGGCAGCCACTTGCCGCGTCTGTCCAGGCCCTGTCCAATCCGGTGAAAAGTCCCTTGACCTCGTCATACACCGTACGAAGCATCAATTCTCCGGCTGTACCCTTTTCAAACATCCAAGGGTCTGGGAGAGGTCGCAGCGAAGGCTCGGATTCCCGACAAGACATTTTGTGCGATTTGGTTGCTGATGATCTCGAGAAGTGGCGTAGAGTCAGCTGGATGGTGGACTGAGCTGATATGTGTAGCTGACTGATAAGACGGAGTGAAGGATGGCGATGGTTTCTTGCTTGTGAATGTGCTTAGTGGGTGGACACGAATAGTGAGTGTGGTAGAAGAGCAAGAAAGCAGTCGCTCTCCTTATCCTATATAGTCAATACTCTCCTTTGAAAGTTACATATGAAAGGACAGGAGGATGCGACGGTAGCCATGGAGCAGCGCACAAAGGGTCACAAACAGTGACGTAGTATAAAGGGTCCGCACAGAGCCTGAGGAGCACTGCTTTCGACTACATCCACAGGCAGAGGTACTCTGGGTCAGACGGACTCTCGAAGACACCCAGACCGTCAAGCTAGAACTGAGTCCACTGCATGTGAGCCGCTTGGTCATCGTCCTTACGTGCCGGAAGAGACACATGTGCTCGGTCAAGACCATCTACCTATGTGTCGGCCCATTGTAGTACTACTGCTATGGCAAAAGCGTAAATCAAGATACACATGTACACCAGGGTCATTGCAAAATACATGAGCGACTCTTCCGAGAAAAGGCAAAAGAGAACTGATAGCAAACAGGTATACACAGGGTGTATAGCAATAGTGACTCATACAGGGCAGAATCGAAACGAATCTGCAGCTATTTGGTTCGGCCTTGAAGGCTCTTCATTCCCCTCTTGAACCACGACGACATCCCCTTCGATTTCGCAGTCCGAGTTGGCTTGACAACGGTACTTCCCTCGTTCCCCAGCATTTCATCTTCCCCAAGTGTCGCTTTACTCATCGCTTCAGTCCTGACGTCGGGGCGTACTCGACTGCCCAACACACGTTCATCCAGCTTGGGCTGCGTCTCAAGGCACCAATTCCATCTTCCCGATTTCTCGGTATCATTGGCCCCCTCTTCTGCTTCCTGCTCCGACCAGAATCCAGTAACCGTCACTTCAGGCCCGTATGTGTGTCTCTGACAAGTTGGAGGAGTCGCGTCCGACTGGATGGTCCAGTACTCGATTTTGGAGGTCAAGGTCATTGTGACTCTGATGGGAGTGTACTCGGGTTTGAAGCCGACCGTGACTTGGAGATCTGTGTGTTCGTTATCCTTTACTTCTTCCGCCAATTTGCGACTCAAAGCGTCGCACATGATGGAATAAGGAGCTCCTAGTCCATCGTTCATCGATTTCTTGACGCCCATCGTCTTGTCGTCGAGGCGGTCGTCGCTCATAGGGGTTTGGCGAGAATCTGCAATCTTCCGATTTAAGCCTTGCGAGCGACCGTATTTCGGAAAGTCCGGTGAAGTGACATTCTACCACCATGTTCGCCCTGTATTGCCCCATGCCTTTCGAATCTCAGGGAGCATAATTGAATAAACCTCGTCCGCTAGGCTCCCTGGCGCTAGCTTTCAATAGTCCCGGCCCATCTGCTCGAGGCTTTCAAGCGATTGCAAAGAAGAAATCTTTGTGTCATCGTGAGAGATGTTGGACTGCATCTGGATTGACGATTGGCGAAAAGCTAGGGACAAATCTCGATATGGTGGCAATATGGGGCACTTTATAGGTCCGATTGGTCTCAAAGGGCTCGTCAAGGTAGAGAGTGATGTATAGAGAAGAAGGACGTCCTCGCCACCCGAGTATTTATATATCCAAGAAGCTCCTCTCCAAGTCAGACATGAAAGGGCAGCACTGTGCGTATAGGGTCTTGGATCCAGGCGCAAAACGGCAGTGACGCACTACAATGGATATCTTGCGCAGCAGAGTAGCATCGTCACCAGGAAAAACCGTATAAACTGGGGAAGGGGGAGAGATCTGAGGTGGTGGTGGCAACAGTGTAACTCACCGCCCAAAACTTCGAGTCGATACAGCCCTGACACAGATTGGGTATCCACTTGCTTAGTAAGAGAAGCATAGCAGACTACCCTGCTACCAGATATCGCTGATTTGATGCAATCATGGACAACGGTACATGCTCAGACAAAGTCGTGGTGGCTTTGCATGTTTTATCTTGCCACACTGTCAATGAGCTCACTCTCAATCATGACTGACTGCTATACGCATGAGAACAGTGCACTCGAGCTCGTCCACGGCTATACCACAGTCGCAACAATCACACTCCATATGCATAAACGTATCTACAGCTGCAGACGACATCCAAAGCACAAGCCCAGTACAAAACCGGAATAGCAAGCCCAACAACTATGTACAAAAGAATAGCTTCTTTACGACCCCACCGAGCTCATGGCCTCTTGCGCGGTCTGAGCTTCCTCGAGCTTGCGCCATTCCCACTGTCCTCCCTCTCCCGACCCATCACCCTGTGGGCATCTTTGTTTCCAGTGTCCAAGAATACTGACTTCCGGCAAGGCAAATGCCTTCTCTTGATAGGTTTCGGAGTCACTGTGATTGTCGACTGCGTACGATCCGTCGACTTGTAGACTGATCAGGACAGTATCACGAGTCGGATTCATGTTGGACTCTACAGAGCATTTGACGGGGTAGTCAGATCTCGTGGGTCCGAGGGACAGCAGCGAATATGCTTCTTTGGCCAGCGACGCAAATGCCAATTCATAAGGCAAGGCCAAATTTCCTTCCGTTTCGCAAACGTCCGCCTCTGATGGGGTCATTGTGTCGAATCGATTATCGAAAAGACCTTGCATCCGCCTATTCCTCTCCTCGAGTTCTGGGTCCGTTGAGCAGGGCATTCGAGCATCGGGATGGTCGCGCCATCTCTTGGCGAGATCTTTAAATGCTTCAGCAAGGGAGTCCTGCATCTGAAACACCACGTCATTGCCGCCGCTGTTGGGCGGAAATTGGATCTGCTTCAACGATGGGAGGGTTGGAAGTCCTCGTGCAGATGGGCCAGTGTTGGGCCCTGACAAGCGAGCTAAACGTCAGCGATTTATGAAGAGCCTCCCGGTAGGTGTCGGGTACGGAATGGTACGATCTAAAGCTACCGGGTGATAGGACAAGCTTACACGCGATTTCGGAGCTTAAAGACATGGCTTGAAGTGATAGTAATCGATGGCTTAGTCACGAGTTGTACGGGGTTGAGGTTCAGACGATTGGAAAGATATGTATAACAAGCAGATGCTAGCTACAGGAACGCGGGTTTATATATCTTATTGAGATCCTTTCCCGCTCCACTGGTGAAAGGTTCAACATTGGTCACATGTTTCAACTCTTGTGATCCTTTACGGCTCAAAGGGAAGGGAACCATCTGTCGAGCTGACGAAGACCAAGACAAATAGCTGCTACACGATTTCATTCTGCTTGTGGTCACAGTCAGCATCAGAGAGACTTCAGCAGGAGGTGGCATGGGTCTCAAAATCCGGCCGGCCGGGCATGCGCTGACCAGGACATCATATTCGCCACTGCCACAGTCTGTCACGTTTCTCAAGTAGTGCGTCATCAACGTTCCTGCGCGTCTTGTCTCCATTCAATCTAATCTATCTGTCTTTAATCCATACATCCACTAGCCCACCGAGCGTGATAAGTACACGGTAGCAGGCAGGATGGAAGAAGAACGATCTCCCACGAAGAGTGACTATGACTCACCATATCCCGCTCGACCAAGTTTGTCGCGGTCTAGCTCGGTCTCGAGTTTCTTGGGTAGACAGGGATTTGATAGATATGGAGAAGACTGGGGTGGGGGAGCCTTGACTCTTATCGGTATGTCTTGTTCGATGCCCCCGGGGAATTGAGCTGATAAGATAGATGTTGCCGAGACTTTCTTTGGTGAGCCATGTTCTTACATGTCATGGTGAGGGTGGATCTAATGTCAGATTCCCGGTTGGACCTATTCAATCGTCGACTCAAGGAACAGTCTGCCAGACTTAGGTCGAGGGCTGTAGAGCTCATACCCAAGGGTCTGAGGACGCCGAAAGTAGGAGCTACGTCTATGGAATATGAAGATAGAGAAGGAGAGGGAGAAGAGGGTACTGCAGAAAACAGGAGACGGGGGAAGTACACGCAGGATGTAGAGCGTGAAGTTGATCGCATCAAAGTCAAGGTCAGCTTTACTGACCTATCCCTCGGGCACGAGCTGATGGGTAGCTCGCTGCGAAAGTGACGCATCTCTCTTCATCATGGAGATCAGCCCAAATTGTCAGGACAAGAGAGAAAGTCTGTATGTCACTACCACCTACGCGACACCGTTCGGCTCGAACTGACATGTAGCCTTCCTATTCGGTGTCATGTCCCTTACATTCACATGTTTACTATATGGGATGGCACCCGAATGGCTTCCATTCGCATATACCGCTCAAGCTGCTTTCTACCTGCCATCGAGATTTTGGATATACAAGCGAAAACAATTCCACTACTTCCTCTTCGAGTGAGTTTCCTTTTGTGTGGTGAGATCCTGGCTGACTGAGTAGTATGTGCTACTTTGTCAATGTACTTGACTTACTCTGGATTTGGGTATTTCCTAGCTCGACCAAATTGTTTATTGGATGTTATCTCTTGACCCTCGGTAAGTCTAGTTAATGTGTGAAGGTCGGTGCTGATGTATAGGCCCACTGGCTAGTGCAATTATTACTTGGCGAAACTCACTCGTATTCCACTCCTTGGATAAAGTCACCAGCCTTTTCATCCACATGTACCCTCCTACCGTCCTTACCATCATCCGGTAAGTCCACCTACCAGACATCAGAATAGCCTAACGAATAGTCATTCCCTTCCTAATGCCGAGGAGAAATATCCCGGCTTAGCTGGTCTATCGGAATATACATGGTATCAAATGATCGTACTCGCTGCTGTTCCTTGTACGTTCCTCATACTCATTCAGAGCTGATAAATAGATATTCTGTGGCAAGGCGCATACTACAAATTCATCTCGCTGGATAGGGGAGAGAAGATCGCTTCTGGACAACGTCAAACTTCGTTCCATTAGTTCGTCTATCCCCCACACCAGGGATGAGTCAATGAGCTGACAGTATAGCATGCTAAACGACAAGAAAGGGCCAATTGGGAAACTATTACGAGGGATCAGGGCAAATCACCGAGAACTGTGGTTCATCTTCTTTCAGCTCAGTCAGTAGCCCTTGCCCATCAAAGTGCGATAACTGACAGATAGTCTACAGCGTGGTGTTCATGATCCCCGCTGCTGCACTCTTCATCAATAGCGCAAGAGCAAGTCATGTATTCCTAGTCGTCATATTCGCCGTATCAGCATGGAACGGCGCGTCATTCTATGTCGAAGTCTTTGGTAGAAAGTAAGTCACTACCTTCCTGATTTCCGACATATACGTTTCGAAGAGCTCGGCTGATTCCAGATTCGAAAAGGAATTGGAGAAACTACGTAAAGAAATGGAACTTGCCTCTGCGACTGGATCACTGAGTGGTCCTTCCACAAACGCCTCACCATGGACTGAACCCGCTTCACCGAATGATAGGGACATGGAGAATTCACCACTGGTTTTACCGGGTACGAACCAGCATGCGGCAGATATGGAAGTCCCGGAACTGGTACTAGAAAAGGCGGATAGGGAATTACAAAAGTCAAATACGTTGAAAATTAGGGATTCGTAGCCTTCATTTAAAGATGGGGCTTTAGATTTTATGAATTCAGATATAATGCCAGTCTTTGGGAATCTAGGTGGAATGCTGATACATATACTACACTGATTCTATGAGATTCGAATAATCTAGACACAATATAGAATCAAGCCATTCGGTCAAGTGGTAAAGGGTAAAGGGAGCGAGCAAAATCGAAAACCGAAATTCAAGTGTGTAGTAGTCGTGGAAATCGATTAATTGGCGGGAACGGAAACTTGTTCTTGCTCCACGCGACCAGGAGCGACGGGCGTTGCGTCAGAGTCGCTTGGGCTGGCTTCATCATTTCGCATGGACTCAGGTCGGACCGAGGCTGGTCTACTGGATCTGTCAGCGCCTATACACACTGAGAGAAGTGGGATGGAACTTACTTTGAGAAATGCCTGAATTCCCTTGGTGGACCTGCACATCTGTCTTTACCGTGATTCAGGTTCAAGCCTACATAATCGGTATTCTCTGACGGGATTCGCTCGATAGCTTTAATGGCGGCTGGGATGGAGGTACTGTGAGATTCAGCCCAGAACACAAGAAGGGAAGAGGTGAACGTACAAGTTGACAAAAGCCGCCGCTTTTTCCTTTAAGAAATTGATCATTTCGACTTCTCCATAAACACTGAAATCACTCCTCAGTTTCTCTTCGGTGAATAGCTCAAAGTCCTTGATGCCCCCGACGTAGACGTTCCTAGTCGCATGCTTGTTGTTCGTAATCATCGGTGTTGATTCTTCGCGAGTATCTCTTGTACCCCATCCTACCCTCAAGCGGAAACCTTTAACGACCACGCCTTGGGCTTGGGCGGCACTATGGAATATAGCTGCGCAGGCTGGATCTACGAATGTTGCAAACTACCATCAGCTTCATTTTTGGTGTAGAAGGAGGCATAGGACATACAGCGCATTGTTTAGCAGGTAGATATCGGAGATGTTCGAGATTACCTCCTCGAATGACATTACATAGATCCTCGTGAGTGGCCGATTCGGGGATATTACCCAAAAAGACAGAGCGCTTGGGCGTACCAAAGGAGTTGTCGTGTCCGTTCATATTGCCCATATTGGCGTTTGGTGTACCGAATGGACTTGGTCGAGACCACATTGGGTTGAATGCCGCTGGGTTATTGTACTTTGCCATATCGGGGGAATACATGTTTCCGAAATGAGCTCGACCAATCTCGGCTTCGGCAGCCATACATGCTTGACGCATTGTGATTTCGACGTTGTTTGCCTGAGTCTTGGGCACGAATGCGCATCGGTCCTGGGTATCAGCACTCTTCAACGCGTCCAGTCATGTTAACGCACCTTTCCAAATCCGACCTGTTTTCCATCCCTGCAATATTTGCCCGACTTTCTCAACCTCTCGACAACCTCCATAGCTTTTCTGATACTAAAGAAATGGACAAAGGCATTCTGCTGGTTCCTAACGACCTTGACAATATCCACATCGCCAAACGCCCTCATTTCCTGTGAAATTTCATCCTCACTCATCTCTGGATCGATGTTAGGGATGTATACCGTCCGAGTAGCTTCCTGCGTCATGACCGCATTGACTACTTCTCTGTTCATCCATGGTTGTTCTCGAGCCATGTTGACATGTAGAGCATTCCCTCTGACAGCGATCTTCTTGACGTGTGCATCGGCTAGGAAGGCGGCAGCGACTGCTCCATTTAGGAAAGAGATGAAGAGGCATTGACCATTCTTGGGCACTTTGATTTCTTCAAGAGGACCGAAGTGGACCAGACTGAGAACTTGATCGACGTCAGTGCCTGCTGATCAGTCGCGGTCGGAGTTCAAGAGGAATGAACGGACCTTCTGGGAAGCCACCAATGTAGATAGTCCGAGCATAAGGGTTATTGCAATTCCTCACAGCAGCTCCAGCAGCAGCAGGACCATAGTTTCCAGTCATCCTAGTAGAGTTGAAGACAGGGACATTCTACCATCAGCACCTCGTCGCCATTCTTGAAACGCGACCTACCAAAGGTCCCACAAAGTCGAATGGGGAACCAGGGATTCCGTTCTGGTTCTGAGCGAACGACATGTTTGCGAATGACGCTGCCATAGGATCAAAGTCGAACCCTGATCCAGTAGAGGTGGTTGGAGGGGTGATTACATGTTGAGTGAATTCACTCTGAGTAGCAGAAGAAGAGGCGGTCATAGCTTGAGCTTGAGCTTGGAGGTCGTACATTGGCTGGATTGCCATGGGGTTAAGGGCGCTAGAGGATTATGTGGATGATTGTAGCGTATCGCTTGTCCAACGATCGATATGTATGTATGCAAGGGTAGTTGTCTAGACAGTGTATCAAGTGGAGTGTAGTATAGTAGTAGAGGATACCAAGTCGCGTTTGATTGAATAAACACCGCAGTGCCTGACGAGCCAGGACGCGACCAAACACAAGTAACACTCGGCATTCTTCGCCGGATTCCAAGCCTTTACGTTGTCCGTTACAAGGCATCAGACCAGGTGCAAACGTTGACAGAGCTATCCGCTCGCAGGTCAGTCTTGCTTGCTTGCGTCTCTGTTGCGCAAATGCGATTGCCTGGAACGAGACGCGAGTCTTGATATTATGCTGCATCCAGTCCTGCTTGTGTTTGCCATAAAATACATGCCCAAGCAAAAACTCTAACCTAGACCGAAGCCAAAACCTCGGGCTCGACAAAGTCACCGCTCTTGACGACCTTGGAGCCAGTGTTGACGTCCATAGCCTCACCGTGAGCTTCAAGGAGCTTCGACATGTCGAGTTTAGGAGTTCGGAGGATCTTGACCTTTCGGACGTAGACGTTGTGCAATGGGTAGATACCCTGTTTATCAGCGATGCTCAATAACGCAATAACGAAAATGGAAGATTGACATACCTTGGTGGCTTTCTCGATCTCTCGACCAATGGACTCGGGAACGAACTTGGCAACCAACTCCTTCAACTCGGATCCCTCGGCCTCACGACGCATGATCTCGGTCATCTTGCCACGGATGGCCTTGACCTGAGAGGACTGAGCGTAGGTGGTCTTCTTGACCTGGTTGGCGGCTCGCTTGGTGAAACCAATGGAGAATAGTCGGAGTCGGTATCCGTCGGTGGTGTTGACATCGACGTAAGCCTCGATAAGGGTCTGCCACTTTCGGACAATGGATCGTAGCTTGTCGGTGGTGAAGTCCATGCCGTAGAACGAGGTAAGACAGTTCTTTCCCTGATCCATCAGCACACGCCCAAGCTGAATGTGTGAAAACAACTAACGGCAACATCCTCAACCCTTAGCTTGATCTTCCTGAAACCCTGCTCGGGGTCGTTTTGTAGATCGGCAAGAGAGACCTCTAGAACTCGGCCCTTGAGGGAGTCGTTGGCGTTCTCTAAAAATCGCATCAGCTTCCATCCTGTTTTTCCATGCTTTTCCAAACGACTCACTCAAACCCTGGGATCGGTTGACGAGGGTCTTTCCGACATCACGCTTCTCGAAGAAAGAGGGAGCCTTGATATCGTACCAGTCTGTGTAGTGAAAGTGTAGTTTTCGAAATTATGACGAGATTGAGAGTAGATGTTCGAGATTGACAGTCGAGATTGTGGGAGAGACGTATAAACGAGCGCAGCGAGAGGAGGCAAGCAAGATTGATGGGCGTAGTCGAGAAAGAAGCATGTGGTCAGCTTGATGTTCTTATCCTTTCCGCTGCCATCATTGGCTCCATTGAAACTCACCCTTCCTTGTGAAAGGGTCGACGACCTTCTTCTTGATTCCCTTCTTTCCTTTTGATAGCCTCTTGTTCTTGCCGACAGCCATACTGTATAGGTTAGTTGAGTGTACTGATGTTACCCCTTGTTGTCACTATTACTCACTTGATTGATGGTTACAGAATCCACTTAGCTCTCTCTTGACATGGACCCATTCGCAGGAAATGGTAATTAGATTCCGTTATCCCCGGTAAGAAGTCATATCTCCGGGTGTGGCACCGGCGGTGTTAACCCGCCTTATCGCGCGTCTACTCTGGTTGCACTTATCGCCGACGATCACGCATGTTCCGGTGCTTGGCGCGACATCCGGCTTCGGATAAACTGAGCCTCAAAGAGCCTGCATGCAGACCAGCAATAAAAGATAGTATCATATATATATATCGTCTCAAGTCCCAGCTCCACCAGCAACTACACTACTCATACTCCTACTGCAACAGATGCTCCAATTCTTCATTCTCCCTCGTACCCTGCCTCTGAGTCTTCTTCCCATTCCCCTCAATGGACCCACGACCAAACTTGCCAGTAACGCTCTTCGGTCTACTTTCGGGAGAATACAAATCCGCATCAGAGGAGGTGACACCAGTATCCTCAGTCAATGAAGTATCTTCGCAACTAAGGACCTCCGATGCTGAAGGTGAACTCGAAGCGGAAGCTGACGGATGGAAAGGGTGGTGATCCTCTTCTCCTTCAGTATTGGATCCATCGCCAAGACCGTCGATCTGGTTGATTTTGGTTTCGAGGCGTTTACCAACTGGGGTGTTTCGTAATTGAGGAAGAGCAGCTCGGACCATCCCAAGAAGCTATCATCAGTTCAAGCCGTGTCGGTACGAATATCAGCTTACCTTGTCTCGTTGAGCCGGTTCAGCAACTTTCAAAGCAGTCTAATCATCAGCTTATTCGACGCTCACTTGAGGCGAGAGTAGCTGACCTGGATAGGGAAATTCCCATAAGCGTCCTTGAGAAGCTTATACACTTGATTCATTCCATCCGCCTGCTCTCCAATGAGCTCATCAATCATTTGTTCCCTCTCTTCTCGACCACCATGCTGGAGTGCTTTCTCAATGACGTTAGAAGCAAACTTGTGTCGAGCCACTAACCATTAGTGGTCACGACATAGATGGAATTGGGGAACATACTGTCTTGGAGATGACCTTTGAAGGCTGCGATGACTCGAGATCGATCTTCGGGAGTGGTAGAAGTGATGATACTCTGTACCACGTAATCTTCCATCAGCCAAATCTCACCTCAGAGAAACACAAGCCAGGACTCACTGCCAAATGAATCATTAGTGAATCTGATGATGTTATCGTGCATCTCCTCGAAAAGATCCCTAGTTTGGTCCAGAGTAAGACATTCAAAAGTCTTTTGTAAGACTCGACAACCATAAGGATGGGTGGCGAGCTCGGCGACATGGGAAGTGAAAGATTGCGGGATAAAGTCTGGACATCCGTCCAAGGTAATCAATCGCTTTTCATCAGTATCTCGCCCAATAATAGCATGAGAACTGCTGAACTTACCTGAATGACGTGGTTGCCGTTATTGTCCTTGACGCAATCGACTACTCGACCGTTGAGCTCTCCTACAAGTCGATCCCTCTGGTCCTTCAAGACGTGCTCGAAAGCTTTTTGAACCACCTGTCATTAGCGTCTTTCGATACAGATCCGCGGGGTAGTACGATAACAGCAAGATCTACGAGAAAGGGAAGACATGCGGAGTTGAGGAGGAAAGCCAAAGGGAGAGAGGAAGCAGAAGAACAAAGTAGTACTCACCCTACACCCATACATCTCCATCGAGAGCTTAAACACATTTCCCTCCATCTTACCAGCAATCTCAACTTTTTGACCCTGATCACAAACCTCGAATAATTTCTGAACGACATAATTCCCAAAGACATCCATCATTAATGCAAACAAGTTGGGAGTGATTTCAGCAAGTGCAATTTGAACTTCTTCTTCAAGACCAGATTCGAGTCTTTGTTGAATGAATCGAGAACCATGTTGGTCGCCGCAGAATTCCACTACGTGGTTTCGGATATGCTGCTCATCAGCTTACTCCTAATCGACACTAGTGGTCTGCACGACAGGGACTTGCGGTAAGTTGCCACCTGGCTGATTTATTCATCCTAAACTCGTCAAGTAATGGAGATCGAGGCGTGAGATTCTCTCTTCGGTTATAAGAGTTCATACCACCCCTCCAAATCCCAGGAGTGTAATTTGGGTGAAGACCATACTGGATAGGCATTTGACCAGTCATCATTTGATTCGCATAGGGATTACCTGTGTGTTGTGGATGGTTGAAGTGGGATGTGGTCGGTGATCCGATGGATCCCATAGGAAGGTGAGCGTAGTCGTCGTTTCTGTAGGGCTGGCGGTTCGTTCGACCTCCCCGATGCTGGCATTAGCGTCTTCCATCTGTACTGCGAGAGAAGAGGATGAAATACTCACGGATTTGCCTCTACCGCGATGATTGTTGCCAACACCTTGAGGGTAGTAGATCTCACCACCGCCACCATAGTTGTAGAACGGCTGCATCATGCCAGAAGTCATGCCAATGGGACTGGAAGGGACACTCTCTTCATGGCCATTGTACACTCCTCCTCCATATTCATTCCCGCCATGCCCATTTCCATTAGTCATGGTCGTACTGACGCTATCCCCTCGTTGTCGAGGTACCATTCCCCCATAGACTCTCCTCCCACTCATCTGTCCCTGAGGATTGCCATAGATATCCACCATACCTTGGTCCATCCCCTGTCCTTGTAAATGACCTTGACCTTCACCTTGTCCTTGAGATTGATGCTCTGACCCGTAGTGAAAGGTAGTGGCGATAGGTGAGTTTCCAGCAGAAGGAAAGTTCGAATAACCAGCTGAACCAGGCGCAGATGCCGAAGTGGTATAATAAGGATTATTCGCACTGGTGATGTTATTGTAATCGTGCAAACCATAGAGGGTCGGAGCATGTAATGAAGCAAAAGGTTGAGGTTGGGCGGGTGGCGGTGCTTGTAGTTGTTGTTGTTGGTGTTGATGACTCTGTGAATGCGCGGAATGATGAGAGTATTGTTGGTGATGCAGCGGGGGATGACCTAATGACATGGCTGAGACCCTTGATACGAGATCGTCTTCGGAGGGAGGGAGGGGATGTTGGCGGATTTGAGAAGGGGTGAGTCGGGACTGGGTCTGGGACTGGGTTTGGGATCGGGAAGGGTATTGAGGAGTGGGAGTATGTGACATCGGTCGATTGGTTTATGACGGCGCGAATCGTAAATCGAAGGCAGTGTCCTTAAAATCGACGCCCGTCACTGGCAGCTGACAGCTCAAGAGAGGAGAGTGAAGTCGACAGGGATTGAGTTGTCGACAGAGGAGAGCAAGATTACACTTGAGGTATAAGCAAGCAAGAAAAGCTAGTGACAGTAGCGGTATTGGGGTTGTATCCACACTGTATAGATGTAGATGTACACGATAGGTGATGGAAAAGGGTGAAGGGTAAAGGGTCAAGAACAAAAGATGAATACAGAGGGTAAATTGATGATGGGAAGTCAAGTGAAGTAACGTACAATAAGAAGACACTAGAGGTCGTGGTCGTGTTCGTGACCGTGTCCGGGTGGTGGCTTGGGAGAGTCAAAGGATGACGCGAACGAGGGACAAAGGGGACAATGCGTGAAGGGAACAGGATTGGCAGTTTCGATCACGGGGAGTGGGGCGTGTTTCTTCTAGTGTCCTGTCTTGTGGAACGCGGTACCGTAGGTATCTTTGAGTTTGTTTCGGCAAGCGAGGGGCGGGTTCAAGGTCAAAGCGTCTGGTCATCCGTTCCTTGTCTCCCTTCGCCGTTGCCGTCGCCGTCTACTCAAGTGTGCTTAGAAACGAGAGACCCTTGGAGAGCCAAAGGAAGGTCGTGGATCGGGAATGAGATCTGAGGGGTTTGGTCAGCTAAATGAACTGGAGTGGGGCCAGGGGAGGGATGAATAAAGGACCATGGCGACGATGAGCATTATATCCCTGAGCCTATGTAGATAGACCGAGCGCATTGCAAGGGGAGATGGTGTGGGATGAACATACCTTTGGAACTTGTGTATCTCTTCTCGTTCCTCGGGGTAGGTTGATCGTGATTCTATCGTAGCCGTGATGTCCGAATCTGATCTGATGACTTCAAGCTTCCCCCTCTACTCCCCTGATCAATGGTTGTAGTGGTAGTGAGCTAAGTATGGTCGAACATGTAACAAGGTAGATGAGTCGTCCATTGTTTGGTTCAAAATCTGTGACGGACTCCGTGAATTATAAGATTAGGGGTCAGATGTCAGAGATTTGCACACACAGAGCCCACAGAGCCCACACACAAGACGGAGGGGGCTGTGCGGCATTCAGCGTCCTTTCTCATCTACTTTCCTACTGGTGACAATGAAGAGTCCTCTAGCTGGGTATATATGAGGAATCGTAAGATAGACGATGAGCAGTAATGAAAGTTGATGCAGTTCAAGATAACGCGTCTCATTACGGTTACGGCAATGGCATCCAGGTTTCCAGGTGCAATGGCGTGGCGCACGTGCCCTTCGACATCACTCAACTCAACCTCTTATCTTATGCTTTTCCCATTGGAGACAAGCCAAAGCAATCGTCAAGTCGTATACATCGTTATATGAAGTCCGGAGCCTATCATGCGTGCCCCACCCTATTCCGCAGTACAGCAAGCGGTACATCCTCTTCATCATCATCTTCTCCATCTCCATCATCCCAATCATCATCTCCATCTCCCGCCGAAGCAGGTTCATAAACGTTATATCGTCCTCTTTCTTCCCAAGGCATCTCCCTCCCTGGCTCCACTTCTCTGTTCCATCCTCCATGCCCTGACTGTGCGTTGTCGTCGGGACGATCAACGATATTCCAATTCCCCATTGGTCTGACCTCGTATCCCTCACTTCCTTGCCTCACTTGATTATGCCGAGGCATCCTCTCCCCGTGCTGTAGTGGACCGGAATCATCGTAATCGTAATCGGACATGTATGGTTCAGGCGATGATGATTCCGATATTTCATCTTCTTTATCCCTCTCTGACCCACTCGAGTACACTTCTCCTTCTTGCCTTTCTCGCTGTTGATGTCGACGATGTTGGTGTTGATCCCTCGATCTTAAAGATTGATTTGTAGGTTGTAAAGCCGGATTAAAGGATTCGTTACCATACACAAACGCTGATCCTGATGCTTGATAATACTCTGGACCAGGTTGTGTGACTCGAGTCGGATCCTGTGGCGGCCAGGCATATTGCGATTCAGAACCTACCATCAGCATACTTCTAGTCTATTCATCAACTCCATTCATACTTAACGAGTCGACTTACCTATACAATTCTGCCATCATCCCTCCTCCTATGCCTCTCTTCTGAGAAACCAAGGCCGTGGGCTAGAGTACTGCTGACGCTCTCGCCCAAATCTCCATCCCCATCGCCCAGAGGTCTTGGAGCCACTAGATGGGCCCATTCGATTCCGGACTCACCACCTGAATCCTGATTTACGGGGTATGTAAGGCCATCACCCTGCATCTTCTGAGGCCAGAGCCATAATAGCGGATTGGGACCTAGGACAGATTTCAAATTATGTATGACCCCGACATTCTGCCATCAGCCCACCTTCCTCTCGCCACACTTTATCGAGTGAGACTCACGTAAGGATATTTGACATCATGGATCTTCCCCCTCCTGACCAGAGTAGCGACTTTATCCTTCTCCCATCCCTCTATCGTAGTCGAGTTACCGGAAGCGAGGTAGAGGTGATAACACGAGAACATGCCTACGCATAACCAGACCGGACCGCAGGCTGCAAAGTTGAATATCAGGAATAACATATCTGTGAGGGTCGGTTCTTCCTATTGATCAGCTCAATCTCCATTCCAACTGAAGTTCAAGAAGAAGAAGGAGTGGACGTACGGCATAAGTACTGGCCATTGCGAAACATCTCCCGATCATCATCAACAGATGATAGGATGTAGCGATATCAACCCATAACAGAAATCGGATGAAATGACCTTGATTATAGAATCCCACACAGTTGTTGCCTAGCCACGGACAATGGTCTGACATCAGCTTGACCAAAAAACATGGCGGTGAGCTTACGATCAAGCTAAAAGAAGAGACGGAGTCAGTATTGCCTAACTTGACTTTGTGGGGATCTACCTTGAGCTGCTATGTCAGCCGCCATCAGAAGAGACAGTTCAAGGGGGCTCACAATACAAGTCTTGCACTGCCTACAGTGATGTGCTATCCATCAGCTCTTGACCTTACCTCTCGGTGGCTTCATGGACGTACCCCTCGGTGGCTTGTAATGTTCACAAGTCTTACAATACCTAGGCGCATGATTCCCTTTCTTCACCTCCATCCCATCTGAATCGTTCATATTTGGTCTCTGATGATTAGCAACTGTCCCTTGACATCTGTCCCTCTTTATTCCAGACATCGATAAGGCATCAGAGACTGATGAGGAGGGAGAAGAGGAAATGAAGACATACATATCCATCTGGAACACTACCAGGATTGGTGGTGACGCACAACCTATAATTCCACCATATCATCCCTACAGCCGCACTACAATTAGTACCTTTCTTCAACGAAGTTTGGAGAGGATGAGCTCACTTGAATGGAATCAGGAGTTTCAAGAGGTCGACAGATAATGTCCTTCCGTACCATGGCCAAATTACCCACATTTGGGACGTATAGGATATGAACGAGATCAAAAGGGATGTACCAATTACCCTGCTCTGTCAGCTTCACTCGAGTCTGTTCATTCGATAGAGGATCGAAGTCCAGGGACTGACCATAGCCTATCCCATCTGCGGGATACCATGGCCGGGCGTGGTCTGATGTCAAGTGTCAAGTCGAGTGAAGTGATGACGATGATAGTTGAAAGTTACGCGTCTTGATTTGTGGCTGTGCCCGACGGTCAATCTATCACGAGAATAGCGAGCCGGTGAGCTTAGCGGGAGCACTCAAAGCACACGCGTGAGGCAAAGCTACAGGTCGAGAGAGGTACAGAGTGACAAGAGGAAGCTAGCAATGCATAATGATAGATCCCTGACCGATTTCCTCTCTATAGCTCTAACAACATCTCCTCACCACCCTAGTCTTTCCTCCCGACCTGAGGGGCAGGGATGAAACCTAGTATTCCGAACGTAAGAGCATAAGCAGCGGTGGCTAACATCAGCATCAATTTCTCTCCTTCGTATTCGGCTCCCGTGTTGGAAGGGGGAGAACATACCTCCTGCCATTGATGTGAACACTCCCAGACTTTTCGTTTCACCTTTAATGACACTTCCCAGTGAAGGGACTTCACCAGCTTGCGAAAGGGCGATCACGTAGGATATCCAACCAAGGAGTATTGATAGTGTGAGAGCCTGAGGATCAGGATGCTATTTTGATAGTAACAGGAGTGGTCTAATGAAGGAGGAAATCCAGGTTTAGGTGACTTACGGGTACCAAGGACCTCAAACGAGCAGAAGCTTGCCATTTAGGATACTTGTATATCAGCTTTGTCAGCTTCAGAGACATCGGTAGCTTACATTGGGTATATATCCCCTGAACCATGGGAGATACAAGACGAGATATAGGAATATCAACTATTCATCAGTCATCTCTACGCACGATCCCAACACGAGGGACATACCACTGTCGAAGCGTGGAATCCGAGAGCAAGTACCATCAGTCTCCTGAATGATCAGCTCCACGTCTCAGAGAAAGCCCCAATTCCAGCTCTTGAACAAAAGACCTACCTCAACCAAGCCCGCTCGATTTTGAGCACAGACCCCACAGCGTCCACGAATCCAGTGTACCACATTCCCCCGACACCCGCTAAGACATATTTCCCATGTTTGACAAGAGCCATTGGCGGTTTATTTGAAGGTGGAGTGTCGATATTGCGTAAAACGTTGGAAGGGGCTGAGGAGGGGAAGGATGGGCGACGCTTATTGAGGGTCGGCTTTGACATGGCGATGCTGTGCTGATGACAAGCTTGAGCGATAGTGGGTGTGACAGTGACAGTGGCAGTGACAGGAGACTGGGCTCAGTGTATGTAGCCTGTTTGGATACGGCGCAGGAAACAGGCAGGTAAGAGTGGAAATAAGTCGGAAAGCAAGTGGGATATTTCAATTCCTTACCCCACTTCATCTCGCGTCATTGGATCTAGACCTAAACAGTATCTTTATACGTGCATTGTTACAACCACAAGTGCTTCCTTCTCTAAGCTCGGAAAGTCTAAGGACCATAAATGCTCAAACCCTTCATTTCCTCTAGTACTTCCTCGACCTGACCATCTAGCGCTCCATTCGCATAGTCTTCCCGGATGTTATCGGCAAAGTATCGCTGGACACCACTTAATTTCTCGTAACCCTCCTGAGCAAAGTTTAGCTGACATCGGACCATTGCTTCGAAAGATGGATCGAGGTAGGCTAATTGTCAGTATTTATGTGTTCGCATCAGAGGTGAGAGGGGGCATACGGATACGAAGGTCGACGAATTGAGGTAATTCAGTAACGAGCTGGTCATTCAGGAGATTAAAGATGTCTCTGGCTTCATCGTGTTCTTGTTGCGCCTGTAAATCAGCTCTGATACAACGACAGGAGATCACTCAGCTTACTCTAGGTAGCTTGGTAGTATCCTCAGAGGGTTTATCGACCAATCGCTTCATCTTGGCACGAGCAGCATCGTAGTCAGTCATCTATCCATCAGCTATGCTCAATATCGAACCGGCAGCGGGCTTACCTTGTGATCACGTTTCGTAATCGCAGTGTTGATGGTACCGTAGTAATTGTTCATTCTTCCAACGGGTTCAAGGACGGTAGCTCGGAATGGGGCGTCCTGACATTAGCCAATGTCGACTCGAACATACAAGCTGCTCACTAGATCACGTCCGACACCGGCATCTAGCTCATCGACTGCAGACTTGTATGCGTGTCCGGCCATTGCTCCCTGCTAATCAGCCTTCATGTACTCGTAGCGATGATGAGACGCACATCACTAGTTCTATCCGCAGTGTAGAACAATGCGACAGTTTCGGCGATTCGAGTTTGGGCAGAAGCCATCGCTACAGGTCAGCTCAGTCCATAGCATTCTAGGTCCCTCAGCTTACCTCGCATAGCATCAAGATAAGTCTTGGCCTCCTTTTGCAAGTTGTTGGTCTCCTTCTCCATCCTATCAATCAGCTTGAGCCTTGGTGCGGTATGAAGGACATACGTTCGATACCTGCCCTCCTCCTCTGCAAATTCCCTATCGATCGTCCTTTCTACCTGACCAGTCTTTTGCATGATGGACGTGCCCATACGGGACGTTGCTTTCTTGAATCTGGGATATCAGCATAGAAGGCTTGGCACCGCTTCAAGTGGTGTTTGATTGCAAACGTACCCTCCCCTGCAAGGTTAGCTGTAGTCCCTCAGAGCTAAAAGATGAGATTGGAGCTCACCATGACATTGCGAATGTATATTATGCGAGTGTGCAACAGGAGGAGAGTATGGTGTATAGAGGTGTCTACGTAGCGTCACCGAAAGGGGAGACCGGGACCGCGGTTGCAAGTATTACGTAAAAAGACGATTAGATCACAAACGTCACTACTACTAGACTTGCTCATTTCGCTCAACTATATCATCATCATTTCACACCACCTAGTAGATCTGGACCACTTCCTTAGAGATTTGATCACGCATTCAGACCCTCTACATAGCATCACATCAGCCGTTTAGAAAGCAAAATGTCACGACACCGCTTCGTAAAGAATCTCGATCTTGATGGTAAGCTCCTGATACACTTCAGAGCGTGAGTTAACATGTCAGCCGAGATGGAAGAAGAAGATGAAGAGGAGGAGGAGGGAATGTCAGCTGAGCAAAAGGGTAAGCCGTCATTCGCACAAACAGAAAGGAATGGTCAGCTGATAGGATAGCTCAAATGGCAACATCGATGCCGATCGCTCGAGCACTTCTGAAGGATGTCAAACCACCAATATCCGATTCAGCAATCGCAGATTCATTATGGCATTACTGGTTCGATGTAGATAAAGCAGTAGCATGGTTGAGAAAAGATTGGGAGAAGAAAGGTATGTCTGTCTCTCCGTTCCCCCATTTCCACACATCACAAGTTGGTGGAGTAGCATCCATGTCTTGTCTATCTGTCAGATACCTCCGATCGATTACCGGCTGAGCCCGCCAGGCGAAGCTACGATACCGCCTCATCTTGAACCTACTCCGGATCAACGACCACGTCGAAAGGGGGCCAAGCGTCAACGACTGGAGTCACCCGAGATTCCCCTTACTGCTTTGCAGCGATTATCACTTGCCCGAAAGACCTCTCCTCCCTCGACCTCTTCGCCCGGTCCCTCTGTCCCTAAGCCTAGTGTCGCGACACCGGATGGTAAACCGAAATCAAAGTTGGCATTACTAGCGGAACAGCGAAGACTAGCTTCTTCGAAAGCTAGTCCAAGTCAAACGCCCACCACTGCCTCTCCCACACCAACGACGCCAACACCCCTTCCTGGTGATGCCAGTCCTGCTAAACCACTTTCAAAGTTGGCGCAGAAGATGGCTGCGGCGCGAGCGGCAAAGGCGGATGGATCGGCAAAACCTTCGAGTAGCAAGACCGGCAGTGATTCGAGCCAAATGGACACAGCAAATAAAGTGGAGGAGGAAATCGAGATCGACGAAATCGATACCTCGTTGTTCCCAACTTCGGCACCTAGGGTGCCATCCCAGACGGCCACATCACCATCTACATTCTTCAACGTCCTCACGAGTACCCACCGTAAAGCTCTGCTACCTTCGTCCGAACTATCAATGCATCTACCGGCAATAGGCGATGCCGACGAATTACAACGTAGGATCCGAACGGCGTTTGGCGAAGGCGTAGAAAGTCCAGACGATATTATTCTTCGGGCAAGGAGTGGACGAGGTGGAATCCCGGCTCCGGCTCAAGTCACGATAGACAGCAAGACATAGACATGGACATGCTACTCCTCCCCAACCCTGCCATCTCGACTGACCTGTTGATCGTACTGAGAAGCTAACCTGGTAGTTGCCAAAGTGTCAGCTCCGGCCAAATCTGCTTCCCTTCCTGGCAAACCACGGACTGCACCAGCACCTCAAGCACAATCCATCACGCCCCGGACACAACCAAATAGTCCTCAGACAAAAGGTCAATCAAGCAAATCCTCTGCTGGAAATACTCCAGCCACGAAAAGTATGATCAGCAGTACGACAAATGATATTGCTGGACTACATCTCGGTGATGAAGCTGAAGATGAAGCAGAGAAGGAAAAATATAGGGAACAGCCTGGATTGAGTATGAAGCAAGAAGAATTGCTGGCTAAAGTCCGTAAAGACGAGGAGGAATCAGACAAGAAGAACATCAGTCTCATTGTCGTCGGTGAGTATCACCCTTCCTTGTTGTCGTCTAGCTGATTGGCCAGGTCATGTCGACGCAGGGAAATCGACATTGATGGGCCGACTGCTGTTCGAAGCAGGCGAGCTTTCGGAGAAAGAGAGAACAGCGAATGAGAGGGGAAGTCAGAAGATCGGTAAAGGCAGTTTTGCCTTTGCATGGGGTCTAGACGCTTTAGGAGATGAGCGTGATCGGTACGTCCCTCTCATTGAAATGATCTGACAAGTAGGGGCGTGACGATCGATATCGCCACTACACATTTCGAGACACCTCATCGTAATATCACACTTCTGGATGCCCCAGGCCACAAAGATTTCATTCCAGCGATGATATCCGGAGCCGCACAAGCGGATGTGGCATTGATGGTGGTCGATGGTAGTCCAGGAGAATTTGAAGCTGGATTCGATAGAGGTGGACAGACTAGGGAACATGCTTGGCTAGTCAGGAGTCTGGGTGTCAAAGAGATCATCATTGGTATCAACAAGATGGATATGGTAAGTCGCCGGCGAATTTCCTTTTTCCATATAGCTGATGAAAAGGTCAACTGGTCGCAAGATCGATATGATGAGATTGTTGACGCTCTAAAACCATTCCTTGTATCGGCTGGATTTGCAGCTTCGAAAACTACATATATGCCATTGGCAGCTATGGAGGGTATCAATGTGTTGGAAAATAATGAACCATTACTGCAAAGCTGGTACACCGGTCCCACGCTCATGACCACACTTGGTTAGTCCATGTAGTGGGTTTGAGCTGATGATCCAGATAAAGTCGAGATTCCAAGCCGACCTTATGAGACGCCATTCCGTATACCGCTCTCGAACGTGTTCAAGGGTCAGACAGCTGTTGCGTCTGGTGTGGCTGTTTCTGGACGATTATGCAGTGGTATCGTCCAAGTTGGTGACAGAGTGAGGTCAGTACCAGGTGATGAAGTGGGAACTATACGAAGTAGGTCCATTCCAACTCTCATTTTCGAGGTGATGCTGATTTGCAGCCATCGAAGTCGACGATGATACCGCCCCATATGCCATTGCTGGACAGAACGTCACACTCTACTTATCCGGTATCGACCCAATTCACCTCGCCATCGGCTCAGTCCTTTGTCCCACCTCCCAGCCTGTGCCGCTAGTAACGAAATTCACAGCTCAGATATTGGTTTTCGACCTTCAAAGTCCCATCATCACTGGTACTGCCGTACGTTTCCCTATTATCCCTTTCCCATGGGCCGGAACTGATAATCAGGTTGAGCTGTTTCACCATTCAATCAATCTACCCGCTACTATCAGTAAATTGGTTTCAGTCAATGAAAAAGGCGGTAATGTCCGTCAGAAACCTAGGTCAGTCTCCACTGGATGATTACCCCTTAAGGAAGGGAGCTGAACAGTAGGGTGTTGCAGAAAGGAGTTACTGCGACTGTCGAGTTGTCATTACGCGCCTTGCCAGGTAGTTCGAGGACTGCTACTATACCGCTTGAGACTGCTTCGAGCAATAAAGAGATGGGCCGGGTATTGATCAGAAGGGGAGGAGAAACGATAGCTGCTGGTCAGTCCCCCTTTTCCTGCGAGAGGATGGTATTGATGTCTAGGTGTCGTGTTGGAGATATTGACCTAGTTCTGACACACTTAATATTGCCTGTCAGCGGGTGTGCAATTCATACGGTCGGATGAACCCCGATAGAGCCTTTGTATAAATGCATGCCATGACATTCGACGCTGGCGTCCCCATTATTGTTCAGACGCATGTCGCATCGTGACGTTATTAATGTACGCACAACCCGGCGTGACGGTGGTAGATCTCAAGATCTGGAGTGTCAGACCAACCGTATGGCGTGCGCGAACAGTACATCTGGCAGAGCGAATGCAATAGAACTATCTCGATACTATCGCATAACGCCGATTTGAGTATGGTTTGTAATATCAGAGAAGTGTTTCTGTGTGTTGGCGTCAGCGAAACCATTCAGCACCGAAGGATTGTAGCGGGACATCCTGTTCGGTGACGTTCTGGGATCCACCCTCGATAGCGCCAATCTCGAACGGTAATGACAAAAAGTCCATATCTTTTTCGCTGATCAGCTCAAGTTCCATTGTCAGTCGAATACTCACCGAGACCATTGGACCCATTATGATCCATGAACGCGGCCCAAGTCCTAGGTGTGATCCCACCGTCGACTACCTCGCCCTTTTGCGTATGCCTCGGAACACTACCCGCATCCGGCAGACTGACATAACTCCCGAGGGTCTCGGTGACATTAACCAGATCCACATCCTGAGCCTTGATCCCCTGTATCCTTTGGGTCAACGCTCCAGCGACCCAAGCTACGCCAGACCAGTACGTGGTCAATTTCGCTAGACCTTGTTGCAGAGTAGCGATGTTGGTAGTAGCGACAGACGTCAAGAGGGCTCGGGAGAGGGCGAGCTGGCGTGGATCTCTCTTCGGGGGTGAAGGAGAATTTCTCTCGCCAGTCGTAGGGGAGTGAGGTGTTATGTTCAGTGAGACAGGAACGCGTTTAGGTGAGCCAGCGGGAGTAGGGCCCGTTGAATGATGTTGTTCGATTTCTATCATCAACCCTCGGTTTATCTTATCTCGTTTCCCAGCAGGGACTTGACTTACCTTTGACATAACAGCATCCAGCAACGTAGAATGCCTGATTGACAAACGGCAATGCCAAATACGAATGACTATTGATGATATCACTCAGAACGAGTATATCGCCAATTGTTCTAGCTGAATTCCGCCATACAGAACTGACAGTCGCGGAATTCGGAGTGGCGGCTCCTGATTTCGTACCGTTCGAGAAAGGTTTGGAACGTCTAAGCAGATCTTGGCCGGTCAAGAAGGCGGATGCGAGAATCAAGTGCATCCAGAGATGGAGTTGTAGGTAGATTGGTGATCTGTTGGCGCGGTTATGACTTTGTAGACTATTCATAAGCTAAAATCTGTATACCTGAGGGCAAGGACTCACTTTCCTACATTCCACTGCATGTCGTCTGGTAGTTGATTGTATTCCACCATAGCAGCCGCCCTTGCATTTTGGATTTCACCGTCCAGTTTGACCGGATCTCGATTGCCATGATTCGCATTCAGCATATTGATAAGTGGTCCATAAATCATCATCTGCTTGGCAGCATGTGGAAATGCTGATGGTGGTTCGCCGTCAGGTATACCTTCCGGATGTATATCTGCCGCAGTTGGGAGTGCTTGAGTGATATCCTCCAGCCGAAAGGTGGTCTGCCGACCTACGCCAAATGCCAGGGCGTGATCCATGATGAGGACTGACCAGAAAGCAAGGCGGTTTAGGCGGCTTTCCTCTGACGATGCGTCGGCCGAGTCTTCTGGTTCCTGCAAATCAGCGATATGGGTATCGGGAGAAGAGCGCTACTTACCAGATGTAGACCTAGATCGTATGCCATCCGGACGGCACAGCCTGTATACATCCATAGATCAGATTCGGAATCTACAATCAGTCATCTCGCCGGGATGAGCTGAGGAGTGCATACCATTGGCAAAGCTTATGTGTGACATCAAGACGAATGCGATGATAGTCTCGCGAGATGGAACTCCCAACATCGATCCAAGCAGGACTTTGGCTCGATCATTGAATACATTGCCGTAAGCATGAGGCTGTAAATGAGGTATCGCGATAGAAGGGTGTGTAGAGAATCTGCCAGTCAGCTCCATGTCTATCCCTTCGGTAGGCTCACCTAGCTGAGATACCCGCAATGGCATTAAACAGGAAAGCGGATCCTGTCCCAGTATCCACCTGAGCCTCAAGCTCTGCTTTATCGAGAAAAGGGAATTGACAGCCGAAATGAACAAAAAAGACATCTAAGAGGTGACGCATTATTGATGGATCTGGAAGACCGGTGGAGTCGATTACCTGCTGTGGTGTGTGGTTATACTCTAAAGTTGGGTGGGGTGTTGGAGATTTCCACGAAGCTGGTGATTCGGCTACGCGAACTTTTAGAGTGATCTTTTTGAGACCTGCACGATGAGTTGATGATATAAGACATGCGTCACGACGACTGACCTGGTGCGATTGCGGTCTGCGGAACGTCAGTGCCTCGTAGTAAAGTGTCAAATGGGATACTTACAGCTCCATGCGGTCTCCACCAAGTCACCTTGACCAGCTTACTACCCTCTCCACCGTCCTTCGCCCTCTCCTTCCCCTTTGTCGAGTACTCTCCAAGATTAGGCGTTGGCCCGGAATTCCCTGAAACAGTACTCATCCCCTGATCATACGGGCTCTCATTTTCAATCTGGGGTAATTGCGACGACAAAGCCGAGATGAATTGTGTAGGATCAAAATCGTATGGTATTCCATTATTCGTGTTTATATTCGTGTTTTCATTCATATTCGTAGATGGACCAGCTTGAGCTTGACCGTATACGAATCCTGGAATTTTTCCGCCCATGGCTCCTGGAACAAAGGTGTGGTCCTCGGGTGGATGGATCATATTGAATAGAACTGAGAATGATGAAGGCTCTAATGCTAGGCTGCTTGAGCCTGCTGGAGTGGCAGCTGATATATCTATAGGGGCTATTTGATGTTCGTTGAGTCCTGCTGTCAGCTACATCTGTGACAAGCACTCACCCTGAGCACCTTCGGTCATTTGTCCGTGAGCCAAGAACCCTTCTAGCCATCCATCATCCGCCCCAGTAACTCCGCTCGCCATCGACATTGATCCCTCGCCCTGATTCATACCCATGCCCATGTGATGCGACAAGAAAGCTTGTTGAGCTTTCTGCATTCTAGCTTTCGAAGATCGACCATCCTCACTTGGCCAAGTACAGCTCAATCCCGCTTCGACGCAATTCTGACATGGGTCAGGTGGATGAGCTCCGCATTTTGATTTTCGGGAGCGACACTGTCCGTCAGGCTCCGAGGATATAGAGGGTGTGGGCTTACCTGAAGACAGGCAGTCCGAGAACGGGAGAACTTTTGTTTCTTGGATGCAGGCTCCGTGTCGGCTTCCTCAGATAGCCCTTTCGAGGCTGACTTAGGACTCGGCATAGCAATTGGAGCCAAGTCTCGCCAGGTTGATCAGGCGAAATGTTCGGTAAAGCCGCTCTACTCGATCAGAGACATGAAGCCTGATGTCTCCGGGGAGAGTCCGACCACGATTGAATGGATGGTCTCCCTTCCTAATTCCGCTGAGATCTTGGGATCAATCCCGAGCAGAAGCAATGCGACAAGTCAGGCCCGAGCGCGAGGTGAATCCTAGAGCAAGTGTAGATGTAGATGCCACTTGATTCCATGTATAAGTACAAGTTACACCCCCGGTATAGGGAAGGCACGAAACCCCACTTGTATATTTACGTAAGAGTTTACAGAGTGGGCGTCAATGAGCGGTAGTTAACAACCGATAATTAAGCCGGTCAGTGTTCTTGGCTATGTTCTAGATCTCTGTACAGCCTATACAATGGGGAGCACGGTTATGTATATATCGTGAGGCAGTGAGAAGGTGTCAATCACCTGAATTGTGTCGCAAGAATGGCTCCTACCGCTACTGCTGTCGATACACCACATGGAACCGTTGCATCTCTGAAGGAGCAGGATCAAGCCAATGCAGGGATTGATCGACATATGATTGATCCGGAGATTAGGACTCGTCCGAATGTCGCTCTTTGGGTCAGTCAAGATCACCAGTGAGTCAGGCGTCGTCATTGCAGACGAGGCTGACGGGTAGAATCTGGATGAAAGAAGAGCCATTCCCCACCTGCCCTCCTAATGCTTGTGTTATTCACGTCGTGAGTACCCGAATCTCGCAAGAGGAAATGGCCTGACCTGTAGAAAGCGACAGGTATTTGCGGGAGTGAAATTCACTTGTGAGAAAATAGAGCTCTGATGAATATTGAACCAACCCTGATGATATAGCTGGAAGACTGGGCGAATTGGAGATTGCTGCGTTACCCACGATATCATCCTCGGCCACGAGTCCGCTGGGCAAGTTCTGGAGGTCGGGTCAGATGTCAAAGATTTCAAAGTGGGCGATAGGGTATCCGTGGAGCCAGGAGTCAGTTGTTGGGAATGTGACATGTGTTTGAGGGGACGATCTAACATCTGTCCCAATGTCATGTAAGTCCTCCTTCGCTAACTTTGACAGATATTGACGAACAGCTTTTCCGGATCACCACCTAGCGATGGAACTATGCGTAGATTCGTTGCTCATCCGGCTCGATTCCTACACAAGATGCCCGAGTCAATGACCTACGCCGTTGGTGCTCTCATCGAGCCCCTCAGCGTAGCCTATAATGCAGTAATGAGGGCAAAACCTTATCTCGGTCAACCAGTAGTTGTTGCAGGAGCAGGCCCAATCGGTCTGGCGATGGCGCTCTGTGCTCGAGCAGCCGGAGCCAATCCAGTTGTCATCACGGATCTCGAGGAGAATAGGTTACAGCAAGCCAGGAGTATGGGCTTCGAGAGGACACTCAAAATTGATCTAGGGTGGGATAGACTAAAGACTGCCGAGAATATTAGGAATGTCATGGAATTGGGATGTCTGCCTCAGATCGTGTTCGAATGTACGGGTGCTGCCAGCAGTATCAACTCTGCTTGTTATGTGAGTTTCCTACAACAAGCTGATATGTATCGCTGACGATCAGGCATTGGAGAATGGAGGAACCTTGCTTCAGGTCGGATGTGGAAAACCAGAAGTTGAGCTCCCACTCATGTCGATGGGTTTCAGAGAAGTAAGCTTCCAGAAGGTTTAGGGCTCAAAGCTGATGGTAAGGTGAACATCGTAACGTCATTCCGATATACTCAATCATGGCCGACAGTCATCCGTCTAGTGAATGAAGGCGTCTTTGGGGATGTCACGAAACTCATTACTCACGTTTTGCCAATCGAAAAAGCAGTCGAGGCGATGGAGACTACAGCGGATAGGAGCACATTAGCCATCAAAGTCCAGATAGTCGATTAGCATAGTATCCTAGAATCTTGCTCTTGCGCAGGCCAATTTAATCGTCGCCTTACAACCTATGCAGTGCTCGTGTGCCATTAGACCATATATACACCGTACAGCAACGATCTGAGCGGAGGCAAATTTCTGCCACCATCCTGACATTTCGCTCAACCGTAATTTCAGTCAAACTACCAATTCCACTTTTCACGACCCGCATCGCCAGACCGCACGCAGAGCTATCGATACTAGACCAGGACGTCGGACGAATACATATATTCATATAGACTTGGACCCGAGGAGAAACGCCCAAAATGCCTATGCGTCCGGTAGCAGTACGCAATGTCTTTGACAAGAAGAGGGCTCTACCCCGTATGGTAAGTAGATCTAGGGACCTATATGCATACATGAGCTGACGAGAACAGAGTTGGGCACCAGAGAATCTGTATAATCTATGGCAGCGTACATCATCAGACGGCTCGATGACTCGCGAAACAGATTTCACCCGAACATCCATGACTTTATACCAACAGCGATGGAAAGCCCGTCGTCTGATCAGAGGGTATCACGGAGACCATATCGGTACGACAGCATTCGAACGTTGGTATTTACCGCCATCACTCCCTTCCATCCATTCCGGCACATCATCATCACAAAACAACACGAGTTCACTGAGTAAATGGATCGAGGGGAAGGAAAGGGCAGGTGGAAGGACGAAAGACGATTCATTAGCGAAAAAGAAGGCTGCAGAGGGGATGGCTCCTGTGGGAACTATGATGTTCTCGGAAGTGGAGAGGAGATTGGATGTGTTGGTATTTAGGAGTTGTTTTGCCAGTTCCGTCTGGCAGGCAAAGGCTTTCGTAGTGGGAGGCAAGGTCAAATTAAATGGCAGTGTGGTAAGCTCTTTTTCCCGTAATTTTGTCTTGAACTTACGTCCAGGTCCGCAATCCAAATACATTGCTGAATCCGGGAGATATCTTTACGGTGGATTGGAGGGCCATCCCAATGCTTCAGGCTCCCAAAGCCGCGCCAGTCGCCGCAGAAGAGCCTGCAGCAGCGGTCGAAGTTCAGGAGGATGCGGCCCCATCTGAAGAGGCCGAAACGACAGCAGAGGCCACCGACGCATCCGAGACACCAGTATCGACACCAATTTCTGCACCGGCCCAGTCTCCAACCCCCGTGCAATCTGCACCTGCCTCTTCTCACTTCAATCTACCCCCATTCGCACAACCTCATATCTTCATCCCCGCCTACCTGCTACCATCCTTCACGACCTGTTCATGTGTATATGTCCGACACCCGACAGCTCGTCCGAGATACTCCGAGATTCCATCACCGTTTGATGCCGGAGGAGAATTGATGAGTCTCGGTTGGGAGTGGTTTACGAAAATGGCACCAAGAATGCGTGGAAGGGCGCAGGGCAGATGGATGTCGCCACAACGAGAAGGTGGAGAGGGTATCAAGGCATTAGCTGGCAAGAAGGCACGAGGGAAGGGGTATGGTCTCGCATAGGGGAGTACTATGTGCACGATGAGTACTGGTGTATGATAGGCAATGCATCATTGGCATATGGAATTACTCTGCGGGGGTGGTAGGCTGGTCAAGAGGTGGAGCTAGACCTTCCTTTGCTAGCAGCTTTTCTAGTTCTCCACTCTGGTGCACTGCTTGTCAGCGACATGAAAGACCGGCGTCGACAGGAGGTACTGACTGGAAAGAACGATATCACATCCTCCGACAAATTCACCCTTGACATACAGCTGAGGGATCGTAGGCCAGTCACTGAAATCAGCCTCCTCCGTCACATCACAGCCGAGGGGACAAACCTGTACTCCTTGATACCTTCTCTCAATTCCTGATCAGCAAGACAGTTGAAGCTCTTGATGGTTTCCCTTGGTACTCCCTTCTCATCAGCTTCCACTTGTAATCCATAGTGCTGACTAACCTGAACATCCAAGATCTGACACACTGCCCTGGAGAATCCACATTGAGGTTGTTCCGGTGTACCTTTCATGAATAGTACTAATGGGTTCTCGGTGACAGCCTGATCATGAGCTGTGTTGACGGTATCGGGAACTATTGAGCTTACGCTATCGATGAGTTTCTTGGCCTCGCTGGAGAGACTGCGTCGAGCTAGAAGCGAGGCATGCTGCAGACGAGCTGGGGGTGCTGCGCGCTAATTATCAGCATGAAGCCCAGACAGAGCACGAGGATGTGCGACTGACCAGTGTACGTAGACCGAATCGGGCGAAAGACATTATAGATATATGGATATGAATAAAGTAGAACAGACGATCGAGCGGCGGAGTTGGAATTACGGCTTGAAATTGAACGAACCGGATTGGTTCCGTCACTAATCTGATCCGTCAATGAGTCATCATTCATACATGCATGTATGCATCCTTCAAATACTATAGGTATACTTACTCGCAGCTTCCCAACTCTGGCAAGATCATATACAACGAGAGCAAGAATGTCGTTCACGCAGGCATATAAATATATTTCGGCCGAGGTCCGCTCCTTCACCGTGGACTCAGCCATCGCTGATGGGTCAGGAATTGGCAGAGATGATCAAGTCGAAACCTGCTAGTGAACTGAAAGAATTTGCGGTGGTCGATGTGAGGGATAGTGATTTTGTTGTGAGCTGTCATTGGAGCCACGTCTGCGGAATGGGCTGACTGGGTAGGGCGGAAATATCGTTGCTGCAGTCAATGTTCCAAGTGACACCTTCCATGATAATGTCAAGGGTCTGGTTGAGAAGTTCGATAGTAGTATGTGATAGCATACACCCATACCAGGAGGTGAATCCAAGGGTAGGAGCTGACGTACAAGTACAGAAAGTCGTGTTTCGTAAGTGAAGATGCAGCCTTGTTACCCCAGGACTAATCGCAAGATTGTGCCCTATCTCAAGCGAGGTAAGTAAGTCCATCGAGCGCACAGATTTGAGCTGAAGATACAGAGGACCAAAGGCAGCCCGTGTACGACCTCTTCCGATAACAAGGGTGTGGCTGATCTGAAGATATACGCCGAGACGCGTAAGGAAATTGCACCGGATGCACAACCCCAAGAGGTCTATGTGCTGAGAGATGGATTCTCGGGGTTCCAGGCTCGTTATAGAGTGTGTACCAGTTTCCGTGAGTGAAACATGGCTGACGGGCAGAATGACCCGGAATTGGTCGAGAAGTTCAATAAGTACTATCACAACTAAATGACATCTCTCTCGGCGAGAAACGATTGGAATATAGATAATCCCATCTCCTCTGGCACAGCAAAGATCCGATAGTCTAGCAGCATGCATGTCCACCTGCATAATGCCTGGAAGCACTTCGGGTCCAAGAATCAAGCTCGGAATAACTGATATCCCAGCGGCTATCACGGTAATCACCTCAGGGTAACTGATGAGCCGCAATGACACCCCACTCGATAAAACATCGGACCGGACTACTTTCATCTTCCACTTCATCTTTGAACCAAACAAGAATAATGTCTTTAGGAAGAACAGTCACTCTGTATGATTGCGTGTCTGAGACTTCATGATGAACCTATAGCTGATGATAGAAACAACGGCTTGACCATCCCCCAAATTGGGTTTGGGACCTGGCAATCTGCGCCCGGAGAAGTCGAGAAGGCGTAAGTACACTCATTGTTGCTGCACAGGAATATCACACTGACCGATAGCGTTGCGGAGGCCTTGAAGGTCGGATATAGGCATATTGATTGTGCTCTCGTGAGTCAATCTTCTGATCCATGCCTTGGTGACTGACCTATAGATCTACCGTAAGCGCGATCCTGACCAAAGGATAACGAGGATATACGCTGACCCAGCTTTCAGAGAACCAAAACGAGGTGAGCTTTCAGTCGTGTAGATATCTTCAAAGCTGAAGGCAGGTGGCCGATGGTATTGAACAAGCCGGTGTCCCCCGAGAGGAGATCACCCTAGTCTCGAAGTTGTGGAACAACTCCCACCGACCCGAGAATGTCGAAGCAGACCTCGACCTCTCTTTGTCCCAACTACGAACTTCATACCTAGATGTCTACCTCATCCACTGGCCCGTCGCTTTCAAAGCCGGAAAAGAGCTAGCACCTAACAATGAAGATGGTACCAAGGCCATTGACCTTGAAGCCCCCGGCGTCGCTGCTACTTGGAAGGAAATGGTCAGGATCAGCAAAGAGACCAAGAAGGTCAAAGCTGTTGGAGTGTCCAACTTCTCAGTCGAAATGTTGGAAAAGATCATCAAGGAGACTGGGGTCGTTCCTACCATGAACCAGATCGAATGCCATCCTTCTCTGATCCAGCCTGAGTTGTTCGCCTACTGTGGGTCCACTGTACCCTGCTTGAGATCTATTGACGATCAGGCAAGGAGAAAAAGATCATCATCACTGCCTACTCCCCTCTCGGAAACAACATCACCGGCAAACCACGAGTCATCGATGCTCCAGCCGTCAAGGAGATCGCTCAAAAAGTCAACAAGACCCCCGCTCAGATCTTGATCGCTTGGGGTGCCCACCAAGGCTTTGTTGTTATCCCCAAATCAGTCACTCCAGAGAGGATCAGGTCCAACTTCGAAGACTTCAAGCTTGAAGAAGAGGACTTTGAAGCTATCAATTCTTGGGGCAAGAAGAACAGGGTCAGGTCTAATGCTCCTTACGAGTACAAACCTCAGCAAGTCACATCATGGAAAGCAGAAATCGCGCTGACTGTCAGGTGGGACATCAATGTCTTTGGTGAAGACTGCGAGAAGGGAGCTTCGCGATCTGTCTGGTAATCTACAGCATCCTCGATCAGGCATGAAATCCATTGTCTCTTATGCTTCCATCTTGGTTCAGCACTCTTCTATTTACTCCTCGCCAGTATAGGCGTCAGTGTTCTGGATGATGGCGTGAACCCATCGGACGATCTGATGATGTCCTGCGATACTAGATCGCTCATTGACGGTATGCTAGACGATCAGTACTGGCCGGCTCTATTGTCGAGAGTCGGAAGTCGACCTACTACACCAGATCCTCCTGAACTCGGTCCTGCCATGAATCGGTAGATGTGTTTGGAGAGGTTATAGTACATCTTGCAATCGGTATTCCCGCTGGTCGTGAGCTCCTATCGACATCAGAGTATGTTGGGGCTTACGTCGAGATATAGGGAGCGACTACACGCTCTTGGCCCTTTGGACCGGGAATGGCCGCTCTGTCACGTCAGCATGCCATTTTGAGGGAGGATACGACATACTTGACCGTTCCAGCGAAGAGCTCCCAAATAGGCCCTTCGGATGGTGTTCTCGGAGCAGGTTCCAAAGCCTCACCGAGCTGTTCAACCTTCACAAATCGTCCACCTTCCTTGCTTCCTGAGCCGAAACCAATGAAACTCAAGTCGTGTTTCTTCGCAATCTTCGCGAGGATTGTTTCAACATGTTCCTGAGCAAAAGCGATGGATTCATCGAAATCAATTCTGAAATTGACCAATGAAGTGACTACCTCTGGCAGAGCATTGACTTTGACACCTCCGTTGATCACGTCCACAGCGGTGGTGGTGCCTAGCATTGCTCGCTGAAAGTCGGAGGTCTTGGCTAGGAATCGGGCGAGCTTGTTGAGAGCGCGCTTGGTGCCCACGTTGAGTTGATGGGCAAGGTGTTTCGGGAACGAAGGCGCGTGTTCAGCAGCGCAGGTCAAGGTGGTAAGATACGGAGAGGCGGTAGTGAGCTGGGGTGTCAGCCGGGGCTGACTCAATGTAGGCAGCATACCTTGTTATCGAATGGATTATCCTCTAGACCGGATACGATATCGGCCATGATCCCAATACCGGTATGCTTGGGCGGAACAGATGAGTGCTGCCGTCAGAGTTATTCCTAGTGTTATGGCTTACGCCTCCAGCGGTTCCAACGGTGATCTTACATCAACATCGCTCTCAATGGATTACGAGAAACATACCTTGATATCCATATACCCCTTCTCGCCCATATTCGGCAAGGCAAAAGCGGCGCCGTAGAACTACCATCAGCCGGACGAACCTCAGATAAAGACATACATCATCATCAGTACCACTCCCTTCATCAATTACCATCAGAATCCCGTCCTTTCCATATCGCTTCTCTAGGAACGGCGCAATAGTCCCCTGACCCCTCCGAGCGAATACTTCCTCCTCGTCAAAACCGTGAGACAGTATCAAGGTACGGCGCGGCTTGAAGCCTTTCGCGAGTAGATAGGTGATTGCTTCCCCTGAATATCAGCCGAGACGTGGCGAGACATACATTGAGCGACCAAGAGGGACTTGTCATCTGCAGCTCCTCTTCCCCAGATGTAGGTTCCATCATTGTAGCCTGAAAAGGCGGGGTGTGTCCAACGGTCAAAAGTCGAGTTTGGTGCGGGGACTACATCGTAGTGTGACATTCTTCGCATCAGCTAAACCTCAGCTCAGATAATATACGAACAGAATAAGTGGTTTAAGAGATTGGTCGGATCCCTGGAAGGTTGCAAGAATACCGAGCTCTGCTATGTCAGTATCTGTCCTGTAGCCTAATAGATCACCTACCATTGATGAATTCCACCTCGGCGGTCTCCCAACTACATATCAGCTCAGCCTGTGGGCCTCAGTATTACGTACGCCAGAGAGAAGGTATCCTTCAGCCATCCTTGAAAGACTCTGAAGGGTTCCCACCTAGGATCCTCATTAGGTTCCCCATTATCATCGAAACTCTGGGTCGGGATCCTCTACCTTATCAGCTCATCCACTGTGCTAGACCTACCACAGCTTGGGATAGTAGATCTGCCGACCAAGACTTCTCGGCGTCGCTTGGGGTCCAATTGAGTTTCGGAAGAAGAGGTCGCGGCTGGTATGGGCATTTCAAGCTCGAGCTCGAGGTGGACTCAGAGTCGTTTATAGTGTAGATAGCTAGAGCTGATAAGGCTGCCAAAGCCAGAATCGGTTTCAGCCAATTGTTCTTCACTTTCCGCGATTGATTGGCCCATCCAGGTAAGGGCTGTTGATGGGAGCTGTTCAGCTTGAGACTATGCTTCTCGTCCATGGCGATGTCAGAGTGTCGTTAATGAACAACAGATGCTACGGTCTCAAAATGACCGTAGCATCAAAAGTGGGCATGAGGTCACTCTCGGAGATGACCGATGGACGCCAGGACACGCCATCGTGAACCGGAATAATGCATTTTGATTGTAATTTCTACGACATTTCACTTCGCCCCCACTCCCTCTCCAGACTGAGTGACCATCATGCTCTCCATTATGATCGGATTGCCCGTTTCAGCCCTACTTGGCGCCCTGCTTCTTTTGCATCTTCCTGAACTCCCTCTTCTTATCGAGCTCCTCTACCCTCTTTCGCTCCTTTTCGCTCAGATTAGCCCTCTCTGCCCTCTTCTTGGCAGCCTTCTTCTCCTCGGCAGTCTCTTCAACTGGGGCATCCTCGCTCTGTCGGATCTTGTAGTCTTTCTCTAGGTCGAGATCAACAGTCTTTCGGGTGCTGATGAGTTTCCGGGATACCTGCTTGTCAGCCATGTGCCGTCATGCGAGGATGAACTTACATCAGGCTTCAAGAGGTTCTGCTTGTCCATGAGATCAGCAATGTTGAGTGCGACCTGGACCCATGCCTTGACCGCCTCGACTTGCTCATTGTTCTTGGGGTTGTAGCATGCGAGAGTGATCTCACGGGATCGGAACTTGGGGGCCAGGGAGCCCTTGGCAGGTCGTCGAGCGGGGATGTCGGTGATCTGGCATTAGATCAGTCGATCTTTGGCAAAGAACAGACTCACCAAGAAGTACTTGAGGACAGCGTTGGCCTTGGGGTTAGAGAGGAGCTCTGAGAAACCGACGTTGGCAGTCTTCATGACAACGTCGGTAACGTCCGAGTGCTCAGCAAAGAGGGCGTGGGTGATGGGGATAGAGGCGAGGTCATGTAGCCTGGCGAAGGTCTGAGGTCAGTCAAATGCTTCAGAGAGAAACGGGGGGTGACTCACCAAGTCCCATCGCTTAGACTTGGTCTCTCGCATAGCACTCTTGTCAACAATAGACCAAACACCAAGTCCCTCTCCCTGTCGTCCTTGTTCACCTCGACCAAGGGTGAAGTTGAATAGGAGAGTCTCGGAGTTGTCGTGAGTAGGCTCGACGATCGATTTGAAGGTATCCAGTATCAAAGTCATAGGATCGTGAAATGGCATCAACTTGAGTGTAGTGTGCAGGGACAACATGTTTCGTCGACCGGAAGAGTACAGGAGATGCTGCGAGGGGGAGGACGAGACCATGGGTTTAGTCTGAGAAAACTGAGAGTCGAGTAATGCCTTGTATGGCTTGAGCCTGTATGTGAGTTTACCTCGAGCGAACATTCGGCTAGTACTTACGCAGTCTTGGCACGGCTGTTGTTGATGAATCGACCGATCATGTGTAGAGCCAAATAACTCAATAGGACAGCGAAAGCGATAGCTTCAAACTTGAAGTAAGCAGGTCGGAAGGTAACGAACCGCCATTGGTACTGCGTCCCGCTATATTCCCTCGGAGCAGGCTGAGCGGGAGGTGGCATGACCGCGTTGATAATCTTGAGGAAGGCCGACATGATTGCTCTGCTACTGAGCTTTTGGTATAGGTATAGAAGTAGATGGAATAGAGAGGGACAGAGAAGCCAAGAGTGTCCAGGGTGGAGCCCAGGACCCGGTCCGGCCAGTTGCGGCTTAATACTACTCAGGGTAAACAAGGGTAAATACAGTGTGGCAGCTTCAATTCGGTCTCTAAGATAAACCGGCCGTCACAAGCTCGACATATCCATGCCCGGTGCCCGCGGCACTCCCACCGGATACCTGATAGCATTCACCTATCGCCGATTGGTGTCGCCGATAGTCATCTCTCGAAGCTCATTGGGTTTACGGGACTTTCATACATATTGACAACTGGACACGCGGACACTTCTATACTCACTACATGTCTTTCACTGCTGTGCCTCCCCCAGCTTCAAAGCCCGTTCGAGCTGTCCGAGAAGGATAGTAAGTCTTTCTCGCTCCATCGTGTAGCCTTGCTCTCTCCAGCGAGGCTTTTTAGATCGTCATCCGAGAGTCCACCCACATAGGCGGGCGAGAAGAACTTGAGTGGACCATTTGACCCCATATAGTGTCGCTCAGTCACTTGAAGAGTAACGTTGTCGACAAATCGCTTCATGGCGATCTTGTAGTAAGCGTTCAGGATGTCGTGGATATCGTAGACGGCAGACTCTTCGTTGCTCAGATGAGTCCTGTGAATCAAATCGTCGAGGTTGAGGCCGACAGGGTATGGCACGCCCTCTTCTGGTGTCACTTCCATAGGAGCCAGATACTTCTTCAACCTGATCAGAATTCGTTCATGTCGGTTCTGAGCTAGGTTTTCAGCAAAGTAGTTGTTTGTGGTCTGCAGGATACCACCCATTTCATCTTCGAGAATCAGATTGAGTTGCTGAATGGCTAGGTTTCGCGTTTTGCTGATAGCTCGTTTATTTCGCTCATCGATTCGCTTTCGAACCGTCTTGTCTGAGATCAGATCTCGGCAGGAACGTTTGACGTGACGAAGAACGAGCCTGTTGATGGCCTCGAGGTATTTACTCGCGATCGGCTTCCAGGATGCCGCTTGCTCCCGGAACAGACTCTCTAGTACCGCTGGATTGACAGTCCCAGGGAGCTCGGCACCTCGGGAAGTTCGGTATTTGGTGCAGATCCAGTGGTATATGTCCTCGATACTCTCATCATCGTCGCTCTCGTCATCACTCTCGCCGTCAGACCCGGCATTTGCAGCCTCATTGTCGTTGGTAGTCCTTTCGTCGGCCACGTCCTCGGTCTTGGTCCCTTCATCCTCATTTTCAGTATCCTCGGATTCACTTGCCAGCAGCCCTTGTTCTTCACCTGGATCTTCGACCTTCTTAAACTTGAACTTGTGTCCTTTTGCGTGTATTTTCGCGGCCAACTTGTCGTTCTCGGCTGCGATGTGCATTCGTAGTTTGCGCGGATCTTTGGCCCTAAGAGTAGGCCCATAAGTTCCTCGTGATGCTTCGGTGTTGCTAGTCTGAAATTGATTGGCGATCCGGGTGAGATAGCGCCTCTGTTCTGAGGAGGCGGTTCTTGATTCTCCGAATCCATCTACTAATTTACGGGTGGCGAGCATCTTCGTCCTGATGTCGTCTACCAACTGAGGAAACTCGTTTCGGATGTGATCATATAGGATCTGAGCGAGATAGGACTTGAGAGCCGGAATACCGACTCGATCTTTCGACAATTGCGACCACGGATCCTGTCTGAAGAATTCTCGCTCCTTGACATGTCGGTCGGCTATGGTATAACCTTCAGTCTTTTCCCTGGTTGACCGATTTCGTACCGCGAACCAACCGTGTCGAAATACGTATGACTCGTTCTGAGCCACTTTGATGATCTACAAATCAGCACAGGACGTCGGTAAAAGGATGGTTCGTACAGCTGCTTCGTCTCCAACGCTGACAGCATCACATTTGGTGATGACACCGACAATCCTTTCTCCAGTATCATCGGCACCTTTTGCCATGTTGAAAATCTCTTGATTGGCAAAATTGTTGAGTGCGTCCATGACGGTACTGGGTATCAGCCTTGTCAGAGACAAGCTCTTTGAGCTGATCAGGCTTACAGCATAATGGTCCTCTTGTCTTCCATATATGACTTGATCATGCTCCTAATCGTGTTCAGATCCCCTTGAGTCTGGGTAGGAGTCGGGTCTATAGCGTTAGCCTCTGCTATCGACTGTGACTTACTATGGAAAAGTCCAGGAACATCGACGATGCTGAGGTGCTGGTGCTCTGGTCCACTCAAAGTGATGGACAGCACGTCATCCGAGAGCCTTCTTTCCAGGTTCTCCAAGTCTTTCTGAGTACTCGAAGGAAGTCCCATGGCGATGGCCGCCTGTTCGAGTCAGCCAATCGGTGAGTCGTGATTCGATGATACTCACCTTGTCCATGATTTCGGCGAACCTCGGACCCACCAGCTCCTCGCTATTGAGCTTTGGTTTGAAGGCCAAAAGTGTCTTTCTACGTTTGGCATCGCTGGCTGACGATGTACCAGGGATGATGGCAACCTTGACCTGTCGCTCGACTGATCGGCGAAGGATAATACGCGTAGCGAATCGAGTACATAGACCACTGTGAGTAGGAAAGCTAATGCCGGTCAAGCCCTCGAGTAGAGATGACTTCCCACTTGATTGATCGCCGACGACCACCAGCTAGCAGGTCAGAGAAATACCGTGTCGCGAGGGATTGCTTACTTGGGGAAGTGCGATTTCCTTGCTTATACCGATAGACCTGAACTCATCGACAACACTGAGCAGCTGGGCTCGCTCCGGGTTATCCAGACCATCGAATCCCATAGTAATAGCATTCATGGAGTGATATGAAGGAAGAGAAGGGAAATGAACATTGCTGACGATACTCGGCAGCTCACGCACGGACACTCTGTGTGTTTTCACACAAGCCGTCCCAAGATTTCCGAACAGTGCTGTCCCGCCACATCGCCGACCTCCAGCCAAATACCTTCGCACGTAGCACGATATATCGGCGCGCTGGACCGATCATGCTGAACCTGTTGGCCATGGACGTGCTAAGTATACCAGACGAAACAGCTCGGAGGGTTGCTCTGTAGTGTGAGTTGACTGCTGTCGGTCATCTCCGATTCCGACCTCGTGGCTTTGGCTACGTTGTGCAGCAGTGCCACGACGTCGAGCTAGGATTGCTGCATGGCAACCTCGAAAGTATACACAGATGATCTACCACCCATGCTCACCGTCCAGTGCCATGAACTTGCCCGATTCACCAGCATGTTCCCCATCGACAAAGCCCCTGACCCACTCTCCAGCCACTTCCGGTCCAGGCATACCCCTCGCAGCCTTGTCTTCCGCTTTCCCACCTCCGAATTCGGTAGCATACCCAGACATAGCCAAAATGTAACACTTGACACCATCGTTGAGTGATGTTCGATGCCATTCCCGAGCCATCATATTGAATGCGGCTTTGCTTGCCCTATAGGCAGTAGGGTTGAACCCAGGTGCTTTCGGCCATCCGGCTTCGGGCGAAGCGTCCATCATGGGGATACCTTGATTGACTTGTGATGTGATTGATCCGACTCGGGATGAGATGAAGATTATGCTTGGGGACTGGGACTGGAGGAGGAGGGGAATGAATGATTCGGTGAAGAAGTGGGTACAGGTGACGTTGAGGGAGTATGATTTAGTCCATGCTTCTTTGGGTGTCATTTGTCCTTGCCGAGCTAGGCCGTCGTATGCTGCGCCTATCATCAGCTAGACTAGACACATACACGTACCAGCATTATTGACGAGTATATCTACTCTGCCATACTCCTCCTTGATAGCCTGGACCAGTTTGTCGACCTGTTGTTCATCTTCGATGTCACAACCATGGCCAGAGACTTGTTTCTCGCCGAGCTCTTTCGCAGCTTTCTGTGCGGCTTCGGCATTCCGGGCAGTTATAATGATCTTGTAGGTCGATGCTTTGGGACCTTTGAGGATAGCTTCGACATACGCTCGACCGAGACCTCGGTTTCCGCCAGTGATGAGTACGATTGTGGACATGCTGACGTGAGGCTCTCGGAGAGGAGAGGTGTATAGAGGGCTTATATATCTGTGATACAGCCTCGGTCTTCGGGGAGAAGTGACGGTGGGAATAGTCATGCTTTGTGCCAGGCCGAGATGGGCGATCGCTGTCGGCTATGACCGGTCACCGAGGTCGACGATCACCGGATGACCGTTGACGACGCGATGGGGATGCATATCTTCTGACACAGAGATGGGCCTGTAGGTGTCGTGGCACATCGCCTAATCATTCACTTAGTATGGTGAGAGATGAGCAGCGGTAAAGACACACCAGCTTTTGCAGATGACCCATAACGGCCGTAAATTTGGTGTTATATTTATTAAAAAGGGGAAAAAGAAGGGAGAGTTAGCCAAGCGGTCTAAGGCGCTGTCTTAAGGAGTCAAATCCGGCAGTCTTCGGGCGTGGGTTCGAATCCCACACTCTTCAAATTGCTTTTGGCAAATCTACCTTGGCTTGACTTTTTTGTTTCCGGTCATACTGATCTCCGCGTCTAATTATCTAACTTTTGAGATCGTCAATCACCATGTCGATGAGATTAGGTATCCAACTGCGCCAGGTAAGCTCAGCCTTTCTGTCAGTGCTGATTCCAGGCGTGTCCAGCATGTACACGCCCATATACAACCCGATCGAAACCATACACATTCGCTACTAAAGCCGCACCTAATTTCTTAGCGGGTCTCACCCCCAAACAGGTCGGCGCAAGATCACGGACTGTCGTGACCGAATCAAGGGCTCATGCTTCGTCGATGGAAGATGCTAGACGGGCTATGGAATTGAGCAGGCAGAGGATGTACGCGGAGAGGAGTAGACGGAATAGGACTATCATGCTCTACACTACTGGATCGGTGAGTTGATTTTCTGATGCTTCGAGGTTGTGATGTTTGCGGGGTGAGGTTCCGGATATAGAACAGGCTACATGGAACACTGGAACCGGTAGGGTCGGATTCGAGAGGGAGGGAATGCTACACGGCCTGGATGGACCAACCACGGAATAGAAGGAGGACAGCTGTATGGTTGTCGTTTTGACCTCTGGAGTGATATCAAGTTTATGCCCGACGTACGGGAGAAGGGTTATCGCCTTATTCGCGTCCGAGAAGTGATCGGTGGAAAGAAGCTGGGACACATCACCGAAGTCGCCGGAATTACAGAGAGTAGAAGGGGGCCCGATGATGGTTAACCCGAACTGGAAATACAAGACTGGCCGAGGACATCACTGACGATAGCTCATCCTGGCCATCGGAGTCACCTATGCTGCAGTCCCACTCTATCGAGCGTTCTGTTCAGCAACTGGATACTCTGGTACACCCATGACGGATCGTTCTCGATTCCTACCCGATCGACTATATGCCGACCCCGAAACAACTCGTAAACGTATAACGGTGCATTTCGAAGCTACTCCGTCCGATGCCCTACCATGGACTTTCGCACCCGTCACGAGATCCGTCAAAGTCTTGCCTGGTGAAACGGCCCTTGCGTTCTATACGGCCAAGAACAATTCAGACAAGGATTTGATTGGTATTGCTACTTATAACATGACCCCTGAAAAAGTGAGTTTAAGTTGCGAACACGAGACAGGGAGAAGATGAAGTGGGCTGACGGTAGATCGCACCGTATTTCGCCAAAGTCGAGTGCTTTTGTTTCGAGGAACAGAAAATCAGGGCTGGAGAAGAAGTCGATCTACCCGTCTTCTTCTTTATTGACCGAGACATTGATGACGAACCCAGTCTGGATGGTCTTGATGATGTTGTTCTCAGCTACACCTTCTTCAGGTCAGTCCCGAGACAGTGACGAGAATCATCAACTGATATACAGGGCAAAGCGTAATGACAAAGGTCACTTGGTCCCCGACGCCTCTGAGGATGTGATCCAGAAGTCTCAGGGGTTCGAGAATTATCAGTTGGCTCGCCGTGAAGGTAAACCTGTAGTAGCATAGCATAGCATTTTATGCATCACCCACTTCAATAGGCTCACCCACTTTACTAGATCTAGGCTCAAGCCACCATGCGTGCCGGCGATTCAGTTCCTTACGGCCGACTTGATGAAAAGTTTATCATTTATTACCGAAAGTAGTATATATCCCGTTTTAGGATCCCTGGACCAATAATAGCGACGAGTCCCTCCCTTTGGCTATTTACAGTCACCCATACACCTCCAACACCATCTCTTTCACCCACTCGATCGACTTGGACTGCGCAACAAGGAAGCGGTGTATAGTCATTGTTCAACACTCATAGACACTTGTACACTCCTATAGTCGCTATACAACTTGATCCGAGACAGTGCTATCTCACACGCGTTTGATTCACTCTACAACCTAATCAAGCGACAAGGATAGCAAAGATGGGAAGGAAAAAGATCGAAATTAGACCTCTTATAGTGAGTCTCGTTCTTGGCATTCCTCATTCTGCCCAAGCCAAGCCAGACTTTTTCTAATCTTGTACTAGGATGAGCGAAATCGAAACGTCACTTTCTTAAAGGTACGTCTCCTCTGTGCCCCACTTTTGCCGTCATGGGGGCTGATCGGTAGCGTAAAGCCGGTTTGATGAAGAAGGCATGGGAACTTTCTGTCCTATGTGCTGCGGATGTCTCTATCCTGATCTTCAACAATAATGGTAAACCATACGAGTTCTCCAGTAAAGACCTGGACAGCGAGTTTGATAGGTACCTCGACGTGAGTGATCATCCAGCTTGTCCCATTCAAAGCTCATATCAGTATGAAGGGATGATTGAGCGACGTCGAGCACCCGAGTTTGCAGCAATGGCAGCTGCGGGTGAAGACGATGACGACGAAGACGATGAAACGGATCGACGGGCAAGCACGAAGCCAGGCAAACAAGGTGGACCACCGGGCCCAGGCAAGAGCCTCAAGGGCAAGGAAAGCTTCAAGTCACGTCAACCTACTCGGACAGATTACGAGAGATCCAAGCGTCGCAAGAGGACTACGTCCGACCGACGAGGTTTCATCGAGGGCTTGACCTCTCAAGCGAGCAGCGATGAGGACGATGATAAGCCTGACATCGGTGGTCATGGACGCCCGAGGCATGCTTCCGTGAATTCTTGCCTAAACGCTCACGGGACTTGCTGATGACTAGGACAACGCGTCAATGCAGTATGCGATGAACCTACACCAGACACCCAACTACCCACCTCAATCGTCTGCTCGACTTCAATACTCAAACCAACCTTACCGTGACCAACCGCTCCAACCATCATACTCAAATTATGGTCAATCATCATATCCACCCCAGCAATCGCAATACACATCGACCTACCCTTCCGCCCAACCTCCGGCCAACAGCAACTTTATGCCAAACAACATGCAATGGGATCCAGATATGCTGTCGCGGTATGCCGAGTATCAGTTGCAACAGAACCACCAGCGACAGCAACGGATATTGCTTGAAAGGCAACGCCATCAGCTAGCAGAACTAGGTATACCAGTCGACGATTCGGGCCTTTTAGATCAACTTTTCGCAGGTGGACAAGGGGCTGGAGTCGTACCCACACCTCAACAAGCATCATCTTCGAACTCGCATAATCACTCTTCGGGGACACCACAGGAAGAATTGGATCAAGCTGGATTCGTGTGGCCAACAGGCGGGCGAGCGAACACTCAAAGATCAGCCGCGTCGGGAATGTCGCCAGCGCAAAATGGAAATGGAAATGGAATGTTGGAGCACCTGTACGGCATGGGTAGAGGAGAAGCAGTGAAGGAAGGGGATGATACGGGATTCACATGGCCCACCGCAGGAGGTGGGGATGGGTATATGCCTTCTCCTGATTCTGCAGAGGAGTTGAAGAGAGGTAGTAGTTTCGGCACCGGCGGTGATGATAAGCGTGCAAGGCTGTATTAGAGTAACGAGGAGAATCTAGAAGACTCTGGGATCTATCGTCTGTAACGGTTGTATATTCTTGAAACAGTCATTGTTAATGTACTTGGTAGCAAAATAGAGTCATATGATAATTACGATATCCTCATCGTCGCTTTCATCTGCGCTGTCGCTGTCGGTACTGGCCTGCCATCAGCTTTGAGTAAAGGGAAAGGAGGAGAGAAGACAAACCATATCCTCATCCTTCTCACAACGTAATCTCCCCATTCGCCTTTCCAGTTCCCTCATTCTACGTGAACTGATCAATTCTCTGTTGGCAGGAGCTTTGATCTCGGGTCGGATAAGAGAGAGGGGGATCCCTTCGAAATGGGTGAATGAGCGTTTACGTTTCTTTCCTTCATCGAGGAAAGTGGCGAGTGTCTTGACGTCAGCTTTGATTCACAAATTTGGGATTGTACTCACATGTTCGGTGGTAGCTGGAGTAGGTGGAGTGGAGGATACGATACCATTTGAGCCACAAGAGGCTAACAGGCCTGAGCTTCTTCGACGTGTAGTGCGAAGCTCAGAGAGCAGATGCTGAACCACCAAGAGGAAATATTGCCTAGACTGGATTCTCTCTAGCACTAACCCGAGCTGGAAGTTCGTGTTAGGCGTTGATGTCATGATGATATAGTCAGGTGAGATGAATGGTCAAGGTCAAAGTATCAGTTCTCCATCCTTTATCTCATTCTCCTAGCACATGTCGATCAATGCTCGTTCTTGCCTTCACTCAACAATCCACTCAACTCCGTTCCTGAAAATGAGCGTCATGTCCACATGTATTCTGTGTCCATCACGGTTGTTTGTTTGAGCCCGTGTAGTGGGAGGCTGGTAAGCTAAGCCAGTGAGCTACTGCCTGGTTCTGATCCCAAAGATAATCAAGCTTGATGAGATGTAGTGCTAAGAGACGAGATAAACTCGAAGCTCCGCCAAATCATCCACTTGCTCGGGTAAAATCAAGCGCGTCAAGCCGAAGTCACAGCGCAATAAACATCTTGACGTACCCTCTTCTTCCTACATAAATAAAATGAGTACACTACGTGAACAAATAGCAGCAAGACGGGCAGAAGTCAAGAAGACAGCAACGCCCATCAAGGGTCAAGGTCAAGCTAGACATGTACCATCCGATGATTCGCTGAATGAAGAGAGGACTACTTCTGGGCAAATCAAAAAGGCTGTTCGGAGTGGTATGTATCCTATCCCAGTATTCAGCTGATGTGAAGGGAAGCTGGATATTTCTAGCTTGAATCTCCAGAGGATACCACCAGATGTATACATCTTGATAGGTGGAATGGACTCTAAATCACTCACACGCCCACCATCCCCTCCACGTCCCAAGGAATCTACGATCCGACCACTTGCCGGCGCACCTCGGGAAGAAAGTAGAGAAGCGGTATTCAATCAACCTACGAGGGAAACTTGGGTGGATCCAGAGGAGTTGACCGCGTTTAGAGCGGCTGACAATCGAATTCTGGAGCTCGAGAGGGAGATTGGAGCTTTTGGTGGATTAAGGAGTATCGATGTGAGTCCCGGGGGTCACATTACATCACAAACGCTTCTGATGCTGATGATAGTTACGGGCGAATGGACTGAAAAGTCTACCTGATAGTTTTGCCGATCTACTGAAACTAGGCAGTATTGATCTTTCGTATGTTCCGTGATCAGTTACTAGAGTTTCCTAACGACCAGACACAACGCATTCGCAGCAGTACCCGGAGCTATACTTCTTCTTCCCGCGCTCCAAGTTCTTGATCTCTCGCATAATGCCCTCACTTCCATCGAACTCACCAATCCTATTGCGCCATCTGAAGAAGGTCTATCTTACGGTGCTGGATTCCTCTCGACCTCGTTCTCCCGCGCAAAAGGTCGTTCTCCATTGACAGTTTTGCCTACACTACGTACTCTCAACCTTGGGCATAATCGCCTGACGAACGACGGACTGAAAGGTCTCAAATTACCGTCTAGATTAATGAATATGAAGATTCTTAACCTGGAACGGAACTCTTTAACTGGAATACTTGATCTGGATGTGATAGGAGCTGGGATCGATGACATGCCCGAGCTCGCCACGTTGACGTTGAATGGGAACACGAGATTGAGAGGGACAGACGGGGATATTTCCGATACACTCAAGATTGAGCTAGAAGGCTGTGGGATCGGACTAGGAGGTGGAGCCGGACAGCCTAGGACAGTCAGTGCGATCCACAGACAAGCTGCTGGATTACCTGCTGCTTCGGGGCCAGCAGTGATTGAAGGCGATGCCAAACCAGTCAAGCCAGCTGGAAATGGTCGGGGTGTTCCTCTACCGGATTTGACATGGACATATAAAACCTGTCCCGCTGCTACTTTCGATTCGGAACCTCTGGCTATCGAGTTCGACCTCTACCTTCCTCCCACACCGCCATCATCGGCAATCCCATTGATAATCTGGTTTCATGGCGGAGGATTACTTCAGGGTAACAAGGAGAACCTACCACCTCATTTCAGAAGATTACCAGCCCATACATTCCCCAAAGGACAGGTCGCAGTCTTGTCGCCAAATTACCGCCTAGCTCCTCAAGTTCCCATTGTCGATATCTTATCCGATATTACCACCTTGCTTTCGTTCGTTCAGTTGTATCTCAACAAGAGATTATTGAAAGAGGGTAAAGGGGAATATCGAATTGATACCGACCGAATTTGTCTGTCTGGGGGATCGGCGGGTGGATATCTAGCTATGATTGCTGGATTATCTGTACCCAAGTCAGCAAGTGAGGAAGTAGTAGGTGGGTATCGAGGAGATAGCGAGAAGGGGATCAAGTGTATAGCACCATTCTATCCTATCACCGATTTAATGGATGAGTTCTGGTCGACCGAGACGAATCCTGTACCGTTCCACGGTAAAACGTGAGTCGTCTCTGCCCCTTATCTTCCTCTCATGTCCACTTACCTCCTCGCGCAGTCCATCATTGCGACTTAGCAGAGATTGTCGCTGACTTCAAGGGTATCCCACGCAGAGGCCAAACCTCATATCGACCCAAAAGCAGCTCCGATAGCAACAACCCCTTCAGGAGGCCCACGATCAATCCTCTACCCCTACATGCTCCAACACGCCCTTTTTCCCTCTCTCCTCTTCAAAGCCCAACGCTCAATAGGTAGAGGAAACGATTCATTCCGACCGACCCCAGAATCCCTCTCGATACTCCAACGATTAAATCTCGTCTCCGAAATCAACCAGAAAACAGTCGAGAAACCAATGTATCTGATTTATGGGGATATCGATTCTGCGGTTCAGAAATTCGATAAGACTGTAGAGGCCTTACAGAGGGTGTATGGGGATGGATTGGAGGTGGAAGTGAGGGAAGGAGCTGAGCATGGATTTGATGAGGATGAGGGTGAAGAGTGTTTGGCATTTAGGGATTGGATTGGGAGGACCTTGTTCTAGGAGTCGTGGAGGTGTACTATTATAGTATAATACATCAATGTCATGCAGCCATCATTGCTTGCTGCGCTTCCATTTGAGGGAGAGAGGTATGAACAGATGGATGACGACATGACGAAAATCGTACAAATGCTACAATAACAAAGACTCGATCGTATGGGACGAATGCCCACGACACAACCTAGGGCAAGACCCTAGTGACGATCCCCAATACTTTCGTCTTGGCCTCTCTCAATAGGATATATTGACCCTCTTTGACAAATTCGGAATGACTTAGGAACTCGAAAACGACCTTTGCCCGATCTCCAGTCCTGATTAATCCGGATGGGTGGTCGAGGGACACTATCTTGACTGTTTGCTATGTCGTCAGCCAGGTTCCACGTTGTCTGAGAGTTGTCTGAGAGTGGATCGGCAGGAAACAAGAGAGAGGGCCGAGAACAGGAAGGATTAGACCAGAGAGAAAGATCGACTCACGCGGATAGCTCCACAGTGCATCATTGCTTGATATTTCGGTTGTATCGTTGAAGAATGGTGGAGTACCATGACCATACACTCGAAGCGCTTGACAGCTGTTCCATCAGCTGGTTTTGATGAGAGCTGTAAGAGGTTACAAACATACCCTTCGGAGGAGTCTCGGTCCTAGCTACCAAGACCATTCCTTTACGAACTTGTGTCCTCTTTATACGTTTCAAAGCAAACCTATAATTCAGCTTATCCTCGACTCAAAGAGGGAGTAACTTACGAGACGCTCTGCCCTGCCTCGGCTGACATGACTGGGGCTCTTTTACGTTGTATAGTCTTTATTGCCGATGGGATGAACTGCCCGACCGAGTCGGGACCCAACAGTACGGGGTCATTTGCTAAAGATCAGCCGAGATCCAGCCATAGTCATTGTTGAGCTTACCATCAACTCTTCCGGCTGTTATCACTCCGCTCTGATCGTTAGCTTCGTTGGGGTCTTGGTAGGAAGACATACAACGACGGTACCAACGAATGGAACTGAGAATACGTCACTGATCTGAAACTCGAATGGAGCGTCGACCACATATTTATCGTCCATCTGAGAGGATGGAAGAACATTCAAAAATTGTCGTAATAATGGTAATTTCTCGCCGGTAACGTTTGAGACCATGAATATAGGGCATAATCTGATTGTGAGTTCCCTTGTAGAGGGAGAAGAGTGAAAGTAGACTTACCTGCCAGAACTTGATCCCTCCAATGGGTGACCCAAGAACCTAGCGCAGTCGACCGCCTGTTGGGCATTCTCCACAAAGACCGGTATACGTCTGTACATCAGTCATATACTCGTTATAGGAAGATCAGATCTCAGGACTCACCGGCTTCCAGGACTTTTCAGGACCTTGACCAGCATGTTGATAGTCTGCTCAAGGATATTTGGGGGAGTCATATCGATTTTAGTCACACAAACAGCCACGGGGACATTTAATGCCATTGCAACACCCAAGTGCTCCTGATCATCAGTCCTGCGTCCAGCTCAGCGATCGACAACAGAGAGGTGACTGACTTTAGACATTCCGATCATCCCGGCATTCCCACCGACCATGAGCATGACGTAGTCCGGTGCACATCCGCTCAAACCATATAATGTCGTTTTCAAATACCTCTCGTGTCCGGCCAAATCGATAAAGCTGACTACCTTCGCTGCCCTCTTACAAATCTCCTCCCAGCCTAATTTCTCCCTCTTGGCAGTAGCTAATGGATGATGAGGGTCCAATCCGTCGGAATGTGAACTGGGAATGACGGGTTGACCGGTCGGTGAGAATCCTAATATCTCCCCTCCTACCGAAGACGTTCTTCCAGTCTCAATCTCGTGTGGATGGCGGAATAATGCTACTCGAGCCTGACATCAGCGATGCTCGAGAACATATAGCAAGACCTACCTTTCCCCTTCCATCGTCCAAAGATCCTCTTGTCAATACTCCCAATGTCGTACTTTTCCCAGCATCGACATTCCCAACAACAGCCACTCTGACCTCCATAATCTCCTCAACCCCTCTTGGCGTCAATCGGACTAGCCAACACCCATAACATGCCTCTCCGTTCGTCGTGCGATACAACTCGTTCAACTCCGCTTGTAATGACTCGCAAGCTGCTTTTAAACGTTTGATCGCCTCGTCCATCTGGCTCGAAGAAAGTGAAATACCGGTAAACTGGGTTTGAGTGTCGGCCTGAGGATTGTATAAGTCTTTCGGCAAGGGATGAGCTCCTAATGGGATCATGACCTCTCCATGGCCCTTGAAGATCGAGGTCGCTAAGCGTGACTGTAATTTATCCGCCTTCTCCTGGTCCTCGGATGTGATCGCCTCCTACATAGTCAGTACAATATCATCTAGCAAACGAGGGCTATATACGCCGACGAAGCCTAAAGGATAGCTGTGAAGCCAGACTTACCTCTAAAGTGACTCCCTCATCAACCTCCACCACCTCCGCCTCGCTGTCGTCTTTGACTACAGCCTTCTTCCCATGGTGTTTAGCAAGCTCAGCAGCCGCGTGAGCCTCTTTTGCCTGCTTGATAGCCTCGGCATGCTTTACATGTGAGATCTTCTCGATCTCCGCTTGAAACGATTTCAACGTCGAGGTCATCTCGATCTAGCTCGATTCCGGGTTGATGTGTTCGGTGTAAAAGGATCTGTTTGTTGGTGTATTGACCTGAATTCGTCGGGCTCCTTATGTGCGTCTGGTGGAACAGATAACGAGTCGAATATGCGAGTTGATGAATACGGCTAAGGAGTATAGAGACTGATTACACTGTGCACTTCGAGTCGACACGCAAGACACGTTCCCGTCATTCGATTCCGGAGTCCCCGCAGTGGCAAATCCGGGGTCAGCGGCAGATGCTAACGAGTCGTGATGGTAATCAGTGACATGGGCGAACAACAAGATATTCATATTTCCAACAGCTATAAGAGGTATGATTGACTATTAAGCAGAGCTGGTAGCAGAAGGCTCTACAGCAGGTCCTTGGCCAAGCAAATGAGTCAACCTCTGCTCGGCGATCTTGACTGCGTCTGCCATTACTGGTCCCTGTTTGCCAGCCGACAAGATAGAAGGGGCGGTTCCATCTTCCAATCCGAGCTGCTTGTCACTCCAGATCGGCTCAGGCTTGACCTCTACTGGCATTCCAACACCAGCTCGTCCACCCATAGCGACCCAATCGGGAGTTCGCTTCAAGTTGAGCTTGGTAAAGACCGCATCGACCGACGCGAGTAGGTGATCAATCTGTTCATTGGTATGACCGGGAGTAGGTGTGATTCGGAGCCTTTCCTCTCCCCGAGCGACAGTAGGGAAGTTGATGGACTGCACGTAAATGTGATGCTTGGAAAGCAACATGTCGGAAGCTTCCTTGGCGAGTGCGGCGTCACCAACGAGGACTGGGACAATATGCGATGGGTTAGGTACAACGGGGATACCGAGCTCCGCGAGTCTGTTCTTGACTTCACGAGTGTTAATTTGCTGAAGTCGTCGATCGTCCATGCATTCTCGCTGGTAGGCGATGGATGCCTGGGCACCGGCGACGATAGCGGGAGGAAGCGAGGTGGTAAAGATGAATCCTGGAGCATAAGATCGGACTAGATCGACCAAATCGGCAGACCCGGCGATATATCCACCGACAACACCGTAAGCTTTTCCAAGGGTTCCGGTGAAGATATCGATCCGGTCCATGACGGATCGGGGAACAGCCTCGGTAGAAGATCGAGTAGAGTCGTGAGCCTCGTAATCGAGGTGCTCGGCGACACCCGCACCGGTTGGTCCGTACATGCCAACAGCGTGAACTTCATCCAAAAAGGTGATGGCTCCGTACTTGTCGGCCAAATCGCAGATGGCCTCGATAGGGGCAACACTACCGCACATCGAGTAGACACTCTCGAAAGCGATAAGCTTGGGAGTCTCCTTGGGTACAGTCTGAAGCTTGGCTTCGAGATCGGCCATGTCGTTGTGTTTCCAGATAACCTTCTTGGCGCCGGAATGCTTGATACCTTGAATCATCGAAGCGTGGTTCGAGGCATCGGAGAAGATGACACATCCGGGAAGTTTCGCTCCAAGAGTAGCGAGACAAGCATCATTGGCGACATAGCACGAGGAGAATACGAGAGCAGCCTGCTTTCGGTGAAGTCCAGCGAGTTCGTCCTCGAGAGACAAGTGTAGAGCACCGTTGCCGGCAATGTTTCGAGTTCCACCAGCTCCGGCACCGTACTTGCTGAGCGTTCGCCTGAAGTCAGCATCTGCTCGATGTATGCTGCGGAAGACTCACTTCATGGTGTCGAGAACGACTGGGTTCCTGCCCATACCGAGGTAATCATTCGAGCACCAAACATCGACTTCATCCTTGGTATTGGCAGTATGAGCCACCGGGAATCTGGCGGCTAATCGATTGATGTTGTTGAAGTATCGGTACGATCTGTCATCAGCTTGAGTTGAATATGAGAGCCAGCAAGCTCACTTGTCCTTGTGTTTCTTGTCCAATTCGACCTCGTAGAAGGATTGATAATTGAAGGATCCTGGTGCCATATGCGTCGACGCCGATGCCGATGGCTTGGAGGCAGCCATCTTTGCGTCGGCTTCTCGCTGAGCAATAGCAGCAGCTTCCCTAGCAGCCTTGGCGTGTGGGCATTTGCCAGATGGAGCTCCCCTTGGATCGAATGGAATATCCTTTTGCTACACGTCAGCACCGCTCCGTTTTCGATCTGTATCGTACGATCGAAGTACACTCACCTTATGAATCGCTTCGACTTCCTGAGTTCCGGCAACACTAGCGTAGGACCTAGCATGAGAAATCTGAGCGAGCTTGGGACCCATCATCGGGCATTTCATAGCGGTGGCAGTGAGCTGCGAGACATTGTTGATGTTTGTCGATGCGGCACTTCGGAGGGAAGTGGTGGTCGAGTGACCTAGAAAAGGGCATACAGCCGAGAATTTGAGGAGAGAATTGATTTGCAGCATGTCTATGGGTGTAAAGGTTGAAGGGGGGAAGAAAGGATGATGTTGGGTGTGGTCGATTGAATAGTGTCGATGGATAAAAAGGTAACCGAATTCTACGCTAACGGGATCAAACGCCGCACGTACGCCTCCAACCAATCGGGAGCTATTCTTTACTACTTGACAACACCCTTGGTAACTAGTTTGCTGCCTTTGACCGGTGTAGCGTAGTCAAGCTGAGGGCACTCGGCACTTGGGCATTACCTTCAAAGGATGTCAATTATGCATCCAAGCGTGATATGAAATATGGCTCGAGAAAAAGAGCCTTTTTCCGCCACCCAAGAAGATATATACCGTGGGAATCTCGGCCATGCGTCTCTCACGCGACAGACGTCAGGCGTCAAAAGTTGGTATTGACGGTTCAGCTTCATACACTCACGATAACATGAAAGCCTCGCTTGAATACATTTCAGTAGGCGCAAACAGATCGAGCAGCTGTGCAGTCTGCTCTTCGAAAGGCCGAGTAGCTCTTGGAGCTGGAAGATATGTCGCTCTCTGGGACTCTGAGGTTAGTCTCCAACTCATCTACTTGATATTCGGCTGAACATGGTAGAGCTCTTCACGTGGGGTGAAACGCACACTGAAAGGCCACGCTGGGCATGTAACGACTGTCAAGTCTCTAGGAGAGAATAGTGGACAGTACCAGCTGGTCAGCGGCGATTCTGTTGGAGAAGTCAGACTATGGACGACGATGAACGAACAAGTAGGCAGACATTCTGGACAATTGCAGGGAGCTGATCACCCAGTATACGAGTACAACGATACAGGCTCATAAGGGCTCTATCTCTGCTCTGGGAGTACCCACTGGATTGAGCTCGCTAGATGGGCGAATCCTCACTGGCGGATCCGACGGTCTAATCAAGCTATGGGACCTTTCCGGGGCCGAGCCAGAGGTCGAGCAGACAATAGACCTCAAGGGCAAGCTACCGTTGGATCTTCAAGTGGCCAGTCTACCTGGTAGCTCAGGTAAGAGGTTCGCGACTCGACCGGGACTGTACTCACGGAATAGCCCCAATCCTGATAGCGGGCCTGACGGACCGTCGTATACGGATCTACACCTACGCAAACGGCCAATTCACCCACGCTCTTTCGCTAGAAGGTCACGAAGACTGGGTCAGGTGTTTATCCATCACTTCATACCCATCCCACTCCGGCTCGACGGATCTGCTACTCGCATCTGGATCCCAGGACAACTATATCCGTCTATGGCGTATATCCCGGATCAGCGACAAGGACGTGGACGACACAATCGGCCAAAGTGAAGGAGGTCTGGACATGCTTGACGAGTTCGAGAGGAAATTGGCTGGCGAAGCTGGCGGAAGTGTGCAGATTTCGACAAAGGCACATGTGTTGTCGATAGACAGCGAGGATGGGCCATCACGATACAATATCACTCTGGAAGCCCTTCTGATGGGTCACGAAGTAGGCGTCACAAATATCACTTGGTCACCATCACCCACTGACCCACTATTGCTCTCCACATCCTCCGATAATTCAATCATTCTTTGGGCACCTTCCTCTAATTCGACGGCCAAAGATGGTATCTGGGTACCCGAACAGCGATTCGGAGCTACCGGCGGACGAGGTCTTGGTTTCCACGGACCAATGTGGAGTGTAGATGGAAACAGTATTATGGCGACCGGTTGGAACGGGGGATTGGAAAGATGGACAGAGGTTGAAAAAGGAGTATGGGAGCCTAGAAGTGGGCTGAGTGGACATTTCGGATCAGTGGAGAGCTGTGTCTGGGCACCCAATGGGGACTACCTACTCTCGGTCGGGTACGGCTTCTCTGCCATCAATATGGACAAGGCTGACAAGCAGTGCTGACCAGACATCACGAATGCACGCCCCGACCAGTGCCGGCTCATCATCGATGTGGGCCGAGATCGCCCGACCCCAGATCCACGGCTACGATATGACTGATGCAGCTTTCATCGCGCCATTCAGATTCGCCAGTACAGGTGACGAAAAGGTCACTCGGGTTTTTGATGCTCCCGGTGGCTTCGTAGAATCGCTCCAAGCACTAGGCGTGTCGACAAGTGTGCAAGACTCATCGTCACGGCCCAAAGGCGCTACTGTACCTCCTCTTGGTCTATCGAATCGGGCGCTGGGTAAAGCCGCAGAGGTTTCTAATCTGCCGACCCCACATGTTGCCAATCCTGCTATTGATTCGGTTTCGAAAGCATTTACGAATCTTCCTACTGAGGAAGAATTGTCGACTACTACGCTTTGGCCAGAAGTCGAAAAGGTCTATGGGCACGGATATGAGGTAACTTCATTTACTCTACATAGTGGGGCTACAGCTGACATAGCAGCTGGTCACGATAGCGGCATCCCACGATGGCAAGTTGATCGCCACCGCATGCCGAGCTAGTAATGCAGATCATGCAGTGGTTCGTATCCAGTCAACAGAAACCTGGGATGCGGTCGGCGAACCTTTGGCAGGTCATTCGCTATCAATCACTCGAATCGCATTCAGCCCAGATGACAGCCTGATTCTGACTTGTTCGAGGGATCGAGGATGGCGATTGTTCGTCAGGAAATCCGATCCGACTGAGGGTAGGTTCTCGCATCTGTAACTGCGAGACAGCATTGATGTATAGGCTTCGAACCATTGGCACGAGATGAGAAAGCTCACTCGAGGATGGTATTGGATTGCTGTTGGTCATCTGACGGATCATTCTTTGCTACTGCATCGAGAGACAAATCTGTCAAATTGTGGAAACAGAATCCGAACCACGAGTGGACTGCGGTCTCGACCCTCAAGTTGACCGAAAGCGCAACGGCAGTGCATATCACCTCGACGTCCAGTGGACCGCTGCTGGCTGTGGGCACTGAAAGTGGGGCGATCTCACTGCATTCCGTACAAGTCAACGAGGATGCTTTGGAGACGAAACTTGTTCATGAAATTGAGTCTAGGTAAGTCTGCTTGGACTTCGGTTTGAGCAGAGCTAATCTTAGCGACGGACATTGTTCGACTATAAATCGACTTGCGTTCCGACCGGCCAAGGATGGTCTCATGCTAGCGAGCAGTAGTGATGACCGCAGTCTCAGAATCTTTGAGCTTGTGCGGTGATATGTCGGCATCACCTATGCATATAATTACCTACTTGCTAGTGTCAAGCGGATTCTACTGCTGGCCCTTGAGCTCAAACTGTAAACGTTGTTCCAGCCCCGAGTCTGCACCCTCCGCCACTGGTCTCTCCATATTCTCTTTAGGCAGATATCCAGCCCTCAATTCCCTTTTTGCCTGACTTGATACTCCAACCTTACTGTCCATTTCTTCCAGCGTCGATTTGTGCTTTTCAATGACAGAGTCATCTGTCAAGGACATCATCAATTGGGGTGGTCCAAGGGGTAATTCTGGATGTTTATCGTATTGCCTGATTGTCAGATGCGCCTCCCATATTACAACGACTCACCAAGTATGGATCGTCTTTCCGTATGTCCTATGCAGTTCCAGCATGGCCGGTCTCTCTGACATGTCGTCTACCATACCTCCCATTAGCTCTGCCCCTTGATCAGCAAATTTCAAGCCAGCTCACTTGGTACCAGAGACTTTGTCCCGAGCTTCAGCATCCCAGATTCGACTTCATGTTTATGACTATGCCAATACTTCTTTTCATCTGCCGACAGTCCCTCAAACAATTTCTCAGTAATGACATACTCAATACCTGCTCGTCAACATCACCCTACCGGAAGAACTTACCGATTAATCTCGCCTTAGGCCCGGGACTGTCGTAGATTACACACTGATGCATATCGGGTGTGAGGTGGGTGCAGAAGTGATGTGCCTCTACGGCTCTTTCGGGATCATGAGCATAGACATGTAATCCGCAGAGATGCTGGTGGATCCGATTGATTGGTGCGAAACTACCCGTCAGCTTTCTGAATCGTCCAATAGGGGACATTAAGATGCCTCATTTGCGCTGCCCCAGCTACATCGTACGCGGCGGTACCGTAGACTCCATGTTGAGCTTGAGTGGTCGTGTCTTCAGTAGAGGATGGCATAGTGATGGTACTGATATTTGGGAAGAACTTGCTGCTTGGCTGACAGCATTATATGCTTTCGACAAATGATTATGTCAAGAGATGATGTCATGATTTACCCGAGTTGATTAGATAACAGAATGTCACTCTGCCTTGCACTCTCCAACTTGTCTATGCAAGGGAAGGGAAGTAATTGTTTTGAAGATGGGCTTTTCCATGATTTCGTCGCGAGGATCTACACAGTGCTTTACTACCGATCCAACCACCAGAATGGAAAATCGGTCGAATCACGGGTAACGCCGTAACGGCTTTTCGGTCATCCGGCAAGAAAAGCAAGATGTACGATTACACATCAGACACATAGCGCCTTCTTCATTGGCCGAGCCTCAAGGGGTCTATATAGCGATGGCGACTCTCATGCAATTGCTCGTCGGCTCGACTTCTTCATTACTTGCAACATGCTGCCTCACCCAGTCCCAAGCGCTGAAGGCACACCTTTTGAAGGATCACAATGGAAAGGCTTCATTGATGTTCTCGAAAAGAACG
>Ga0265780_10000508_pt1 | contig 60316 bp, 46 predicted proteins | sample P1T30metagenome_FD_192432 | JGI IMG/M metagenome (GOLD analysis project Ga0265780, IMG submission 192432) | Plant litter microbial communities from East Loma Ridge, Irvine, California - P1 T30 | ecosystem: Environmental > Terrestrial > Plant litter > Unclassified | place: USA: California... | reverse complement strand
GAAATGACCGAGGCCAACCTGCGCCTGGTCATCTCGATCGCCAAGAAGTACACGAACCGCGGCCTGCAATTCCTCGACCTGATCCAGGAAGGCAATATCGGCCTGATGAAGGCGGTGGACAAGTTCGAATACCGCCGCGGCTACAAATTCTCGACCTATGCGACGTGGTGGATTCGCCAGGCCATCACCCGCTCGATCGCGGACCAGGCGCGCACCATCCGTATTCCGGTGCACATGATCGAAACGATCAACAAGATGAACCGGATCTCGCGCCAGATCCTGCAGGAAACCGGTGCCGAGCCCGATCCGGCCACCCTCGCGATCAAGATGGAAATGCCGGAAGACAAAATCCGGAAGATCATGAAGATCGCGAAAGAGCCGATTTCGATGGAAACGCCGATCGGCGACGACGACGATTCGCATCTGGGCGACTTCATCGAGGACAACAACACCCTGGCCCCGTCGGACGCCGCGCTGCACGCCTCGATGCGCGGTGTGGTGAAGGACGTGCTGGACTCGCTGACCCCGCGCGAAGCCAAGGTGCTGCGCATGCGATTCGGCATTGAAATGTCGACCGACCACACGCTGGAAGAGGTCGGCAAGCAGTTCGACGTCACGCGCGAACGCATCCGCCAGATCGAAGCCAAGGCCCTGCGCAAGCTGCGCCACCCGTCGCGTTCGGACAAGCTGAAGAGTTTCCTCGAGGGTAACAGCGGCTGAGACTTGACGTAGATACGCGAACGCAATATCCTCTCGCCACTTCGGGTACTTGAGTTGATCGAGTCATCCGCAAGTGGCGAGTTTTCAGCTTTTCTTCGCTACTAGACATACCAGTTTCGGGCCTCTAGCTCATGCTTGGTTAGAGCAGCGGACTCATAATCCGTTGGTGCCGTGTTCGACTCACGGGAGGCCTACCAATCAAGCCAAATACAACAAAGCCCAGTCCGTTGGACTGGGCTTTGTTGTATTTGCGCGAGGGGTAACGGCTGTGCAAGACAACATGCATGTGCAAGGTTAAAAGGGGAGCATTCCGAAGGAAGTGGAAGCCGAAGTGATGTAAGACCCATTTGTTGCCGGTAGCCGATGTTCCCCTTAGGCTCTCCCGCCGCATTACTTTGCTATCAAGTTATAAAGATGTAATCAGCTTTGCACCGCATTCGGTCACGTCTCCATCGTAGGCATACGGCTCGCCTTCATGTCGGGCGCCGTCACCATCGGGCTTGATCGCAAAGTTGCCCTTGCATTTAGGACACTGCGTCATGTCACCCTGAAGTGCAGCCACCCTGCCCATCACGATTGAGCCGGAGGAAGCGCTGATGACCTGCCCGCCGTGATCAGTTTTATCGTTAAGGCGGATTACGCCGCGTCCTTGATGCTTCATTGTTAGTCCTCTTCGTTCCTCCATAGCGATCCGGTTCAAATGTCATTGGACAGCCGCTGAATTATCCTTAGCTGAAGGTACTAAGTATGAGCCTGCAGGTGCGCCAGGTACCTTTACCCTAAATTTCAGACCAGAGAGGAGTTTGTCCCACAACGCAACAGCCTCGTCGTCGCTGATTGATGCCTTTTTCGCTGCCCCGACCATATTGTCCGCAACCTTAGTGAACATGGCGGCGTGAAATTCGGAAGGGTTAGCGACGTCTCTCGGGGTACCGACGAAAGCCCATTCGAAATCGTGGCTACCATCCGGCCTACGGATGAGGGATTCTTCGCCTTTCCAGTGCTGCACGTCGCGTTTACCTTCGCGCAGGACGTCACGTTTGGGATATAAAGCACCTTGGGTCTTTTGTGCGGCCCTGATGCGGGCAAGCAGGGGCAGCTCATCACGTTTCATCTGCTCGAATTCATCCTTTTTATAGTCGGCGTAAGCATCCTTATTGGAGCTGACCGAAAATGTGACATCTGGAAGGCTGGGTAGATAGATTCCTGCTTCTATTTGCTCTGAATCCCCGTATCGATCGCCGGGCATGAAGCCGTGTTCGATACAGAAACCCGGCTCGGCCGGTACTTCCTCAGCGGTGCGCACTCTCAAGTTATTGGCCCGTGCCAACTGCCTCTCGATAACGATATTTTCAATCTCGCCTTGCGAGATCGTATCACCTAGAACGAATGTAATTGCGCCCTTGCTAATGTATGTGTCGAAGAATAGTGCGTTGCGTTCCTTTTTGTACTTGTCTTCAAAATAGCGCACTTGCCAACTATTTTCGATCGGCCCAGGCCCAACGTAAGTGATCTCGGCAGTGTTGTGTTCCTGCTTAAGCTTTCTGATTTGCTCCTCGGCGAGGTGCTTTGCTTTCTCCAAGCCGCCGGAGACTACCTCAATCCCGTCGTCGAAAACAGCGTTACCTGAAATGAGCTGCGCTTCCTGGGGTACTTCGATCGCATAGCGGCCGAAGCAGAGAACCTTCGTTTTCTCGAAAAGAGCTTGCAGGCGCGGGCTGAGCTTTACTGGATTGGGCACGGCGGTCTCCTTGTAAGTGTAGGTGTGGGAATTTCCAAATAACGAAACCAGGACAATGAGCGCAGCAGCCAAAATCGCACTGCGCTTTAAAAGAGGCTTGGTATTCAGGATCACTCCCATTTCGCGGTTTTGGCAATTTGGACAATGGAATAGAGCAGGGAAGCCAGCACGTCACGGTCGGCATAGCTGTTCTGATGTTCGTAGCTCTTGCCCTTGGCCTGGCCGTGTACGAATAGCTTTCCTGTGATCCGCTTGGCGGACCGATCTGCAGGCACTGTCTCGTCGCCAGGTGCGACTGGAGGTTGGAGGATCAGGGTCAGCACTCGCGCACCAGCCTGAACTTTCAGTGTCCCTCTAGCGTCGTCACTTAAGAGTTTCCAGTTCTCGACCGGAGGGAGGTTATTAGTGCTGGCATCCCATACCTCATTATCGGCCACCTTAAAAATGATTTCGCCGTAGCTGGGACGTTCTAATGAGGAACAAAAGCTGACATAGCAATTGGTCGAGTGAAAAGTCGAACTAATGTCTTCGACAAAGGCGGCAGCATGTTTCAGTCGATCGATAACGGCTGCGATGCCTCCACCTTTCTTCTCATCTACGCGCCCCGGATTAACCCAAGCCGGATTGAGAAGCCGCCACCACTTGTCTGAGGGTTGCAGATAAATGCTTTCCAGGGCACTTTCCTCGTTACCAGGCAAACTCCACATCTCGCGTCCTGACCCATCCAGAACCTTGAGCCACGCCTTGCCGTAAGCCGATCCAGGAAATAATTCCAGAGCGCCAGGAGCGTTAGCGAGGATAGCGGTGGCATTTACTCCATCGACGGCGATGACGCGTCCTTTGACTTCGGCGAACGGACCAGACCCTTCCACGAAGCCGAATCGCGTGCGCTTGTAGGAGGCTGCAGCACCCATAGTCGGCATCACATTATGATAAATTCCGAGCACCTTGACGCTAGCGTCGTTGAGCAGGTTTCCATACTTCGGATGGATGAGCGCACGTGCAAGAAGACCGCCCATGCTGTGCGTTACGAGGATTATCTCGTCACACTGGAATCCTCTTTTCTTGTAGCCCGTGGTGAGACCTCGGATGCGGTCCGCGATCACTTTTGCGGACACACCGTTGCTCTTCAAGTAGTTGTAGCCCATCGCGTGGACTGGATACCAGCAAGCGGCAATCTTGCGCAGATCCTGCTCCGTCAGCGCGGTATCAAAACCTACGGCACCGAACGTGCGCGGATTAGAAAGAGCATGCTGCCAGTTCGGATTAATCTGAGTGCGAAGGAACATGTTGTTAAGACAGTGTTCAGTCATTGTCAACATCTGCGCGTAAGCCCCTTTAAACATGACTTCACTCCAGCCGCGCCATCTTGCGATCTGCGCAGGGGTTTCGCGCTTGCCCGTAGTCGATCGTTGATTTGGGAGGCGGCCACTTTGTAGAGATGGCCCTATCAGAGGCGGGATTGGAAGGAGTCCATCAGGAACATTTTGATGCCGTTTGTCGGCAGCCAGCGTTTCCTTGCCCTCGGGATCAAAACGTCCTTTGCTCTCGGTATAGTGGTAATACTCAACCTCCGTCTCGTTTGGATCGAGCATGAGTTGCCGCTGCGCGGGCGAAGCATTTTTGTACCATCCACCAATATCGGTGTCGAAAGCCGCAAGACCCACCTCGTTCACAATGCCGACCATATCGTCGGGACGCCAGGAACGGTTGTCCGGTCGTTCCAGCTTTTTCTGCCGCTCTTTGCTCAACCGCAGATTACTGCCCATCACGCCGGGCAAGAAAATCACGGGGATAACCTTGCGTGGCGGTAGTTTGACATCGTGGCGGATAGTGTCGGACGTCGCGGTCATGTGCACCGTGTATTCGGCCCATCCGCCGACACCCTGCGTAAATTCGCCTTGGTGATTTCCCCGATCATTCAGTCCAGATTCGTCGCTCATGGTAATTCGCCCTTGTAGCGGATGGTGTAGGAGTCGAAACTGCCTGATTTCTGAACTTCGGTACTGCCGCTGGCTGCGGTTTTTCCGTCGATGACCGTTCCATCGCCCCGCACGAGTTCGTAAGCGATATTCTTTTCTGGCTTTAGATTCGCATTGACGAAGTTGACCTCCTGGTCAAATCGGTAGTTGGACGATCGTTCATTGAAAGCCTGCGATACGCTTTTCGTTGGCAGGGTTTCAAGGTTGCCGTGGAAGAGCACCGGTGAAGCGGTGAAAAATTGAACTTTTTCACCGATCTCGACCATGTTGTTGACGCCGTGCAGGCGCACACCTTTCTTGCCGCGGATGTCTACCCAGTCCGTCTCACTGAGTAATTCGAGCACCTTGTTGGCAATGATTTCGACGTCATCCTCTTGCGCCTGCACAGACACCTTGCCGCCAGCAGCAATCAGCTTCATCCCGGCCTTGTGCACGAACAGCCGAAACGTCTTGCCGATACTCGCGAACATGCCATCGACGCTTGCAATCGACAGGCTTTTGCCGCTTGTGATGGCGGTGTGGCGGCTACTGGCGATGTGAGTCGATTGCGCCGAGCTCAGCTCAATGCCAACGGGACTCGCGACGACCAGGTGCGGCGCGGCCAGTTCCGGAAACTCTCCCTTGCCGCCGCCCCGTATCTCCTGGTGCTGGGATTTGAGATCCTCGACGGCATCCTCTTGCTGATCTTCCTGCTTCTCTTGGGCGCCATAGTGCTGCGCCATCTCGGTCAGCTGCGCCTGTGCCTCGGCCGCCGCCGACAGCCGTGAAGCCGTCTCGCCGATATCCTTGATATGGGAGGCCGCGTTTGACCGTCCTTCTGTAGTGATGAGCATGCCTTGCCCAGCACGCGCCACGCCCCACGCATTGGTCGCGAGTTCCCATCCCTCACCACGAGAATCCGTTCGCCCGGGGGTACCCTCGACGCGCGTAATATGCCCAAGCGACAACTGACTACACTGATGATCACTCTTCAACTGCACCTGAATCTTGCCAGCCGTATCATCCAGCACCAGATGATTGCCACGTCCGCCGCCACCGCCTTCACCACCCAGCAGCTCGCGACTGCGCAAACCACTCAAAGCCTGCTGCCTCGGCAACTCCCAAGGCGGCATATGCGTCGCGTTATACAGCGCCCCCAGAACCACCGGATGATCAATATTCGCGTCCAGATAAAGCACCGCGACTTCCTCGCCAACCCGCGGCAAGCGGATGTTCCCGAATTCGCTGCCGGCACCAGGCGATATGACGCGCAGCCAGGGTGAACTGTTCTCGTTGTAATTGCCCAGCCGGTCCCAGTGAAATTGCACCTTGACCCGGCCATAGCCATCGGTATGGAGTTCGGCGCCAGCAGGCCCGACCACAATGGCCGTCTGGATACCGGGGTAGGTGCATGGCTGGCTGTTGTGGTGGCGTGCCGGGCGCCACTGGATGTCCTTGCGCGCGCAGCGGAAGGTGTTCTCGTAATGCGAGGGCGCGCTCGGCCCGGCCTGGTAGTTGTTGCTGGCCTCGTGATCGACCGACAGGATCAGGTAGTCCCTGTCGGCGATGCTGCCGCGTGGCGCTTCGCCGTCTCTGCCTGCTTGCGGCTCGGCGCTGAAATGGTCCGCGAGTTTAAAGAAGCGGCCCGGCTGGGCGGTCCGATCGTTGCCATGGGCTTCGAAATACTGCGTGTTCCTGTCGCGCTCGCCCATGCGCTGCTGGGCGCGTTTTTCGCCGTCGCTGTGGCTGCGGAAACCGTCCGAGCCAGTGTTTTCGTAGATCTCATACGGATAGACATCGCCCTGGCTATTAAGAGACTCGGCGCTCGCGCGCTGGGCAACCGGGTTCTTGTAATCGAAGCTGGCCAAGGTCGTCTGGCCGGATCCGATAAAACGCACAGGGCTCCATGTGCGGATACCGTCGTCTTCGAGCGAGCCGGCCTGGTCGCGAAACGGGATTTCGCCGGAGTCGTCGATGCCGGTCGGGTCGATTGCTTGCGCGAGCGTGCTTTTGTCGCTGAGCCAGAGCGTATGTCCGTCGGCGCGGTGCTCGTACCAGTACATCAGCCCGAGCGCTTCCCAGCGACGGTGCAGGTGATTGTAGTCGGTTTCGTCGTACTGGTTGGCACAGGTGATGCGCGGGTCGTCGCCGGTCATGACCACGTGCCAGTCGGCCTGGCGGTAGTGGGAAAAGGTCAGCTCGCTCAGTTCGATGACGTTCTTGCCGTGGAAGGAGACGTTGTCCTTGCGTAGTCTGGCGAATGCCAGCCACGGTTCCAGCACCATCTGGTAGAAGGCGAAGCCGCCGTCGGTGCGCACGAAGCGGAATTCGGTGACGTAGCCGTTAAAGTGCCGCAGCGAGCCGTCTTCGCGCACCAGGGAAACCGTGACCATCCTGGCCATCAACGATTTCAGGGAAATCCGGGCGTCGTCCGAGATGAGTTCGACGTCGAAGCGGAAGCAGCGCGAGACTTCTTCGCGCGCGCTCAAACGGTTCGCCAGGAGCGTGGCATCGGGGCCGTCGCCGCGCGGAAAATCCAGGCGCAGCAGGCGGTCGTGCTGCGCGTCGCGGCCGAAGGCCGACAAGGCCGCGCCTGCCGCGATTGCGTGGCTTCCGATCATGGTTTGCCTCCCATGGTTTGTCAGGTATCAGATTTCAATCAACTAAATTACTGAACCGAGCCTCAAAGACATTGATCGGGAGCAAGCGGCGATCTTTGCGTGCGGCGGCGGGGGCCATCTGTCGTAATCCGGAGAATGGAGCGGATGTCAGGCCTGCTGGCCTTGCCCTCGGCAACGGTGAGGAAGGCGTTCACGCCGAGACGTTTGCGCTGTGGCCCGCGGGCCGCCAGCGTCAAGGGCTTGAGGCAGGGCTTGTCCAATAAAAGCCTGACTTCGTACTGCAGCGACGGCACGGCAAACAGGCTGACCATCTCCTGCAAGGCCGCGTGCAACCGGCCGTGCGGCAGGAAGGCTTGCGCCGTCTCTTCATCCAGCGGACCGATATGCAGACGCACACGCAGGTCGTTGCGCCAGACACGCGTACCCAGGGCGGCGCCGTAGCCCAGCGCCGGATGGGTCACGCCGAGCGTGCTGCGCATCTTCGCCGGCAAGGGGTCCCAGGCGCCGACGAATTCTTCCAGGCGCACGGGAACGCCGAAATACGCGCCCAGCACGCGCTCCACTGTGGCCGCGGCGATCGGCCGCGTCCTCAGCAGCCCTGCGTACAGGCCGGCGGCTTCCGCAGGGATCGATGCATACGGTTTACCAGGGCCGAAGCTGGCCGTGCGCAGGCCGCCCAGTGCGTTCAGCAGCGGCAGCAGCTTGTCCTGCGCCTGGGTGTCCAGGCCGTGTTCGACGCGGTACTTGCCCCAGGCCTCGTAGAACAGGCCGATCACGCGATTCGAGAACAGGTCGATGAAGGGCTTCCAGCTTTCATCCGCGCCCGGGCCGGTCCAGGCGGCCGCGCGCTCGGTGTCATGCAGGGGCAGGGTACCGCTTGCGCCGAGCAGGCCGATGAAGCTCGGCGTGATGTGGATACGCGGCAGGCCGCTGCCCTCCGGCGCTTCGATCTGCACGGCTTCGATTTCGCTGGCCGGAAAAGCCAGCGACAGGCTGTTGCGAAAGCGCAGCACATGGCCGAAGGCCTGGGCATACGGAATGCCTTGGCGGCGCAGCCTCCGCACCAGGATGTTCAGCAGTTGTGCGAACTGATACCGGTGCGGGGCCGCGACCGGGTGCAGGGTCATGCCAGCGGCAGGCTGCCGCTTCTCGGTTTGCATCGGCACAGTACCTCCCCGGATTGGTGTGACAGGATCACCAGCGCGATAAAGCTGTTCATCTGGACGTAGAGCGCAAAGAACTGGTCGATGACTTGCACGAACAGGTGCAGGCCGGCGCCGACGAAGGCTTCTTCATCGATCGTCAGGCGCACTTCGGTGCCGTGCGCCAGCGATGCCCCGCGCTTGTGCCGCAGCCAGGTGGTGGCCTCGGCATGTTCGAGGCCGACGATGCCGGCGATCTGGCGCTGCGAGACCGCCGACCCGGTCATGTCGTACAGGGTCAGCATTTCGCGCAGGCCGTCCACGCCTTCCCTGACGAGCGAGTGATGGTTGAGCGTCAGGTGCGAGATCAGGCGCCAGTGCGCGCCCGGGCCATTCGCCAGGCGACAGGGACGCGTGGGGCGGCGCAGAAAGCGGATGATCGCGCCCTGTGCCGTGCCGGGCATGAACAGATCGCCGCCCGCCGCGCCGGATTTCAACAGGCAGGGCAGGTCGCGGTTGGTGCAGGTGAGGTCGATCGACAGCGCCGTCTGCTCGACCTGGAGCGCTTCGCCGTCGGCATCGACCAGCGTGATCCTCTTTTCGTGACCGGGACTGATGGCGGCCAGCGTGTCGTCATGGCGCACGATCCAATACCGCCCCTTGTGACGATCGCTCTCGCCATGCTTGAGCGAATAAAAGGGGCGGAATACGAGCGTGGAGAAGGCTTTCCCCCGCTGCTGGACCATGTGCACCCGGTCGACCGAATACACTTCATAGGCCGCCGCATGGGTGGCGTGCGCGAGGACGGCATAGTCCGCGGTGCGCTGGCTGTACCCGATCGGGACGCCCGGCTGCTTGAACAAATTGACGACAGGGGTGCAGCCGGGTAGCAGGCTTTGCGCCGACAGGCCGGACAGCATCCTGGCCTGGTCCGAACCGGACGGTACGCCTGCCAGCGCCAGGTGCAGTGTGAAGCGGGTGCAATCGGCAGGCAGGCGTGCGCAGAGCGCGGCCAGGTCGATGTCGATGAAATTGAACTTCTCCGGGAAGGCAAAATATTCTGCCAGAATCCGGTAGGCGCGGTGCGAACGGGCGTCGAACGGGATCAGCGCGTCGTCGTCGGCGGAGCCGGCCGGTGCGATCGGCAGCGTGGCGACGGGTAGCCATGCCGCGTCGTCTCCTGCCTGCACGTAGGCCGACGCCGTGCGCATGAACAGCACATCGCGCAGCGCCGCGCAAAACGACGCGTCGCCGTCGAGATAGACCCGCAAGGGCGCCGCAGCATCGCGGGGGATGGGCGCCGCCGCTTCGAATTCGATCCCGATCGACGCTACCACGCCCGGTGCCAGCCTGGTCGACGCTGGCGCGCGGATGATGGCGTCGAACCTGGCGGACACGATGGCCGCGGGGGCTGGCGTGACCTCGTATGCGGTGCGGAAGGTGCAGTGCACGCCGCGCAGCGGCGCCGACTCCAGCAAGGTCCCGCGCGGGACTTTGGCGCCACTTCCGCTTGCGCCCTGGGTACCTGGCAGAAAGCGCACGATCGCACAGGAGGGAAATGGCTTCAGGTAGTGGGGGAACAGCAGGTTGAGCAGCGCCTCCGTGAATTGCGGGTACGCGTCGTCCAGGCGCTTCGACACGCGGGCGCACAGCAGGGCGACCGACTGGATCAGGCGCTCGACATGCGGATCGTCGCAGGCGTCGCCGCCGATCTGCAGTTTGGCCGCCACTTTCGGATAGCGCTCGGCATACTCGCGGCACAGCTGCCGCATGGTGACGAGCTCGCGTTCATACTGTGCAAACAGTTCATCCATGGTGGTCCTGCCTATGTGATCACGAAGGGGCGCTCTGTACCGAGTAGCGCTGCAGCGACGGCTGGAACACGGCGTTGAACTGCAGCGGCTCGGCCACCGGTGCGTTCTTCAGCTGGGCGGTGATTTCGAAATCGACCCTGTTGATGGCCCCTTTGCGTGGCCGCAGCGTCGCCGTCACGCGGTGCAGCCTCGGTTCGTGCCGTTCGATCGCCAGCCGGACGGCGGTGCAGATCCGTTTCTGGTCGGTGTCGCTGGTCATGCACATGCCGGCGAAATCGATGAGGCCATAGTTGACGACGGACCCGCTCACCTCGGGAAAGGCCGCCAGCACATGGGGCAGCAGGGCGGAACGCGTGTTGAGGAGGGCTTCCAGGTCGCGCGTGATGCTCTCTCTCCATGCTTGCACCTGCGCCGGCAGTGAACGGAATCCGCCGTGCGCTGCTTCGTCATCGGCATCCGCATCCAGACGGTCGAACAAACCCGGCATGAAACGCTGCATGCTTTTTCCTTTCACGCTGTCTTGAAGCAGAAGAACGCCATTATTCCCCTGTTGTAGAGCGCAAATTTGCGCTCCATCAATGGATTTCTTTTGGGGAAGAACGCGCAGGCTTAATGAGCCAGATCAAGAATGTTCGCGTGGTGCCGTCCATGCTTGCTGGAATCTGAACATGACTAATCTGGATCAAGGAGCCGGCAATGAGCATGGGCGCGAAAATCTTCTGGTCCGAAGGCTTGACGCTGGGGCCCCAGCATTTCCAGCGCCAGGACCTGTACCACGAGACCCGGCTGCTCAGGATGGCCTCCGCCCTCAACCCCAACTTCTGGGGCGTCCGGCTTCTGCAATGGAACATGGAAGGGCTGGGTCATCACCTGCTGGAAGCGCAGGCGATGTCGCTGATCTTCCAGGATGGGGAGGTCTACGATGCGCCGGCCACGGACTTGTTGCCGCTCCCGCTGGACCTGACCCAGCTGCCGCTGGAGGTCAACACCTTCACCATCCACGCCGCGCTGCCGAGCATCAGGCCGCACGGCGCCAACGCGGAGGAGGGCGGCCGCTACACGCTCGCGGAAACGGAGACCGCCGACCTGTTCAGCGACGCGGTGCCGATCGATGTGCCCTTCCTGAAGAAACGGCTGCGGCTCATGACCCAGCTCGAGCCGCGCGACGGGCATGTCGGTTTGCCCGTGCTGCGCATCCATCGCGATCCGCGCGGCGGCTTCGAGGCCGATCCGACCTTCGTGCCGCCCTGCGTGGCGATCAGCGCCTCCCGTCGACTCCAGCAAATGCTCGACGGCTTGATGAGCGCACTGTCGGCCAAGATCGTCTCCCTGCATAACGCGCACCGGAAGACCAACGCGTCCACCTTCGAAGTCCATGCCGGCGACATCACGTCCTGGTGGATGCTGAATATCATCAGCACCGCAAACGCATCGCTGCAGCACTGCGCACGTGCCCGGGTCCAGCATCCCGAGGATTTATATGAAAAGCTGCTCGCCCTGGCAGGGGGCTTGATGACCTTCTCGGACCGCTACGCCACGGCCGACCTGCCGGCCTATGTGCATGCCGATCCCGGCATCGCCTTCGCCCAGCTCGATGCGGTGATTCGCGACCTGGTCGATACCGTCATCTCGGCCAGGTACTTCACGATTCCTCTGGCTGCGGAGGATAACCGCCGCACCCATTACCGGGGCACCCTCGATGCGGCGAAGCTGAGCCCGGAGACGCAGGTCTGCCTTGCGGTGAGTGCCGACATGCCGGCGCTCGAGCTGGTGGCCGCCGTGCCGATCCGCTTCAAGATCGGATCGCCCGACGACATCGAACGCATCGTCGCATCGGCACTGCCGGGCATTACGCTGACGCATATGCCGCAAGTGCCGGCGGCGGTACCGGTGCGTCCGGATACCTATTACTTCCTGCTCTCCACCAGGAACGGGCTCTACGAAAATGCCTTGAAAGCCGAGGCGATAGCGATTTACGTTCCGGACGGGATGCGCGGGCTGAGAATCGAGTTGATCGCGTTCACGCAGTAAGTCTTGCTACAAGCGTCCAGTCAGCATCCGCCCCGGCTGGTACACAACCCGCCCGACGACACTGCACTGCCCACTGCGCACATTGATCGGCCCGAAATCCGGATTCATCGAGTGCAGGAACCAGTCGCCGTTGCGCTTGACGAGCTGTTTCACCAGCGCTTCGCCATCGAAATTCAGCGCATAGATTTCGCGGCTGATCGGGTTCTTGTCCGCGGTATTCACGACCACCACGTCATCTTCGAACATCATCGGTTCCATGCTCTGGCCTTGCACGCGGATCGCCAGCAGCTGATGCGGTACCAGCTTCTGCGCGTCGATGACGGCGCGCGGCAGGTGCAGGACACCGCCATCTTCCATATCGGGTTCGGTTTCGAAGCCGGTCACGCCGGCATGCAGTTTCAGGGTCACGCGCCGGATCGGAATCGTGTGCGGTTCGTCGCCGATGCGGATGCCCCTGGCGTCCTGGAGGAAGGGGTTGTCCGTCGCTGCCGGTAGCGCGCCTTGCGGTGCATCCGGCGCCAGCCGCGTTGCGATGGCCATCGGTGGCGTACCGGTCTCGAGCCAGGTGGCCGAGCAGCCAATCGCGCCTTGCGCCCTCAGCAATCCCGCCTTGGAGATGCCGCGGGCTTCCCAATTGTTCACCGTTTGCTGGGACTGATTCAGCGCCCGGGCGACGTCGGCCTGTGTCTTCAGGCCGGTCAGCGCTGCGGCGGCCTCGTAAAGGCGTTTCATTTGTGCATGCATATCGGGATTGTCCATTGAGCTAAACAGAGTGTGTTACACATAGTGTTGACATGTATTATAAACATGTTGTTTAATGATGTGTAGGCCATGTCGGCGACGAAACAAAAATAATGTGGAAATGCAACACACCGTTCACTCGCCAATACAAGCCTGCATAAACATCATGTGTAGTCAGTAAGTATGATTGGAGGAGAATCATGGAATTTGTTGAACGCTACGCCCGTGCGCTGGGCGCATCAAGGAAACAGGGGGACCAGGCCGATGCTTTGCTGGCTGCGGCGTTTTCCGAAGCGGGCGCATCCGGCAAGCTGGGGCTGCTGCTGCACCGCGTGAAGTACGTGGATGACTTGTCGCGCGATCACGCCAACCTGGCGCAGTTGCTGCACTTGTGGACTACGGAAGTGGTCAAGCGCGGCCGCGGCCGCAAGTGGATGTCGGAAAGCACTGCCTGGGATGCCCAGGCTGCCCGCAAGCTTTATCAAACCGTCGCCGAGCTATCGCTGGCCCACTGGCTTGATGGCACATCCGAATCGTTCGGCAGTGGAGAAGTGCGGATCGAACATGCCGGCGGTTTTGTACGCGAGCGTGTCAAGGACATGGTCAGCGAACTGCATGCGATCGCAGCCGGCCATGCGGCACGCGCCCGCGCGCGGCTGCATGCAGCCGCCGGCACTCAGGACAAGTCAGAAAAATAAACAAGACAAGAACCAAAGACATTCTTTCGGCACTCGTAATGCGCAGGACTCTGCCACCGATAGCCGAAACACGTTCCGCATTCACAACCCGCAACGGCGGGTTTTTTTTCGTCACGAGAAAGGCCAAACATCATGAACAAATTAAAATTTTCCGAAGTGATGAGCATCGTCGCCGCGATGTCGTCTATCGGTGCTTCCATGAGCCTGGAACAGGCCGGCGTTGCGGTCGGCATTTTCACGGCGCTCGTCACCTGCACGGTCAACGCACTGTGCACGATGCGGCGCGACAGGCGCGAAGAGCGCATGCTCGAAGCCCGGCTGAAAGCCGGCCTGGTCGACAAGGCCCAATGAATGTCGTCAGCGGTGCTCGTCCACGCCAACCTGCGCGCACATGTCCAGCACCGGACAGCTCGAGCAGCGCGGCCGGTTGCCGGTGCAGATGTGCTTCCCGAAGGGCACCAGCAGGCGGTTGATGGTGATCCAGTGATCCTGCGGCAGCCTGGCTTCCAGTGCCGTTAGCGTCTTTTCGGGCGTCGACGCTTGCACATAGCCCCAGCGCCCGGTCACGCGGTGCACGTGGATGTCGACGCTGATGACCGGCGTGCCGCAGGCCACGCCCAGCACCAGGTTGGCGCACTTCGGGCCGACGCCGGTGAACGACAGCAGCAGCTCGCGCTCGCCGGGCAAGGTGCCCTCGAATTGTTCTTCCACCTGGCGCGCAATGGCCAGGATCTGGTTCGCCTTGCGTTCGTGGAAGGTACTGGGGCTGATCAGCGCATCCAGTTCTTCCCAGCCGAGCTGGCTGACTGCCGCCGGCGTGCGGGCGCGGGCGAACAGCTTGCGCGATACCGGCAGCGTCACTTCGTCATAGGTGCGGATCGAGATGATGCAGGCCAGCAGTTGTTCGAAGACCGAGGCATAGCCTTCTTCCGCCAGCTGGAACAGCGCGGCCTTGGGCCAGGGTTGCACGGCATGCTCGATGCGATCGAGCGCGGCGTCGATATCGAAGGTTTGTTTTTCCATGGACCGGCTTGATTCTCGATGGCAGACAGGCAGAGCATAAGCCGCGCGCCGCCGGCTTTCCGTTCAATGCCGCACAGGCCGCGTACTGGCCATTACAATAGCGCCATGGCCCACGACGACAAATTGAATGCCGACCAGCTGAAAGCGCTGGCCGACGTATCGCAGGCAATTACACAGTCCTGCACCTGTGCAATCGACAGCTACCGGGAATGGACCCGTGTTCCGCCCGAGTTTCCGGAACAGCAGATGCACACAATCGGCACCCTGGTCGACGATCCTTACCAGGAAGCGACCTGGGACGAATACCATCCGGCGCACACCAACTACTGGTCGGCCGAAGCACCCATCGCGATTCACTATTTTCCATACAATCGCTGCGTGGTCTGGCAATGCAAGGTGTGCAAACGCTGCTGCCTGCATTACGTCGAAGCCGGTGGTTATTACGTGGAAAAGCGATTGCGTGCGCTCGATGCTGCCTCCATCACCGACGCGCCATAGTTACATCCGCTTGCATTTGATACCGAATCGCTCTTTCCCTGGGTTCGTCTTGCATTTACGCTATCACCATGTTCGTTAGAAAAACATTTAAAGGGGAAAAACCATGAAATTCACTTCGTTCCGTCAAGCTGCCCTGATCGCCGCTTTCGTCACTGCCGGCGCCGCGCCGGCCCTGAGCCAGGCCGCACCGCAATGCCAGAACTGCGGCGTCGTCGTCTCGACCCATACCTATGAACGCGAAGCCCAGCGCGGCAGCGGCGTCGGTGGGGTGGGTGGTGCCGTGGTCGGCGGCCTGCTGGGCAACAAGATCGGCAACGGCGGCGGCCGCACCCTGGCCACCGTGGCCGGTGCCGTCGGCGGCGCCTATGCCGGTAACAAGCTCGAGCGCAACATCAAGACCGACACCTATACCGACATCCGTGTGCGGATGGCCCGCGGCGGCAATCGCACCATCACCGAGAAGGGCAACCCGCACCTGCGCAATGGCGACCATGTGCGCGTGCAGGGGGGCCGTGTCGTGCGTGACTGATCTGCTGTCCGTCAGCATTTGAAAGTCGTCCCCGCCTTCGCGGGGACGACTTTTTTTATAGTTGACTAATGCGGCACCGGCGCAAACATCGGATCCGGCCTGTCCTGCAGCGCGCGCGGCAGATACACGGTGATGGTGGTGCCCTGGCCAACGACGCTGGCGATGCGGATATGGCCGCCGCTCTGCTTGGCGAAGCCGTGCGCCATCGACAGGCCCAGGCCGGTGCCTTCGCCTTCCGGCTTGGTGGTGAAGAAGGGTTCGAAGGCGCGTTCCATCACCTCCGGCGCCATGCCGCTGCCTGTGTCGCTCACCGCGACGGTGACGAACTCGCCCGGGCGGATGCCGGTGTTGGCCAGCGCGTCGGCCGGCGCCACCGTCAGGTTGGTCAGCGCAATCGTGATGGTGCCGTGGCCGGCCATGGCATCGCGTGCGTTGATCACCAGGTTGAGCAGGACGTTTTCCAGCTGGTTCGGATCGACCAGCGCATTCCACAAGCTTGGGGGCAGCGCGAAGCGGATCTGGATGGCGTCGCCGGCGGCGCGGTGCAGCAGGGTGTCCATGCGGTCGATCATCTGGACCAGGTTGACCACGCTCGGGTGCAGCGGCTGGCGTCGTGCAAACGCCAGCAGTTGCGCCGCCAGCTTCTTTCCGCGGTCCACCGCCTCCATGATGCTGACCAGGCGCTTGCGCGTGCCGTCGTCGTTGCGCATCATCAGCTGCACGTTGGCGCTGATGATGTGCAGGATGTTGTTGAAGTCGTGCGCCACGCCGCCGGTCAGCTTGCCGACCGCTTCCAGCTTCTGGGAGCGCAGCAGCGCCGCGCGCGCGTCGTCCAGGCGCTGCTGGGCTTCCTTGCGCGGGCGGATGTCGCGCACGAAAGCGGTGAGGCCGTAGCCGTCGGCGGTGGGCAGCGGCGTGATCGCCACTTCCACCGGGATCTCGGCGCCGTGACGGTCGATGGCGATGACTTCGGTGGGGCCGGCCAGCATGTCGCATGCTCCATCCTTCGCGAAGCTGGCCAGGCAGGCGCGCTCGTGCTCGCGCCGTCCCGGGGGCACCAGCAGTTCGATCACGTCGCGTCCGAGCGCCTCTTCCTCGTGCCAGCCGAACAGGCGGCAGGCGCGCGCGTTCCAGTCGGTCACGCGGCCATCCGGACCGACCGCGACGAAGGCGTCATAGGCGGTCTGCAGGATCAGGCGGATGCGCTGGCGATCGGCGTCGATGCGGTCGCGCGAGACGCGCAGTTCCTGCGTCATGCCGCCGGCCAGCTGCAGGGCGCGGCGGCGCTCGCTGGCCAGCAGCCAGATCACGAGGCTGAGCAGCAGGCCGAGGCCGACGCCGGTGAGGGCGATGGCCAGCGTGGGACGGCGCTCGGCCGCCGCTTCGAAGGCGGGGCCGGCGTTGATGACCACGGTCCAGGGGCGGCCGGCGTTGTCCATCAGCGCGCTGTAGGTGGCAAGCGGACGCCGGCCGGCCACGCGTTCGCCGGGCGAGCGGTAGAGCAGCGTCGCCGCCGATGGCTGGCGGCCGTCGTAGATGTCGACTTCGAGGTCGCCCGCATGCTCGCCGCCCAGGCCGCGCATCAGGTCGTTCATGCGGAAGGGCGCATACACCCAGCCGGCGATGGCGGCGCGCCGCTCGCTTGCCGTGGCGTGCGGCAGGCCGGTGCGGTAGACGGGGGCGTACATCAGGAAGCCGTATTGCTCGGCGTGGCCGTTCGCCTCGCCTTCCTGGACCAGGGTGACCTTGCCGGTGGCCGCGGCGCGGCCGCTGTCGCGCGCCGCTTCCATCGCGGCGCGGCGCACCGGTTCGCTGAACATGTCGTAGCCGAAGGCACGCCGGTTGCGTTCGTTGAAGGGCTGGATGTGGGTGATGGCGGTGTAGGGTTCGCGTTCGCCGCCAGGGTGCACGTCGTAGTCGCGGAAGCCTTCGGCGCGCACAGCTGCCACGTGGGCATCGAGCTGGCTGCGCGGGACGATGGAGGCGACACCGAGCGCCTCGATGCCGGGATAGCGTTCGTTCAGGCGCAGCACGCCGTAGTAGTCGGCGAACTCGGCGCGGCTGACGTCGACCGAACCGCGCAGGAAGCCGCGCGCGCCGCGCAGCACCTGCTCGTACACGCCCATGCGGCGTTCGATGCCGCGTTCGAGGTCGCGCGCGCGGTAACGGAAGGTGTTGACCAGTTCGTTGTCGCTGGCGCGCGCGGCATTCTCGGCGACCATCCAGGTGACGATCAGGGAGGCGAGGAAGACCAGCGCCGCCAGCAGCAGGGGCAGGGAAGCGGCACTGCGCGGCGCAACAGGTGCAATGCGCGAAGCGGGAGTGAGATCGGAATGCGGCATCGATGGGATGGTGCGCCAGGCCAGCAGCGTCAGGTCAACGCGTCAGCGGCGGGTGTCAGGGTACGTGGCCGGCATCGGAAAGCGCCGTCGGGAGGAGCATACGCATCTATTGTATTGGCAGGCGCACAAAACGGCTTAACATTTACGACTAATAATTTCCCCGGCTAAAATTGGCATGACCATGACTTCCCCTCTTTTACTCGCGCCGGAGCCCGCATGAGCCTGTTACGCCGCCTGCAGCTGGCGCTGGCTGCCTTCCTGCTGGTCCTGCTGGGCTGGGCCGCACTGGCGCCGCTGCGCTATCCGACCCGCGAACTCGGCTTCGATTTTCCGCACACCGCTGCACACTCGGCCGCATCGGCGCGCGTACCGGCCGAGGTGTGGCTGACGCTGGGCGTGCGCGACGTGCTCTTGCTGCGCAACCGCGACCGCGAGCCCCACGTGTTCGGCCAACTGCGGGTGCTGCCGGGGCACGCCTTCCGCCTGCCTTTCGAGCAGGCCGGCGAATTTCCTTTCGCCTGCGATGTGGCGCCCGGTGCGCGCGTGCTGGTGCGGGTGCTGTCCCAGCCCGATCCCGGCTGGGCGCGCCTGCGCTGGCGCCTGCGCACGCTGTTTGAGGCGGTGCGCGACTTGCCGATGGAGGGGCCGGAAGAGTGAGCTGAACCCTCCTCAATCGTGCTCCATCCCGCGCGGCGAATCTGTCATGATGCCCGCATGGCGACGATCTCCTTACCCTTGTTCCCGCTCAGCACGGTCCTGTTTCCGGATGGCGTGTTGCCGCTGCAGATCTTCGAGGTGCGCTATCTCGACATGATCAGCCATTGCCTGACCGAGGACGAGCCGTTCGGCGTGGTGCTGCTGACCCATGGCCAGGAGGTGCGCAGTCCCGAAGCGATGGAGCGCTTCGTCGGTGCCGGCACGCTGGCGTCGGTGCAGGACACCACGGCGTCGACGCCGGGCCTGCTGCAGGTGGTGTGCCGTGGCGGCGCGCGTTTCCGGGTGCTGGACACCGAACGCCGCGCGAATGGCTTGTGGATGGCCGAAGCCGAGCTGCTGGAAGAGGACCACGCGGTGCGCATCCCTTCCGACCTGAAGGGCGCGGCCGATGCCCTCGACCGCGTGCTGGCCTCGCTGCACGATGTGCCGCAGAGCCGCTGGCCGGTGCAGCCGCCGTTCCGGCTCGACGATTGCGGCTGGGTGGCCAACCGCTGGTGCGAATTGCTGCCGCTGCCGAACGGGCAGAAGCAGAACATGCTGATGCTGGACAATCCGATGATCAGGCTGGAGTTGCTGCACGACGTGCTCGATGAGCACGGGCTGATCACCTCGTGAGTTACACCCTATGCTTCAACGCTGACGGTCGAGGCGGCGGAGGCATCGCTGCCGCCGCCGTTGTCGGCATACGCCTTGAGCTGGTGCAGCGCATGCGCCAGTTCGCGCATCGGGTCTTTTTCGCGGGTCGGTTCGGTGTTGCCGGCGCCCGAGGCGCTGTCGGTGCTGTTGCCGTTCTTGTCGATCTCGCCGCTGGCCAGTTTCTTGTCGTAGGCCGCCTGCTCGGCGTCGCTGACGGTGCCGTCGCCGTCGGTGTCGGCGGCCGCGACGTAGTCGGTGCTGGATGTACTGTCGGTGCTGTCCGTAGCGCCGGCGCCTCCGGCACCGCCCATCCCGCCGCCGCCCGCGCCACGCATCCCGCCCGCATGCGGCGTCCCGCCGGCCGCACCAGCCGAGCCGGACGCGCTCACGCTGCTCGCATCCGATGAGGATGCCGACGCATCCGGCGGCGCACCCGGCGCACCACCCGGTGCCATTCCGCCCTGCACGCGCGCGGCGTCGAACTGGGCATTGAGCTGGTCCGACAGCTTGCTCATCGCATCCGTGAATTCGCTCTTGGTGACCTTGCCGTCGCTGTCGCCGTCGATCGCGCTGAACACATCGTCGACCGCGCTGCCGTCGCCGGTGGCGCTGCTGTCGCCGGTGGCGGAGAGGGCGCTGGCCAGGTCCGATTTGTCGATGTAACCCTGCTTTTTGGTGTCGAGTCTGGCGAAGACCGAATCGGCCCAGTTCGAACCACCGCTTGTGCTGCCGTTGACGCTTGCAACCATGATGACATCCCGATTTTGTTTCGTTATTTCAATTATCGGATGGGATGGCCGGAAATGAATCGCCAGGTTTGTAAAGCCAGGTAAAAGGGTGTAAAGCGAATCGCTGCGTAAACATTGGGCAAGCCAAATGTGAAAACGCAGGATTCCATATACAGGGCTTGCAATTTCGGGTAACCTTGAGCGCGGTTTAGACTTCCTATGTCCGCGTCTACGTCCCAAGCCGCCACGTGTGCCATGCGCCGCGAGCGCGCGTCCCGTCACCCCGGTTTCCCGCGTTGGCCATGCCTGGGCTGCAGTACGGCCGCACGGCCTCGCTATGCAGTGAGGCTATAGACGCAACGATTACATGCCCGAAAGAACACATGTCTGAAACACCGACCACTATTGATGCCGCCGACGCACCGAGCGTGCGCTTCGCCGATTTCGGCCTGGCGCCAGAGATCCAGAGCGCGCTGTCGGACCAGGGCTACGTGCATCCGACCCCGATCCAGGCCAAGGCCATTCCGATCGTCCTGCAGGGCCACGACGTCATGGGCGCGGCCCAGACCGGCACCGGCAAGACCGCCAGCTTCTCGCTGCCCATCATCCAGCTGCTGCTGCCGCATGCGAACAGCAGCATGTCGCCGGCCCGCCACGCGGTGCGCGCGCTGGTCCTGACTCCCACCCGCGAGCTGGCGATCCAGGTCGCCGAGAACGTCAAGGCCTACGCCCAGCACACGCCGCTGCGCTCCACCGTCGTCTTCGGCGGCATGGACATGAAGCCGCAGACCGAAGTCCTGCGCCGCGGCGTCGAGATCGTGATCGCCACCCCGGGCCGCCTGCTCGACCACGTGGAGCAGAAGAACATCAGCCTGGGCCAGGTCCAGATGCTGGTCATGGACGAAGCCGACCGCATGCTCGACATGGGCTTCCTGCCGGACCTGCAGCGCATCATCAACCTGCTGCCGAAGAAGCGCCAGAACCTGATGTTCTCGGCCACCTTCTCGCCCGAGATCAAGAAGCTGGCTTCCAGCTTCCTGAACGATCCGCAGACCATCGAAGTCGCGCGCAGCAACGCCACCAATACGGCGATCACCCAGATCCTGTACAAGGTCGACGAGGCGCAAAAAGCCGACGTGGTCCAGCACCTGATCCGTTCGCGCGACCTGAAGCAGGTGCTGGTGTTCTCGAACACCAAGATCGGCGCCTCGCGCCTGTCGCGCACGCTGGAGCAGGCCGGCATCAAGGCGTCGGCGATCCACGGCGACAAGACCCAGCAGGAGCGCATCGCGGCCCTGGACGCCTTTAAAAACGGCGATATCGACGTGCTGGTGGCGACCGACGTTGCCGCGCGCGGCCTCGACATCACCGACCTGCCGTGCGTGATCAACTACGACCTGCCGTACAACGCCGAGGATTACGTGCACCGCATCGGCCGCACCGGCCGTGCCGGCGCCACCGGTGACGCGCTGTCGGTCTATTCGGACAAGGACGAGCGCCTGCTGGCCGATATCGAAAAGCTGATCAAGCAGACCATCACGCGCGGCGAGCTGGCCGGCTTCGTGCCGCCGTCGCGCGCGCGCGGCAGTGAGCGTGGCGGCGAGCGCGACAACGAACGCTACGGCGCACGCGGCAGCCGCCGCGACGGCGAGGCAGCGCCGCGCAGCAGCGAGCGGGGTGCAGAACGCGGCGCAGAGCGTGGCGACCGCGGTGGCGAGCGCAGCGAGCGTGGCCCGCGCGGTTTCGTGCCGCGCCGCGAAAAAGTCGACCCGTGGTTCCTCAAGCCTTACGAGCCGGCATCGACGCCGCGCCAGGAGCCGGCACCGGCCCAGGCATCCGGCCAGGCCAAGCCGAAGCAGAAGCTGGCGGCCTTGCTGGGCGGTTTGCCCAAGCAATAAACCGAACGGGGCGCTGCGGCGCCCCGTTTTTTATCTGCCTCTCATCTGGCGTCTCATTTGTTTTTCTTGAGCGCCGCCTGCACCTGCTCCAGCAGGGTCTCGTGGCGGTACGGCTTGGCCAGGATCTTGAGGTCGGTCGAGCGGCCGCGATCCGGCAGGTCGTCCATGTAGCCGGTCGTGGCCAGCACCGGCAGGTCCGGGCGCAGCTTGCGCGCTTGTCTGATCAGTTCCAGCCCATTCATCCCGCCGGGCATGATCACGTCGGTAAACAGCAGGTCGACTTCGGCACCTTCTTCGAGCATCGCCAGCGCCTGCTCGCCGCTGGGGGCCGACATCACCGTGTAGCCGGCCAGGCCGAGCACGCTCACCGCCAGTTCGCGCACGTCTTCGTTGTCTTCGACCACCATGACAGCGAGCTTGCCGCCGGCCGCGCCGGAATGCGTGTCGTCCTCGCGGTGACGTACCGAGCGTGCCGCGTCCGCCATATTGTCGGCGACCGGGAAGATCATGTTGACGACCGTGCCCTGGCCCGGTGCGCTCTGGATTTCCAGCTTGCCGCGCGATTGCTGTACGAAGCCGTGCACCATCGCCAGCCCGAGGCCGGTACCAGGCCCCTTGGTTGTGAAGAAGGGCTCGGTGGCGCGGCGCAGCACTTCGGGCGGCATGCCGCTGCCTTCGTCGACCACGCACAGGCTGACATACGCGCCGGGCGGCAGTTTGTGCTTGTCGACGCGGTCTTCCTCGCGCACGATGGCAGTGCCGACCTTGACTGCGCCGCCTTCGGGCATGGCATCGCGCGCATTGATCAGGACGTTCAGCAGCGCCATTTCAAGGTGGGTCGGATCCAGCGTGCACGAGGGCAGGCCGGGGCGCAGGTCCAGGCGCAGGTCCACCGTATTGCCCAGCGTGCGCACCAGCATTTCGGAAAACTCGACCACCAGCGAATTGATGTTGATGCGCTTCGGCTCCAGCCGCTGCTTGCGCGCAAAGGTCAGCAACTGCTGGGTGAGCTTGCCGGCACGCATGGCGGCGCGCTGGGCGCGCACCAGCGCCTCGCGCGCGGCGGCAGGTTTGTCCAGGCTGACCAGCGCGACTTCCAGGTTGCCGTTGATGACTTGCAGCAGGTTGTTGAAATCGTGGGCCATGCCGGCGGTCAGCTGGCCGATCGCTTCCATCTTCTGCGCCTGCAGGTAGGCATCCTGCGAGCTGCGGCGCTCGGTGATGTCCATCTGCGACGCGAAGAAATACAGGAGCTTGCCCTCCGCGTCGAATACGGGACCCAGGAACAGCGCGTTCCAGAAGGTCGTCCCGTCCGCCTTGTAATTCAGGACGTCCACCGAGACCGGGCGCTGCTCGCCGATCGCCTTGCGGACTTCGTCGATGGTGCGGCGGTCGGTGTCCGGTCCCTGCAGGAAGCGGCAGTTGCGGCCCAGGACCTGCTCTTCCTTGTACAGGGTGAGGTCGAAGAAGGCGCCGTTGGCGAAGACGATCGGGTTGTCGGGCTGGCGCGGATCGGTGACGACCATCGGCATGCGCGTCATCTCGACGGCGGCGAAGAAGATGTTGCCGCGGTCCTGCAAGCCTTCGCGGCTGATGTAGGTGGCCTGCCAGTGCCTGACTCCGGGGTTGCCGAGCGGACTGTAGGCATTGCCTTCGACCTCGCCGGAGGCGGGCACGCCTGCACTCTGGCCGCCCTGTTCGTCGAGCGGCTTTTCCAGGCCTTCTTTCTTGTTGCTGCCCATTACCATGGCGATTTCCCTTAACTTATCTGGTAATAATTCTAGTGAGGACGGGAGACGCACACTGTTAGGGAGCGCACTCAGGCGCCTGTATTGTCAAGTGGCACGGCAAGCCCTTATTCTCATAGCGTCCGGTACCACTTGCCCTGGACAATGGCCTGCAAGACCTGGCGTGCGCTGTCTTCCCAGCTTAGCCAGGGCATGCCGGTAGATACTGGTGCCTTGCCGGCACGCCACATGGTCAGCCAGCCGCCAAGTGCGCGCGCCAGGTCCGTGGCATCGCGGCCTGCGAAATAATGCGCATGGTCGCCTGCCACTTCGCGGAACACCGGCAGGTCGCGCGCCACGATCGGGATGCCGTGCCGGGCCGCCTCGATCAGCGGCAGGCCGAAACCTTCGCCTTCGGACGCCGCCAGCAGGGCGGCCGCACCGGCATACAATTCCAGCAACATGGCGTCCGAGATGCCGTCCAGCCAGAATAGGCGGCCATCCTTTTCGGGGTGGCTGCGCATGCGCTGCGCAAGCTGCTCGACCATCCATCCCTCCTTGCCGACCACGACCAGGTTGAGGTCCTCGCCTTGCGCCCACAGCTGCTCGAAGGCCGCCAGCGCCTGGGCATGGCCCTTGCGCGGCTCGACCGTACCGACCATCAGGAAGCCGGGGCGTGCGGCCAGTGCCTCGAGCGCCTTCAGCACCGGGCCGGCATCCGGCGGCAAGCCCTGGCTGGGCGCGCTGGCGTCGATGTCGGCGCCCAGGTGGAACCAGCCCAGCTGCAGCGGCCGTCCATGGCGCTGCGGCGCCAGGCCTTCTGCCGCGATCCAGCCCGCCAGTTCGTCGGCCACCGCGCGCGAGATGCACAGCACGCCGTCTGCCACGCGGTGCACGGTGCGCAGGAAGGCGCCGAAGTGCTGATCGGTACCGAAGGGGAAGGCGCCGGGGCGCAGCATCGGCAGCAGGTCGTACATGCAGAAATAGATGTCCACGCCGCGCGCGCGCATCGCCAGCAAGCCCTGTTCGTTCTGCGTGGTGCCGCTCAGGTAGAGGTCGAGGCCGAAGAAGACATCGCCCGGACGCAGGTCCACCGGACCGTCTTCCGCTGCTAGGCCGAAGCCGGCGCCGGTGCCGGCCACCAGGCGCATGCCGAAGTTGCGGGCGTAGCGGTAGCCGCGGTTGCCGCCTGGAGTGGACACCGGCTCGACCCGGTACCCTGGCGGCGGTGCGGCGATCAAGGCAAGCAGGATGCTGCGCACCACGCGCTGGATGCCGGTCCCGAGGTCGTCCAGCACCAGGGCCGAGACGTCGACCAGCAGCTGGCGCGGCGCCGTCACGCTGCGGTTGAAGGCGATGGCGGCGGCCAGCGCCGGCAGCGCATCGTTCGCGAGCGGCGTGGCACCCGGCGTGGAATCCAGCCCGGCAGCCGCGTCCACCAGGGCGCGGTAGGCGCTGTGTTCACCGCGGCGGGCGAAGTGTTCGATGGCTTCGAAGCACAGGCGCGCCGCATGGGCCGGGGCGTGCCCGGCCTGCATGTGGGCGCAGGCGCGCTGCGACAGCCGGCTGCGCAACGCGTCGTCCTCGCGCAGGCGTGCGAGGGCGGCGGCCAGGGCCGCGCTGTCGAACACGTCCGGCAGCTTGAGCACGAGGTCGTCGGCCAGCGAGGCCGCCGCGCCATGCGCGTTGACGATGGTCGGCACGCCGTACAGCAGACAGTCGAGCACCGCCGCCGAAGTCTCGCCGCGCGAGGCGCGCCGCAATTGCACGGCGGCGTCGCAGGCCGCCAGCCAGTCGGCATAGGTGGCGGCATCGGCGAAACCGGTGATGCGGATGTGCGCCGCGGCGGCGCCGGCCTGTATCGCCTTCAGCAGTTCGGCGCCGTAGTGGCCGCCATCGTTCTCGCCGACGAAGACCAGGGCGCAGCGCGGCGCATGGGCCAGCGGGGACGCCAGGAAAGCCGCTACCAGTTCCTTGTTCAGCTTGGTCGGCCCCAGCATGCCGAAGTTGCACACGATGAACGCATCGGGCCCAATGCCGAGCCGTGCACGCGCGGCCGCGCGCGGGTCCGTATGGCCGTCGGCGGGCGGCCTGCCGCGCAACAGCGGGATGGTGCGCCAGCCGTCGGCGGCCGCGGGGCCATACCATTCGCGTGCCAGTGCCTTCGGATACTCGGCGTGGACGATGACGCCGCTGGCATGGTCGAGGATGCTCTTGTTGACCGGGTAGGCCCACGCGGCCGCGCTGCGTCCGTCCCTGCGCAGCCCCAGCAGGCCGGTGTAGCCGTGCGATTCGTAGAGCGCGCGCAGGAAACCCTGGGCCAGGCAGCCATGCTGCTCCAGGTAGTCGAGCACGTTCCCGAAATAGAAATCGTGCAGCACCACCACGCCCGGAACGGCGCGGATCAGCTCGAACATGTGCCTGTGCACCGGCGAATTGCCGAAGTGGTAGAGCACGCGGTCGTAGTCGCGCGCATGTGCCATGAACCAGGCTACCGACCGCCGAGGCAGACCGTCGAGGCGGTCGTCGTCCACGCGCGCCTGCTCCACCACCAGCTCCACGTCGTAGTGGCGCGCCAGTGCCGGGGCCAGTGCGGCGCTGTAGTCCGCGATGCCGGAACGTTCTGGCGGCAGCGGCGAGACATAGGCCAGGCGCGGTTTGGCGGCTGGCACGGCCGGCGGCACGCGTTCGGCCGCAGTGGCGGCAAGGCGGGCCAGCATGGTGGCGGCATCGGCGTGCGGATCGAGGGCCACGGCAGGCAGCGCCGGCGGCGCCAGATCCTGTGGCGGGAGGGCGCCCGGCACCAGTACCACGTCCGGCGCCAGGCTGGCCAGCGCATGGCGCCGCTGCAGCGTGCGCAGGCGCGCGTCGCCGATCAGGGTGAAGGGACGCATGCGCGCGCGCGGCAGCAGGCCGGCAAGGGCCGCTTCCAGCGTCGGCCAGGCGGCCGGGTCGTCCGGCACGGCGAGCCAGATGTCGGCGGCGGATGCCCAGCGGACCAGGTCCTGGATGCGCGCCAGTGCGGCGCCTTCGGCACCTTCCAGCAGGTCGATCAGGATGCGCATGGCTCGTCGTCCCGCACTTGTGCCCGGTTTTGTTCGCGGGTTTGTTCCTGGCTGCGGCGCAGGTCGAGCAGCACGGCGCGCACCGAGGCCGGCAAGTCGCGCAGGTCTTCCGGCACTTCGGCAGTGGCTGCGGCCAGCGGCGGCGCCGGCCTGAGCACCTGCAGCAGGCCGGACACGCGCCGGCCCAGCGCCGGGTGGCGCAGCAGGAGCGGGATAACGATGCGGCGCATGCGCTCGCTGGCGCCCATGCCGGCAAGCGTGTGGATCAGCGCGCGGCGGACCAGGCCCGGGCGGCGCAGGCGCTGCACGAAGGCGCCGGCGTCGCGCAGCGGTTGCGTCACCCGCCACGAGGTACTGGCCAGGGTCGCCAACAGGCGCTGTTCCAGGTCCTGCGCCCATGCCGCTACCTGGCGGCCGTTGGCCACGGCGCGGTCGTATTCGCCATGCATGCGCGCGATCTCGCTGTGGGCCTGGACGATCTCGGCGTCGGCACGGACGGTGGCTGCGCGCGCACGCAGGCTGTCGGCGCGGGCCCGGGCGGCTTCGCTGCATGCCCGGGCGGCGGCGGTGCGCGCGTCAGCTGTTCCGGCTTGGGCCGCCGTGGCCACAGCACGCGCCGCGGCGGCATCCGTCACGGCGCGCGCGGCCTCCGCCTGGGCCGAGGCGGCTTCAAGGCGCGCCCGCGCCGCGGCGGCGCGCGCTTCCCCGGTCGCGGCACTGGCCACGGCGGCGGCGGCCCTTGCCTGCGCGGCAGCGGTGCGCGCCGCATCGGCCGCGCTGCCGGCTTGCGCAGCTTCCGCACGGGCACGCTCGGCGTCGGCCTGCGCCGTCTGGCGCTCATGTTCGAGCGCATCCACGCGCGCCAGCGCTCCGTCCAATTGTCCCTGCAAGGCCTGCAGCTTGCCATCGCCGTCCCGCAGCGCCGCTCCGCTGCGCCGCAGCGCCGTCCATGCCCGGTCCAGGTGATACGAGATGGCGTCATCGAACACATTCGGTTGGACGTCGAAGTGGCGCAGCAAGTCGGCGTATTCCGCAGCCACGTAATAGCGGTTCAGGCCATCGAACCAGGCGAAGCGGTAGTCCTGGCCCGTCACCATGTGTTCCCAGGCCGCGTGGCTGCTGACGCGGCTGTTGGGCAGGGTCGCCTCGATCACCAGCACCCACGGGCGCCAGCGCGCAAAATCGATGCCGCGCAAGACCTCGCCCTCGAAGCCTTCGACGTCGATCTTGAGGAAGTGGACCGGCCCCGTCACATGTTCGGCGCAGATCGCCGCCAGCGTGCGCACCGGCACCGTCAGCTCGGTCACGGCATGGCCTTCGGCGCGGTGCAGGGCGGCTACCGCGGGATCGGGCGACGCCCAGCCGCGCACCGCCGGCACGTCGTACAGTGTGAGACTGCCCTCCACGCTGCCGGCGGCCACAGCCAGGTTGACGTCGCGCGGACGCTGTTCGGCGAAGGCGGCGGCGTGGCGCGGCAGCGGCTCGATATTGATGCCGCGCCAGCCGGCGTCGTAGAAGGCCCGGGTGACCGAATGTTCGACCGGGTCGCTGGCGCCGACGTCGATATAGAAGCCGTCTTCCGGCGCAATGTGGCCGAGGGCGCGCCACAGCAGCACGTCCTCGTTGTTCTGGGCATAGGAGATGAAGGACATGTGGCGCTCATGCGGTAATGGACAGGCGCTGGATCTCAATCGCCGGATCGAGCCAGGCCGAACCTTCGAAATAGGGGCGGCGCATGTTCACGACCGTGAACAGCAGCGCCAGGTCGCGCCATTCGTAGTTGTTGACGAGGTGGGTTTCGGTGCTGACGATGGCGGTGGCCACCGAATAGCTGCCGGGACCCAGGTTCATCGGGAAGGCGAAGCGGTACACCACATCTTCGCCCGCGGCCACGTCGGCCAGCGGCAGTTCCTTCAGGTGCGTGTTGGTGCCGTACATCGGCTGGCCCAGGCGGTCCTTGATCATGTAGCCCAGCACCATGCGCGGAATGGGCGCGTGCGTGCGCACCGTCACCTGCAGCGTGACGGGCGCGCCGACATCGACCACTTCCACCGGCGCGCCGTGTTCGTCCAGCAGGGCGATATCGGCCACGCTGGCTTCGCCGGTGCCGGACACCGTCTGCAGCTTGCCGCCCCGGGTCTCGTGCTGGCGCACGCTCGTGTTCTGCCGTTCGGCGATCATGGCGTTGTAGTAATCCATGATTTCCTCGGGGGCGCCCATGCGTGCCAGGCGCCCGCCGTCGAGCAGGATGGCGCGGCTGCACAGCGACTGGATCGCCTGCTTGTCGTGCGACACCAGCAGCAGGGTGGTGCCCTGGCGCCGGAACTCCCGGATGCGCTCGAAGCTCTTGTGCTGGAAGTAAGCGTCGCCCACCGACAGTGCCTCGTCCACCACGAGGATGTCGGGCCGGCGCGCGGTTGCCACCGCGAAGGCCACCCGGACTTGCATGCCGCTCGAGTACACGCGCACCGGCCGGTCGATGTAGTCGCCGATCTCGGCAAAGGCTTCGATCTGCGGCATCAGGCGCGCCACTTCGTTGGCCGTCATGCCGAGCAGCTGGCCGGCCATGAAGGCGTTCTGGCGGCCCGTGAAATCGGGATGGAAGCCCATGCCGAGTTCCAGCAGGGCCGCCAGCCTGCCGCGCAGCTGCACGCTGCCGGTGCTGGCTTGCGAGGTGCCGGCAATCAGCTTGAGCAGGGTGCTTTTTCCCGCGCCGTTGATGCCGACCAGGCCGACCGCTTCGCCCGGCGCCACCGTGAAGCTGATGTCCTGCAGCACCCAGCGCAAGCTGTGGCGCGGCGGCGCGCCGGGCAGCAGCCATTCGGCCAGGCGCGACCAGCGCGTCGGGTAGTGGCGGTAGGCCTTGCCCAGCCGCGAGACGGTAATCGTGCTCATGCGGGCGCCCATCACAGCTCGTCCACCATCTCGCCGGCGCGGCGGCGGAACAGGCGCAGCGCGAGGGCGCACAGCAGCAGTGCCAGCAGCGCCACCGGCGCCAGGCCGGCCCAGTCGGGCGCCGCTCCCTTCACCAGCACGTCCTGCCAGGCCTGGATGAGGGGGGCCATCGGGTTCCAGGCCAGCAGCCCGCGCAGGTCCTCGGGCAGGATGGCGGCCGGGTACACGATGGGTGTGAGCCAGAACCAGAACTGCAGCACGATCGTGACGAAGGGGCCGACGTCGCGGAAGAACACGTTGAGTATCCCGGCGATCATGCCGATGCCGACGGCCAGCAGCGTCTGCACCAGCAGCACCGGCGCCAGCGTCAGGAAGACGGCGCCAGGGAAGCGGCCTGACCCCAGCAGGAACAGGGTGAACAGGCCGAACACGATGCCGAAGTCGAGCAGGGCGGTCAGCACCGCGACCAGCGGCAGGCAGATGCGTGGGAAGCTGATCTTTTTCAGCAGGCCGGCCCCCTCGATGAACATGGTCTGGAAGCGCGCGACGATGTTGGCGAACACGCCCCAGGCCAGAATCCCGGCGCACAGCCAGATGCTGTACGTGTGGGCCCCGGCGGCGCCCTCCGGTACGCCGGGCAGCCGGCCGTGCATGACTTCGGAAAAGATCACGGTGTAGACCACGACCGTCGCCAGCGGCGACAGCAGCGCCCACAGCCCGCCCAGCATGGCTTGCCGGTGGCGCGCTTCGAATTCGCGCCGGACGCTGCCCAGTACGAAGTCGCGATAGGCCCACAGGCCGCGCAGCATGGCGGCGGGACGCGCGTTCTGCATAACACTGCTGAGGTCCTTGTTCATGGCACGCATGGCGGGTTGAACCGAAAAATAAACTCTACGGTATGGCTACCCGATCCGCATCACGATCCTGCACTTGGCTTGCGCTGCGCCAGTGTCTGCAAGCCGGGCGGGCCAATGTCTTGAGTGCCTGCAAATTTTTATTCTTGGTATGGAAACTTTTGTTACCGATGCGCCACTGCAAGGAGGCAGAAATGTGAACCCATCCCCAATGGCTGACACTTTTGGTAGATAATTGGCTTGGATAAGTTTCCTTGAATCACGATGGGTCAAGACCGCAGCACGCCGGCCCGCCATCTTCCCCTTATGAAAAACACCCTGGACAAGAAGAGCGAGATCGAGCGCGTGCTCCGCTCCTTCAAGAGCACCTTCTTCACGGTCGGCGCCTTCAGCGCGATCGTCAACCTGCTGCTGCTGGCGCCGTCGCTGTACATGCTGCAGGTATATGACCGCGTGCTGGCCAGCCGCAACGAAGTCACGCTGCTGATGCTGACCCTGCTGATCGTCGGCGCCTACCTGTTCATGGGTGGCCTGGAACTGATCCGCTCCTTCGTGCTGGTGCGCGTCGGCGCCCAGTTCGACATGCAGCTGAACAAGCGCGTCTACAGCGCCGCCTTCGAGCAAAACCTGAAACAGGCCGGCGGCAATGCGGGCCAGGCGCTGGCCGATCTGACCAGCATCCGCCAGTTCCTGACCGGGAACGCGCTGTTCGCCTTCTTCGACGCGCCCTGGTTCCCGATCTACCTGGTCGTGATCTTCATCTTCGAGCCGGTGCTGGGCGCGTTTGCCCTGGCCGGCACCGTGGTGCTGGTGGTGCTTGCGGTCGTCAACGAGCGCGTCACCAGGACGCCGCTGACGGCCGCGAATGCAATGGCGATCCAGGCCAACACCCTGGCCACCAACAACCTGCGCAACGCCGAAGTCATCGAAGCCATGGGCATGCTGCCGAACCTGATGCAGCGCTGGTTCCGCCTGCACGGCACCTTCCTCGGCCTGCAGGCGGACGCCAGCCAGAAGGCCGGCCTGATCGGCGCCATCACCAAGTTCGTGCAGGTGTCGATGCAATCGCTGGTGCTGGGCCTGGGCGCGCTGCTGGTCCTGGAAAACAAGATCACGCCGGGCATGATGATCGCCGCCTCGATCCTGCTGGGCCGTACCTTGCAGCCGGTGCAGCAGGTGATCGCGGCGTGGAAGAGCGTCAGCGGCGTGCGCAGCGCCTGGGGGCGCCTCGGTGCGCTGCTCGACGCCCATCCGGCACGCGTGGCCGGCATGGCCTTGCCGGCGCCCCAGGGCGTGCTGGCGCTGGACGGCGTCACCGCCGCGCCGCCGGGCGTCAAGAACCCGGTGCTGAAGAACGTGTCGCTGGCGCTCGTCCCCGGCGACGTGCTGGGCGTGCTGGGCCCCAGCGGTTCCGGCAAGTCGACCCTGGCGCGCCTGCTGGTCGGCGTGTGGCCGGCCATGATCGGCAAGGTGCGCCTGGACGGTGCCGACGTCCACCAGTGGAACAAGGCCGAGCTCGGCCCCTACCTGGGCTACCTGCCGCAGGACATCGAGCTGTTTGCCGGCAGCATCAGCGACAACATCGCGCGCTTCGGCGAGGTCGATGCCGCCAAGGTGGTGCAGGCGGCCAAGCGCGCCGGCGTACACGAGCTGATCCTGCAATTCGCGGAAGGCTACGACACCAGGCTCGGCGACGGTGGCGCCGGCCTGTCCGGCGGCCAGAAGCAGCGCATTGGCCTGGCGCGAGCCATGTACGGCGACCCGGCCCTGCTGGTGCTGGACGAACCGAATTCGAACCTCGACGAAGTCGGCGAAGCGGCGCTGCTGCAGGCGGTGGCCGAGCTGCGCCAGCGCGGCAAGACCATCGTCATGATCACCCACCGCCCGGGCGCGGTGCAGGTGACCACCAAGCTGCTCCTGCTGCGCGAAGGCGCGGTGCAGATGTTCGGTCCCACCGGCCAGGTGCTGGCGGCGGTGCAGGAAATGAGTAAAAAGGCGCAGTCGGCGCGGGTCCCGGTGCCCACCGACGCCGCGGAAGGAAACCGATGAAACTACTATCGAACAAGGTGGATGGCAGCGCGCAGGAACTCGTCGACCACGACGGCATGCCGCTGGCCGTGAACCTTGACGCGCGCATGCTGGCGCGCCTGGGCTGGCTGATCGTGCTGCTGGGCGTCGGCGGTTTCCTGCTGTGGGCGCTGCTGGCGCCGCTCGACAAGGGCGTGCCGATGCCGGGCACCGTGGCCAAGGCCTCGAACCGTCAGGCGGTGCAGCACCAGCTGGGCGGCACCATCTCGCAGATCCTGGTGCGCGACGGCGACGTGGTCAAGGCCGGCCAGGTGCTGGTGCGCATGAACCCGATCATGGCCCAGGCGGCGGTCGACATGACCGACAGCCAGTACCTGAGCGCACTGGCGGTGCAGGCGCGCCTGGAAGCCGAGCAGGCCGGCGCCAGGTCGATCAGCTTCCCGGCCGCCCTGGAACAGCGCGCGACGCGTGGGCAAGATGCGACGCGCGTGGCCAGCATCATGAGCCTGCAGCGCGGCTTGCTGGCCTCGCGCCAGGCTTCGCTGCAGAACGAACTCGGCGGCGTGGACGAAAGCATCGCCGGCCTCAAAATGCAGATCCAGGGCTTGCAGGAATCGCGCGACAGCAAGAAGGAACAGGTCGCCCTGCTCAAGGAACAGCTGACCGGCATGCGCGACCTGGCCAGGGAAGGCTATGTGGCGCGCAACCGCCTGCTCGACCTGGAACGTACCTATGCCCAGCTCGGCGGCGCGATCTCGGAAGACATCGGCAACATCGGCCGCGCCCAGCGCCAGGTGACGGAGCTGAGCCTGCGCAAGGCCCAGCGCCTGCAGGACTACCAGAAGGAAGTGCGCACCCAGCTGACCGACGTGCAGCGCGAAGCCGACGCCCAGCAGGCGCGCCTGCTGGCCCAGCGTTTCGAGCTGTCCAACGTCGAAGTGAAGGCGCCGGCCGACGGCACCGTGGTCGGCCTGGCCGTGTTCACCCCGGGCGGCGTGGTGCCGGCCGGTTTCCGCATGATGGACATCGTGCCCAGCGGCGACCCGCTGGTGGTCGAGGGCCAGCTGCCGGTCAACCTGGTCGACCGCGTGCATCCCGGCCTCAAGACCGAGCTGATCTTCTCGGCCTTCAACGCCAACCGCACCCCGCACATCGACGGTGAGGTCGAGCAGGTGGCGGCCGACCGCACGGTCGACGAGCGCACCGGTACCGCGTTTTATAAGGTGCGCGTGAAGGTGACGCCGAAGGGCGCGCGCATGGTGGCCGAGCACAAGCTGGACATCCGCCCCGGCATGCCGGTCGAGCTGTTCGTCAAGACCGGCGAACGCACCATGATGAACTACCTGCTCAAGCCGGTACTGGACCGCGCCCGCTCGGCGCTGAGCGAGGAGTGAGCATGACAGGCATGACGATCAAGGCCGGCGTGCTGGCGCTGGCCCTGTGCGGCGGCTTGTGCGCCCAGGCCGGTGCGGTCACGCTGCAGCAAGCCTACGAGGCCGCGCTGAAGAACGACCCCACGTACCGCATGGCGCGCTACGACCGCGATGCGAGCCGGGAAAACACGGTCATCGGCCGCGCCAGTCTGCTGCCGAGCGTATCGGCCAGCTATGGCCTCAGCCGCAACAACGCCGACGTCGACACGCTGGAACAGACGAGCGTCGGCGACATCCGCGTACCGAGCTCGCCGCACTACCTGAGCCGCTCGGCGGTGCTGCAGCTGCGCCAGCCGATCCTGAACCTGGACGGCGTGGCGCGCTACCGCCAGGGCAAGGTGATGGCGGCCCAGGGCGAGGCCGCCTTCGAAGCCAGCAGCGACGACGTCGCGGTGCGGGTGACGAGCGCCTACCTGGACGCGCTGTTCGCGGACGACCAGGTGGCGCTGTCCACGGTGGCGCGCGACATGGTGCTGGAACAGATGCACGTGAACGACCGCCTGTTCGAAAAAGGCGAGGGCACCAAAACCGACATGCTGGAAACCCAGGCCCGCCTCGACCTGGCCGAGGCCCAGCTGGTCGAAGCCAGGGACAACGCCGTCGCCGCGCGCGACACCCTGGCCGGCATCATCGGCATGGACCCGGGCCGGCTCGATCCGCTGGGCGAGGGCTTCCATCCAAACGCCATCCAGCCGGGCGGCTTCGAGGCCTGGGAAAAGACCGCGCGCGAACACAACCCGGAACTGGCGGGGGCACGCCTGGCGGTGGAAAACGCGCGCCTGGACATCGACCGCAACCGCGCCGGCCACACCCCGCGCGTGGACCTGGTCGCGTCCTACAGCAAGGCCGACGCGGAGTCGATCAACACCTATCGCCAGAACTCGCTGAACCGCGCGGTCGGCGTGCAGGTCAACATCCCGATCTACCAGGGAGGTGCCGTGGGCGCGGCAACGCGCCAGGCCGCCGCCGCCTACGGCCGCGCCCAGTCCGACCTGGATGCGCGGACCAATAAAGTGCTGGTGGAGCTGCGCAAGGCGCACAGCCTGGTGCAATCGAGCACGCGCAAGATCGAGGCGCTGGACAAGGCGGTCGCGTCCGGCAAGCTGCTGGTGACGGCCACCGAGAAAAGCATCCAGGGCGGGGTGCGCATCAACCTCGATTTGTTGAATGCGCAGCAGCAGCTGGTGACCAGCCAGCGCGATCTGGCGCAGGCGCGCTATTCCTATTTGCTGGGCTTGTTGCGCTTGCGGGCGGCGGCGGGGACGCTGGATGGGGAGAGCGTGCGGGAGGTGGCGGCGTATTTTCGCCAGTAACCGTCATTTCGGGCATTGCCCGAAATGACTCCCCGCCTTCGCGGGGACGATGGAATTAACTACACAGTATTAAAGACTGGCCGAATTCTCGGCCTGCTCACCCGTCGCCACCTTCGCACAATGCGGGCAAGACACCGCCACCACATACTCGGGCGCCAGCTGCTGGCGCGGCGTCACCACTGCGCGGCAGGCGAAGCATTGCACGGTTTCGGTCGGTTCCAGCTTGGGATTCAGCGCGGTACGGTAGTCGAACACGAAGCAATCGCCCTTGTAGTGGTCGCCGCCGACTTCCTCGAAGTATTTCAGGATGCCGCCGTCAAGCTGGTACACGCGCTCGTAGCCGATGTTCTGCATGTGGATCGCCGCCTTTTCGCAGCGGATGCCGCCGGTGCAGAAGGTGACCACGGTCTTGCCCTGCAGTTCGTCCTTGTGCGCGGCCACCACATCGGGGAATTCGCTGAACTTGTCGATGCGGTAATCCAGGGTGTTCTCGAAGGTGCCGACATCGACTTCGAAGGCGTTGCGGGTTTCCATCATGAGCACCGGGACGCCGTCGTCGTCATGGCCCTGGTCGAGCCAGCGCTTGAGTGTCTTCGGATCGACCGAAGGCGCGCGGCCGAGTTCCGGCTTGATCAGCGGCATGCGCATCGTGATGATTTCCTTCTTGATGCGCACCAGCATGCGGCGGTGCGACTGCTCCGTCGACAGGCTTTCCTTCCATTCCAAGTCGGCCAGGCGGGCGTCGCTGCGGACCCAGGCCAGGTACTGGTCGATGTGCTCGCGCGTGCCGGACAGGAACATGTTGATCCCTTCCGGTGTCAGCAGTACCGTGCCCTTCAGGCCAAGCTGCTCGCACAGCGCCTGGTATTGCGGGCGCAATTCCTCGAGATTGTCGAGGGAGATGAATTTGTAGGCGGCGATGTTGACGTACATGATGGAAGAAAATGAAATGCTGGCGGACAGTCCGCTATTATAAGTCAGTGCTTGCGCGAGGTCAGCGGCCATCGGTGGATTCGCCGCAAATAGCGTCGCGTTTGCGGCCATTAGGCTAGCAATTGTCTTCTTCCTGCCAGCCGGCCACGCCCATGCACTCCCTCAACCTGCCCTACGACCCGCGGATCGACCAGCTGCGCTGGCTGGCCGCCACCCTGGTGTTCCTGTTTCATTTTCAACTCGAAGTCCGCGGCCTGGGCGGGCCGGCGCTGACCAGCCCCTGGGCCGCGCTGGTCACGGAAGGGCATACCGGCGTCGGCCTGTTCTTTACGCTGTCCGGCTTCCTGTTCATGCGCATTGCGCTGGCAAACACCAACATCGTCTACGGCGAATTCCTGCGCAACCGCCTGCTGCGCATCCTCCCGCTGTACCTGGCGGTCTTCCTGGTGGCGACCTCGATCGGGCGCGATACCTTCGTCCCACAAGACCTCTTGTATCTGTTCGCCAGCAACCTCGGCCACGCGCCGACCTCGGGCACGGTGGTCACCGGGGCCGCCTGGACCATCTCGCTCGAATTCACCTTTTATCTGGTGTTTCCCTTCCTGGCGCGCTTCGCGCTCCAGCGCGGCCAGCGCTATTTGTGGCAGTTGCTGGCGCTGATGGTGTTCTTCAAGCTGGCTGCGTACACCGTCAACGACAACAGCACGCTGATGTATTTCTCCACCTTTGTCGGCCGTTTCGACCAGTTCTTGACCGGCATGCTCGCCGCCTTATTGCATCGGCAACATCAGGCCCGGCTGCGGCGGCAGGCTTCCTGGCTGTTGCCGCTTGCCGCCGCGCTGGTCGTGGGGAATACCACAGCCTTGCACAGTCTTGCCCCCTTTGGCGCGGCGCCCGGATCGGCGTTCTGGATGGTCTGGTCGATGGTGGAGAGCGCGGGCTGGGCTGCACTGATCCTGGCGTGGGTCGGGTTCGCCCGGCGCCTGCCGCAGCCGCTGGAACGCCTGCTGTGCCAAGGCGGCAAAGTCAGCTTTTCCTTCTATCTATTACATATGGGCGTGCTGCATGTGCTGGCCCGGGGTGTCGGCCTGCTGCGCCCGGGCGGGCCGGGCTTTTTCGACACGGCCCTCCTGCTCGCCGTATGCTACGCGGCGGCCTGGGCAGTGGCGAGCTTGAGTTACCACGGCATCGAAGCCCCTTTCCTGGGCATGCGCCGCCGCTACAGTCGTGACGAGCCAGCGCGGTCGAGTGCGGTGTTGAAGTGAATTAGACGCCATTCGCCGACGTTGTTCGGGGTCTTTGATCGACCGCAAACGTCTGTCTTGCGCTCTCCCCGTAGCATGGGATCCATGGGCAAGGCACCGCCACCAGGTCTTTGCCACTTTATTAAGGGGCGAGTGATGACGAAACTTAAGCGTTGTAGTGTCGGTCTTGCCGCAAGCGCCGCATTGCTGGCGTTCGCGGGCGCCACGGCGCAAAACATCGTGCCGGTCGAGCTGCCGACGGAAAACAACACCATCGGTGCCGGCGCCTTCGCGATGCCGGACTTTTATGGCGCGGAAGACTTTCACGCCGAGGGCACGGCCTTGCTGCATGCCAACCTCGGCTATGGTACCTGGCTGGAATTGATCGGGCCGGAACTCCGGGTCAACCTGGTCCCGAATTTCTATACCCAGTTGCAGCAATTCCGCGGCGGCATCGTGTATCGGGCGCGCCCGAGCCGCGACGACGACATGGGCGACGAGGTCGTGCGCCGCATGCGCCGGATTCCGTATTCGACCGAAGTCGGGGTCTTTGCCAGCTACACCCTGCCGCTGGATGCCAATCCGATGCACAAGGTCGTGGTCCGGGGCGACGTCACCTGGAATACCAACAGCGTCTACGACGGCGCCGTCGGCACCATCGACGCGACCTATTTCCACCCCTTCGGCCAGCAGCTCTGGGGCCGTTCCCTGATCGGCTCGGCCGGCGTCAGCCTGTTCTTCGCGAGCGACCATTTCACGTCGCGTTACTTCGGCATCGAGAACGAGGACCTGCTGCTGTTCCCGGAACGGGCCGGGATTCCCTACCGTCCGGAGGGCGGCCTGGCCTCGGTGCGGGTACCGGTCTCGCTGACCGCGCAGCTCGATCCGCACTGGTCCTTCACCGTGTCCGGACGCTATGAAAGGCTGCTGGACGCCGCCGCCGACAGCCCGATCGTGCGCCAGCGCGGCAACGAAAACCAGTGGCAGGTGGGGGCCACCGTCAATTACTACTTCTGAGGTCCATGGCGCTCTATAAACCAGCCCGGGCCGGCTTGCAAGGCCGGCTTTGCGAGTTTGGCACAATCGCCACGCTCGCATGCCGGAAGGCAAGCCGGCTATCCCGTCGCGGGCCCGGTCGCGGTAAAATGCCAAGATGACTTCCCCGACTTCCGCCCCCGTCTTTACGCACCTGCGTGTCCATTCCGAGTACTCCATCGTCGACGGCCTGGTCCGTATTGACGACCTCGTGGCCGCTGCCGTCAAAGACCGGCAGCCGGCGCTGGCGGTAACCGACCTGGCCAACGCCTTCGCGCTGGTGCGTTTCTACAAGGCGGCGCGCGGCAAGGGCGTGAAACCGATTGTCGGGGTCGATGCCTGGATCACCAACGACGACAACCGCGACAAGCCATCGCGCCTGCTGCTGTTGGCAAAGAATTACACCGGCTACCTGCAGTTGTGCGACCTGCTGGCGCGCGCCTGGCTCACCAACCAGCACAAGGGCCGCGCCGAGATCCGCACCGAGTGGCTGGAAGCGCTGGCCACCAGCACCTCGACCCTGCAGCCGGACGTGCCGCAGGCGAATGCCCTGATCGTGCTGTCGGGCGCCCAGTTCGGCGACATCGGCTGCGCCATCGAGAACGGCGACCTGGCCAAGGCGGAAAGCCACGCCCGGCGCTGGGCGACGATGTTCCCGGGCCACTTCTACATCGAGATCCAGCGCTCCGGCCAGCCCAACCAGGAGCAGCAGGTGCGCCATTCGGTGGCGCTGGCCTCGCGCCTGGGCTTGCCGGTGGTGGCGACCCATCAGGTGCAGTTCATCGACAAGGCGGAATTCATCGCCCACGAAGCGCGCGTCTGTATCGCCGAGGGCGAGATGCTGGCCAACGCCAAGCGCGTGCGCCGCTTCAACGAAGAGATGTGCTTCAAGTCGCAGGCCGAGATGCTTGAATTGTTCAAGGACTTGCCGGGCGCGCTCGCCAATTCCGTCGAAATCGCCAAGCGCTGCAACGTCACCCTGACGCTGGGCAAGCCGCAGCTGCCGGACTTCCCGACGCCGCCGGGCATGACCATCGACGACTTCCTGGTCGCGGAAACCAGGAAGGGCCTGGAAGAACGCCTGGTCCAGCTCTACCCGGACCCCGAGCAGCGCGAAAAGGAGCGTCCGCGCTACGAGGCGCGCCTCGATTTCGAGAACCAGACCATCATCAAGATGAAGTTCCCGGGCTACTTCCTGATCGTGGCGGAGTTCATCCAGTGGGGCAAGAACAACGGCGTGCCGATCGGCCCGGGCCGCGGCTCGGGTGCGGGTTCGCTGGTCGCGTATGCGCTGAAGATCACGGACCTGGATCCGCTGAAATACAATCTGCTGTTCGAACGTTTCCTGAACCCCGAACGCGTCTCGATGCCCGACTTCGACATCGACTTTTGCCAGGAAAAGCGCGAGCTGGTGATCCAGCACGTGAAGGACCTGTACGGCCGCGACGCGGTGTCGCAGATCGCCACCTTCGGCACCATGGCGGCGAAAGGCGCGATCCGCGACGTCGGCCGCGTGCTCGATTTCGGCTACACCTTCTGCGACGGCATCTCCAAGCTGATCCCGTTCAAGCCGGGCAAACCGGTGTCGATCGCCGAGGCGATCGAAGAAGAGCCGATGCTCAAGGAACGCCTGAACAACGAGGAAGAGGTCAAGCAGCTGCTCGACCTGGCGCAGCAGGTCGAGGGCATCACCCGCGGCGTCGGCATGCACGCCGGCGGCGTCCTGATCGCGCCCGGCAAGCTCACCGACTTCTGCCCGCTGTACACCCAGGGCGGCGACGCCGGCGTGGTCTCGCAGTACGACAAGGACGATGTCGAAGCCGTCGGCCTGGTCAAGTTCGACTTCTTGGGCCTGACCACACTGACCATCCTCGACCGCGCCGTGAACTATATCCGCGACCTCGATCCGCAGGACGCCGAGTTCAACCTGGAGACGCTGCCGCTGAATGACCGGACGTCCTACAAGCTGCTGTCGGATGCGAAAACCGTCGCCATCTTCCAGCTGGAGTCGCGCGGCATGCAGGGCATGCTGAAGGATGCGCGTCCCGACCGCTTCGAGGACATCATCGCGCTGGTGGCGCTGTATCGTCCGGGTCCGATGGACCTGATCCCGGACTTCTGCAAGCGCAAGCACGGCGAAAAGTTCGACTACCCGGACCCGCGCACCGAGTCCATCCTGTCCGAGACCTATGGCATCATGGTCTACCAGGAGCAGGTGATGCAGATGGCGCAGATCGTGGGCGGCTACTCGCTGGGCGGCGCCGACATGCTGCGCCGCGCGATGGGCAAGAAGAAGGCCGAGGAAATGGCCGAGCACCGCGAGATCTTCCGCGCCGGTGCCGCCAAGGATGGCCTGTCGACCGAAAAGGCCGACGAGATCTTCGACTTGATGGAAAAGTTCGCGGGCTACGGCTTCAACAAGTCGCACGCCGCCGCCTACGCGCTGCTTTCCTATCACACGGCGTATTTGAAGGTGCACCACACGGCCGCCTTCATGGCAGCCAACATGTCGCTGGCGATGGAAGACACGGACAAGATCAAGATCCTGGTCGAGGATTCGATCGATGTCTGCAAGCTGACCCTGCTGCCGCCGGACGTCAACGAATCGCAGTTCCGCTTCACGCCGGAAGGCCAGCCGCGTTCCGTCACCGGCAAGCAGGCGTCGAACATCCGCTACGGCCTGGGGGGCGTGAAGGGCGCGGGGCAGGGCGCGATCGAGGCCATCATCGCGGCGCGCACGGAAGGCGGCAAGTTCAAGGACTTGTTCGACTTCTGCCTGCGCGTCGACCGCAAGCAGATCAACCGCCGCACCATCGAATCCCTGATCCGCGCCGGCGCCATGGATTGCTTCGGCGTCGACCGCGCGATCCTGCTGGCATCGGTGGGCTTCGCGATGGAAGCGGCGGGCCAGGCCGCCGCCGCCGCCAACCAGGTCAGCCTGTTCGGCGGCGACGATGCCGACCTGGTGGCGCCGCCGGAATACGTGAAGGCGACGCCCTGGACCGACCGCCAGAAGCTGGCGGAAGAAAAAATCGCGCTCGGCTACTACCTGTCGGGCCACATGTTCGACTCCTACGCGGCCGAGGTGCGGCGCTTCGCCAAGACCAAGCTGAAGGACCTCGAGCCCTCGCGCGATCCGCGCATGCTGTGCGGCGTGATCACCGGCGTGCGCACCCAGATGACCCAGCGCGGCAAGCTCCTGATCGTGTCGCTGGACGACAAGACCGGCGTGGTGGAAGTGACGATCTATAACGAGCTGCTGGAGCAGAACAAGAACATCTTCCGCGAGGACGAGTTCCTGCTGGTGGTGGGTAAGGTATCGGAAGACCGCTTCAACGGCGGCCTGCGCATCACCGCCGAAAAAGTCTTCGACATCGCGATGGCGCGCATCCAGTACGGCCACAAGCTGGAGATGGACGTGACCTGCGCGGTCGCTCCCGCGAAACTGGCCGAAGTGCTGCAGCCTTATCGCCAGCACGAGGGCTTGCCGGTCAGCCTGCGCGTGACGCCGCAGGGGATTCCCTGCATCCTCCAGCTGGGGGATGGCTGGCGGGTGGCGCCGTCGGACGAGTTGAAGTATGCGCTCGAGATGCAGCTGGGGGCGAAAGAGGTCGCGGTCGAATACTGATAACCCTACGTCAGGGCATCCGTTCACAGGCATGCTCACGCAAACCTTGTACCGCCTGCGTGATCCCCGTCCCGGCCCGCGCCAGCACCGCCTGCCGGTTGCTGTCCGCCCGCTCCCGATCCGCCTCCCGGTGCCACAGGTGGAACACCTCGGTCGCGAACGCGCCGTCCTTGCGCAGCACGCCGGCGTGGAACAGCCGCAGCACCAGGTCGGAATCCTCGTAACCCCAGCCCGTGAAGCTTTCGTCGAAGCCGTTTACCCCTTCCAGGTCGCTGCGCCAGACCGCCAGGTTGCAGCTCTTGATGCGGCGCCAGCGGAAGCGCTTCGATGTTCGGCCCAGGTCCGGCCAGCGCACCAGCAATTGCAGCGCCTTGTTGCTGTCGCCGCGCAGGCGCCAGCGCAGGCAGGTGGCGGGCGAGGCCGTGGCCGGGTCGATGCCTTCGGCGAGCACGTGACTGGTGAGGGCTGCGCTCAACAGGATGCGGCTGCCGGATACCAAGGCACCGCAGCGTGACAAGGCCCGGTGGCGGGCGATGAAGTCGCGCTGGGGGATGCAGTCGCCATCCAGGAATACGATGTACTCGCCGCGCGCCGCCAGGATCCCGCGGTTGCGCGCCCGCGCCGCGCGAAACCCGAGGTCGGGCTGCCAGACGTGCGACAGCGGCACTGGCGCATCCGCCGCCAGCCGCGCGATGCAGGCCCCCGTGTTGGCAGCCGAACCGTCATCAGCGATAATGATTTCGAAGTTCTTGTCGGTCTGCAGGAAGCATGCCTGCAGCACCGCAGCCAGGGCGTCGGGCCGGTTGTAAGTCGTGATCACGAGCGAGATGGTCTGAGCGTGGCGCATGGGGTCCGGTACACTGCCGTAAGGGGTCAAGCGCCAGCCTAGCCGTATCGGTCTTGTCAGTATTCTTTTCCTGACCAGTGTTTTGATCTGGTTCAAACCGAACTGCGATGTGCCGCTTTTCCTCGTCTGGAGCGCGTGTCTTCCGGTTTTGCGCAAGAGGGCAGGTTCGTGCCCGTGGTGTTGTCGCTTCCAGCGCTGCATAATGACGGGTTGCGGCCCCTGGCCCGGTTCATGGGCATATGCCTGAATGCGAAAGAGAAAATTGGATAACCGTATCATCATCAAACGCCTGTGGGCGATCGTCAAACCCTACCGCTCGCGCGCTTACCTGGCGCTGCTGGCCATGGCGCTGACCGCTGCCACGCAGCCGCTGCTGGGCAAGGCGCTGGAACTGCTGATGGACGAAGGATTCCGCGGCAAGCCCGGCTTTTCCCTGTGGTGGATTCCCGGCGTGCTGGTGTCGCTGTTCGTCCTGCGCGGCATCGGCACCTTCGCCACCGCCTATTACAATAACTGGGTATTGAGCCGGGTGACCAACGACCTGCGCGCCCAGGTGTTCGAACGCGTGCTGCGCCTGCCGGTGGCGCGCTTCCAGCAAGAGTCGACCGGCAAGATCATCAACACCGTGGTGGGCGACGTGCGCCAGGTGGTCGACATGGTCAATTCGGTATTCCTCTCCTTCGTGCGCGACGTGTTGGTCGTGATCGGCCTGCTCGCATCGCTGCTGTGGCTGAACTGGTGGCTGACCCTGATCGCGGTCGTCGTCGTGCCGCTGACCGCCGTGATCGTGCGCACTACCAGCAAGCGCCTGCGCCACCTGAACCGCGAAAACCAGCGCGTGACCGCCGAGATGACCCAGGTGGTCGAGGAAGCCGCGCGCGGCCACCAGGTGATCCGCGTGTTCTCGGGCGAGCGCCACGAAAGCCGCCGCTTCTTCCAGCGCAGCGAAGCCATGCGCGGTTTTTCGCAGCGCATGACCGTCGCCTTCGCCGCCACCACCCCGGTGACCCAGATCGCCACCTCGCTGGCCTTGTCGCTGGTGGTGGTGCTGGCGCTGCAGGCCGGCATGACCACCGGCCAGTTCACCAACTTCGTCACCCTGATGCTGATGCTGCTCACGCCGCTGAAGGCGCTGGCCGAAGTGAATGGCCCGATGCAGCGAGGCATCGCCGCCGCCGAGACCGTGTTCGACATGATCGACGCCCCGGTCGAGCACGACCCCGGCACCCGCACGCTGGCACGCACGCAAGGCCACGTGCGCTTCGAGAACGTGTCCTTCCGCTATTCGAACGCGCACGGCCTGGCGCTGGACAATGTCACGCTCGACGTCAAGCCCGGCCAGACGGTGGCCCTGGTCGGCATGTCGGGCGGCGGCAAGTCGACCTTCGTCAACCTGGTCACGCGTTTCTACGAACCGGAGTCCGGCCGCATCCTCCTCGACGGCATCCCTTACCAGGACATCAAGCTGCCTTCGCTGCGCGCCCAGCTGGCGCTGGTCAGCCAGAACGTGGTGCTGTTCGACGACACCCTGCGCGCCAACATCGCTTACGGCGCCGAGCACATCGACGAGGCACGCCTGCAGGCCGCCATCCACGCCGCCCACCTGGCGGACGTGGTGGAACGCCTGCCCGAAGGCGCCGACACCATGATTGGCGAGAACGGCATGCGCCTGTCCGGCGGCCAGCGCCAGCGCGTGGCGATCGCGCGCGCCATCTACAAGGACGCGCCTATCCTGATCCTCGACGAGGCCACCTCGGCGCTGGACAACGAGTCCGAGCGCGCGGTGCAGGCTGCGCTGGAAACGCTGATGGCGGGCCGCACCACCTTCGTCATCGCGCACCGTCTGTCGACCATCGAAGGCGCCGACCGCATCGTCGTGATGGAACATGGCCGCATCGTCGAGCAGGGCACGCACGACGAGTTGCTGGCGCTGGGCGGCATGTACGCCAATTTGTACCGCCTGCAGTTCGCCACCCTGGCGGAAGAGTCTTGACCGGATACCGGCATGGAGAACAAGGCGCGCACCCTTGTCATCTCGCCGAACTGGATCGGCGACGCCGTGATGGCGCAGCCGCTGCTGCAACTGCTCAAGCGCGCCCAGCCTGAACGCGCGATCGACGTGCTGGCACCGCCGCAGGTGGTGCCGGTCTGGCGCCGCATCCAGGAAGCCGACACCATCCTGCCCACGCCCTTCCGCCACCGCGCGCTGCAGCTGGGCGAGCGCGTGCGCTATGCGCGCCTGCTGCGGCGGCGCGGCTACAGCGCCGCCTACGTGCTGCCCAACACCCTCAAATACGCATTGATTCCGTGGCTGGCGCAGATCCCGCGCCGGGTCGGCTACAAGGGCGAGTCGCGCTACGGCATCGTCAACGTGATGCACCACGACGGCCGGCCGCCGCGCGCGATGGTCCCTTTCTACGCGGCGCTGGCGCGCGAGCCGGGCCTGCCCCTGCATGACCGTTCATATGAGCCCTGGCGTCCACGTCTGGTGGTGGGCGGCGAGGAAAGCGAACGGGTGGCCCGGCGCCTCGGCATCGACCTGGCGCGGCCCCTGGTGGTGTTCGCGCCCGGCGCCGAATTCGGCATCGCCAAGCGCTGGCCGCCGGCCTATTACGGCGCACTGGCACGCCGGGTGCTGCAGGCCGTGCCGCATGCCCAGATCGCCCTGATGGGATCGCCGAACGACCGCGACATCTGCGGCCTGGTACAGGGCTTCGCCGGCACCGATGGCGATGTGTTCAACCTGTCCGGCAAGACCTCGCTCGACGAAGCGATCACGCTGCTGGCCAGGGCCACCGCGGTGGTCGCGAACGACTCCGGCCTGCTGCACGTGGCCTCGGCCCTGAACCGCCCGGTGGTGGCGCTGTACGGCTCGACCGACCCCGACTACGCACCGCCCTTGTCGGACCGGGCGCGCACGGTATCGCTGCGCCTGGCCTGCGCGCCATGCCGCCAGCGTGTCTGCCCGCTGGGGCATCACGATTGCATGAACAAGATGGGGGTGGGCAGGGTGTGGGGGGCTTTGGCGGGGATTTTGGCGCGCTAGGTTTTTCGCGATATCCGCGCTCGCCACCTTGCCAGAAACACGTCGTCCCTGCCTGCGCAGGGACGACGTTGCCGGATGCTGACAGCCTGACTACAGCATCAGCTGGCGTAATGCGCCGACTCCTTCTGCTGCGCCTGACGCTCGGCCACTTCGCGGTCGCGCAGGTAGCGTCCGAGCGCGTCCTCGAAGGAAGGCAGGATCATGCCGCGCTCGCTGCCCAGGGCGCTGTGCTGCGGACGGGCGGCGCGCTGGCCCAGCGCTTCGCTGCCGGCTTCCTCGAGCGTTTTCGGCTCGATGCCGGCGGCGGCGCAGGCGCGGCGCGCCAGGTCGGCCCAGCTCATGGCTTCGCCGTTGGTCAGGTGCCAGACGCCGCATTCCTTGTCGATCAACAGATCCAGCGAAGCATTGACCAGGTCCGGCACGTAGGTCGGCGACACCACCTGGTCGGCGCTGGCGGCGAACGGACGGCCGTTGCCGATCGCGTCCAGTGCCTGGCCGACGAAGTTGTGCTCGTCCCACGGGCCGAAGAAGGCGCTGGTGCGGATGACCAGGGCTTGCGGGTCGGAGTCGAGCACGCGGCGCTCGGCCTCGGCCTTGCTGCGGCCATACACGCCCAGCGGCGAGACCGCGTCGGACTCGACGTAGGGGCGGCCGGCGCTGCCGTCGAACACCAGGTCGCTCGAGAAGGTCATCAGGCGCACGCCGTGACGGATCGCGGCCAGGGCCAGCACGGTCGGACCGTGGGTATTCTCGCGCATGCAGCGCTCGGCTTCCGCCTCGGCGTCATCCACGCGCACATAGCCGCCGGCATTCACGATCGCCCATGGCTTGTAGCGCACGATCGCGGCTTCGACCGAGGCCGGGTCGGCGATGTCCATATCCTGTCGCGTCAGCACGTGGCAGGCCAGGTTGCGCGCTTCGCAGATGCGGGCGAAGGCGCGGCCCAGGGTGCCGGTGGCGCCCGAGATCAGGATCGGCTGCGGGAAGGTCGAGCGGAAGGCGCCGCGGTCGGTGATGTCGGCCACTGCGGTGCGGGTGGCGACCGGCTTGGCCAGGAAACGGCCCGGACGGCGCCACCAGCCCTGGCCCTGCAGCACCGGGTGCGACAGCGGACGGCCGGTGGCCAGTTCGCGCATCATCGAGGCAACCGCGGTGGCACGCGGCTCCGGGCCGCGCACGTCGAAGGGGCCCGGTTCGTAGTAGCCGCGGCATTCGGTGACCAGGCAGTTCCAGTCATAGGAACCGAGCAGGGCCCAGACCGTGACGGCGCGGATGTCGGCGCCGTTCTGCTGCACCTTCTTGGCGGCGTTCCAGATTTCCAGCAGCCAGCGCATCTGGTCTTCGCGGTTGGCGTCAATGTGGGCTTCGGTGATGGCGATCGGCAGGCCGTAGCGGTCCCAGGTTTCCTGCAGCAGCGGGCCGATGCCAGGGGTCGGCGTGGCCAGCACGCGCGGGCATTCGATGTCGGCGTGGGGGACGCCGCGGTATTGGGTACGGCGGCTTTCCGGGTAGCGCTCGACGCGGTGGTCGAGCCAGCGCTCGCTGGTGGCGTAGTAATTGACGCCCATGATGTCCGGCGGGCAGGGGTTGTCCTTGAACCAGAGCAGTTCTTCGGCGCTGGCTTCGGATTCGAGCAGGTAATCCCACAGCGCGTGGTCCTGGTCGATCTTGCCGCACAACATATCCCAGCCGAGCCAGCGGCGTTCGTTGAAGAAGTTGGCGAACTCGGCCATTTCCGGCGTGCCGTAGGTGCGCGACAAATCGTCGGTCTGCACCAGCTTGGCGTTCGGGTTGACCTTGCGGATCTCGCGCATCGACAACACGGTGGCCTTGCACTGGACGATGAGGGCGCGGATGAAGGTGGCTTCGCTGGTGCCATGCGGGTACCACACGCCGTTCAGACCGGAAAAACGGGCGGTGGTGCAGATTTCATTGACCGGCGTGTAATACTCGACCCATGGGTAGCGGCGCGCAACGGCGCCGGCATATTCCGCCAGTTTTTCGGGGAAGTCGCTTGATACCAGGCTCGTATGGCGCGGGCCGCTGCCATGGTGAATCAGGCCGACGATGGGCGTGACGCCCAGTTGCTGCAACGCGGGCAGGCGTTCATCCGGCCACGACCAGTCGGCCTTGTCGATTCCGTCTGGGGCGGTGCGCTCCCACAGCACGGGGTAGCGTACCGCACGGATACCGAGGGACGCGAAACGTTCGATGTCTTGCAGCCTTTCTGCGTGACCGTTACGGTCCATTTGAGAAAAATAGTTATCGCGTACGCGATTCACGGTGCATTCGAGGCCGCCCCACAGCTGGAGCGGCGAGGTTGCTGGCTGGATAGGGTTGTTGAGATTCATGAGCGTTTCCTGCGTATTTAAATCGAAGCTTTACCTTAGTCGGCTGACACTGCTTCTTGTGTGGGATGGCGAACATAAAAACGGCATTTAGGAGAAGTCCTACGCAATGTCGGCAATCGATAAGCGCGTTCTATTTCTTGCAAGAATTTTTACGGCCGATCCGGCTTGAGAGAGCAGGGTAATGACCCCAATTCAGTGCAAGATGACAGTGGAAAGGAACAGAAGCATGTATATGGTGTATTGGATGGTGGCCGAGGCCGAGACGAGCCGGCCCGAAGCGCAGGCCTTCGATACCAGCGAGATGGTCGAAGCGATGAAATTCATGGAGGGTTTGCGCAAGCGCCAGCGCGAGGGAGAGGGCGTGCGCTTCATCACGATGTGCTCGGAGCACCCGGATGTGGTGGGGCATCCGGGGGTGGATGTGACGGGACCGGATTACGACTGGAAGAAGCGGCGGCGGTAAACCATGTTTGTAGGGTGGGCATCGTAGGGTGGGGGGGTTGAGGCCACAGGCCTGAAATGCCCCACCCTACGTCATTGATTTAAGCGCGTGCTTCAGAACCTTGCCGGTGGCGGCAGCCGGCAAGACCTTCATGAAGACGATCCGCCCCGGCCGTTTATACGGCGCCAGCCGCGCGGCCGCCCAGGCCCGCAGCTCGTCCACCGTCGGCGCATGCTGCACGGCCGGCTGCACGAAGGCCACCACGTCCTCGTTGCCATCTGCCGCCGGCTGGCCGACCACGGCCGACTGCGTCACGCCCGGATGCGCGTTCAGCACCGTCTCCACTTCCAGCGGAAACACATTGAAACCGGAACGGATGATCAACTCCTTGGTGCGGCCGACAATGAACAGCGCCCCGTCGGCTCCGCGCCGCACCATGTCGCCGGTGTTCAGCCAGCCGTCCGCGTGCAAGGCGGCCGCAGTGAGGCCGGGTTCGCGGTAGTAAGCGCGCATCACGTTCGGACCGCGCACCCACAATTCGCCAGCGTCGCCCTCGATCACGTCACGCTCCAGCTTGTCGACGATGCGCACCTCGACCCCGGGAATCGGCTGGCCCACCGAGGTGTCGCCGCGCGGCGCATCGAGGCGGGTCTGGCTGACCGTGGGCGCGGCCTCGGTCAAGCCGTAGCCATTGTGCAGCGGCAGGCCGAGCACGGCTTCCACGCGGCGCTTGAGCGCCGGATCCAGCGGCGAACCGCCGGCGTAGGCGAAGCGCAGCGTCGAGGGCAGGGAGACTTCGCCGGTCAGCTCCAGCAGGCGCGCATACATGGCCGGCACGCCCTGCACGATGGACAGGCCGTCGTCGCGGATCGCATGCAGCATCGCTTCCGGCGTGAAGCGCGACGCCAGCTGCACGCAGGCGCCGGCGCACAGGGTACCGAGCAGCACCGAGCTCAGGCCGTAGACGTGCGAGATCGGCAGCACGCCCCAGGCGCGGTCCTGCGGCACCAGGCCGCGCAAACGGCTGGACACGGTCGCCACGAACAGCAGATTGCGGTGGCTCAGCATCACGCCCTTGGGCTGGCCGGTGGTGCCGGTGGTGTAGATCAGGGCGGCGATGGCGTCGCCGTCCGACGGCTCGGGTACGCAGCCCTCGTTCAGCGGACCGATCATCAGCTCGCCGTCGGCCTGCGCCCGCGCGCGCGCCGCATGCGTGGCCGCTTCCACTGACACCGCTGCCGTGTACAGCGCCAGGCGCGCACCGCAGTGATGCTGGATGCCGTCGACTTCCGGCGCCGACAGGCGCGGGTTCAGGTTGACGATCCAGGCGCCCACGGTCGACGCCGCGAAGATCAGCGCCACCTGGGCGATGCAGTTTTCGCTCACCAGCAGCACGCGGTCGCCGGCCCGCACGCCGCGCGCGCGCAGCAGGGCGGCGTAGCGGTCGATCTCAAGCACCAGCGCCGCATAGCTCAGCGTACGCTCGCCTTCCTTCAGCGCCGCCGCGGCAGGCGTGCGCGCGGCCGCGGCGCGCGGGATGGCATCGATGCGCGCCGGCAGCGCCGCCAGCAAGGCCTGCACGGCTATCATGCGCCCGCCCGCTTGATCATGTTGCGCGCGATGACCAGCTGCTGGATCTGCGACGTGCCTTCGTAGATGCGGAACAGGCGCACGTCACGATAAAAGCGCTCGGCCGCGTAATCGGATACGTAGCCGGCGCCGCCGTGGATCTGCACCGAGCGGTCGGCCACGCGCCCGCACATCTCCGAGGCGAACAGCTTGCTGCACGAGGCTTCCAGCGTCACGTCCTCGCCGGCATCGCGCTTGCGGGCACAGTCGAGCACCATGCTGCGCGCCGCGTAGAGTTCGGCGCGGCTGTCGGCCAGCATCGCCTGCACCAGCTGGAAGTGGGCGATGGGTTCGCCGAACTGGCGGCGCTGCATCGCGTAGGCGAGGGCATCGTCCAGCATGCGCTCGGCCGCGCCGACGCAGACCGCCGCGATGTGCAGGCGGCCCTTGTCCAGCACTTTCATTGCGGTCTTGAAGCCGACGCCCTCGACCCCGCCGATCAGGTTGGCGGCCGGGACGCGGCAGTCGTCGAAGATGACGTCGCAGGTGTGCGCGCCGCGCTGGCCCATCTTCTTGTCGATCTTCCCCAACGACAGCCCGGGCGTGCCGCGCTCGACCAGGATGGCGGAGATGGCGCCGGCATCCTTGCGCGCGCTTTTACTATCTCTTGATTCGGTACGCGCCATCACCGTGAACAAACCGGCTTCCGGCGCATTGGTGATGTAGCGCTTGGTGCCGTTCAGGATGTAGTGCTCCCCCTCGCGCACAGCGGTGGTACGCAGCGAAGCCGCATCCGAACCGCTGTCCGGTTCCGTCAGCGCGAACGAGGCGATGATCTCGCCGCTGGCCAGGCGCGGCAGCCAGGCCGACTTTTGTGCCGGCGTGCCGTCGATGATGATGCCCTGGGCGCCGATGCCATTGTTGGTGCCGACCAGCGAGCGGAAGGCCGGCGAGGCATGGGCCAGTTCGATCGCCACCAGTACTTCCTCTTCCATGGTCAGGGCCAGGCCGCCATGGGCTTCCGGGATGGCCAGGCCGAACAGGCCGAGTTCGCGCATCTGCGCCACGACGCTGTCGGGAATCGCGTCGCTGTCGGCGACGATGTCTTCATGGGGGATCAGCACCTCGCGCACGAAGCGGCGCACGCTGTCGAGCAGGAGCTGCAGGGTTTCCGGGTCGCGAATCATATTCGTGCAGAAGATAAGAACAAAGACGCACATGATACATCCATGGTGGCGTCCCGTTTTTGCCAGCCATGGCACACTGACAAGATGAATCGACCTGATTTCTTTGCTGCAGTGCCACATTACCGTCCCGCGCTGACCGAGGCCAGCGCCGCCCTGACGCACGAGGTCGTGTCCATCGACGAGCGCGGGCGGCGGTCCACCCTGCATATTCCGGCCGAGCGGCCGCTCACCGTCTACGTCGACAAGCGCGAACTGGTCACCCTGATGACCCTGGGCGGCGCGCCCGAAGCGCTGACCCTGGGCTACCTGCGCAACCAGCGCCTGGTGCGCGCGCTGCAGGATATCGTCTCGGTCCAGGTCGACTGGTCGGTGGATGCGGTGGCGGTCCTCACCCGGCACGGCGTCGCCGACGTCGAAGCGCGCACCGCCAAGAAGGTGGTCACCACCGGCTGCGGCCAGGGTTCGGTCTTCGGCGGATTGATGGACGAGGTGGACACCATCCGCCTGCCCGACGAGGCGCGGCTGTCGCAGTCCGTTGTGTATCGCATCGTCGACACCATCCGCACCCAGCAATCCATTTACAAACAGGCTGGTTCGGTGCACGGCTGCGCGTTGTTCTCGAACACCGGCGAGCTGCTGTACTTCGTGGAAGACGTGGGCCGCCACAACGCGGTCGACGCCATCGCCGGGCTGATGTGGCTGGATGGCGTGGCCGGCGGCGACAAGGTGTTCTATACCACCGGACGCCTGACTTCCGAAATGGTGATCAAGGGCGCGCAGATGGGCATTCCCTTCCTGCTGTCCCGCTCGGGCACCACGCAGATGGGACACAAGGTGGCGCAGCAGGTCGGCATGTCGCTGCTGGCGCGCTGCAGCGGCACCCACTTCCTGCTGCTGGCGGGGGGCGAGCGCCTGGTGTTCGAGCCGGACTTGCTGGAACCCTTGAACGCGCCGCGGCGCATCCGGTGATCTAGATGACGCCCATGATCGATGCCACGCTGCACGCCTTCGCCCTCCTGTTCACGGGCAACGCCGATCTGTGGCACGTCATCTGGGTGTCGCTCAAGACCAGCGTCAGCGGCTTGCTGCTGGCGGCGCCGCCGGCCGTGCTGCTGGGTTACCTGATCGCGATGAACCGCTTCCGCGGGCGCCGCATCGTCATCTGGCTGGCGCAGGCGGCCTTGTCGCTGCCCACCGTGCTGATCGGATTGCTGCTGTATCTGCTGCTGTCGCGGCGCGGTCCGCTGGGCGAGCTGCAATGGCTGTTCTCGCAACCCGGCATCGTGTTCGGCCAGTGCGTGGTGGCGCTGCCGGTGCTGCTCGCCTTTACGCTGGCGGCGGTGCAGGCGCTCGATCCGCGCTATGCCGAAACGGCGGTGGCGCTGGGCGCCTCGCGCCGCCAGGTGATGCTGCGCGTGCTGTACGAAGGCCGCTTCGGCGTGATGGCGGCAGTGCTGTCGGGCTTCGGGCGCGTGATCTCGGAAGTCGGCTGCGCGCTGATGGTGGGCGGGAACATCGAAGGCCAGACCCGCACCATCACCACCGCCATCGCACTGGAAACCAGCAAGGGCGAATTTGCCCAGGGCATCGCGCTCGGCATCGTGCTGGTGACCCTGGCCCTGTTGATGAACGGCGCGCTGATGCTGTTGCAGGGCGACGCCCATGCGGCCAGGGAGCGCGGATGAGCATCAGTATCCATACCAGCATCAGCGCGGCGGTCTACGAAAACGAAAACCAGCGCCTGCGCGACGAGCGGCGCAAGGCTTTATTGGGCGTGCGCGGCTTGCGCAAGCACCATGGCGACCGGCTGCTGTTCGACATCGAGCGCATCGAAATCGCCACCCACGGCGCCTATGTGCTGACCGGGGTCAACGGCGCCGGCAAGAGCACGCTGCTGCGCGTGCTTGGCGGCCTCGAGCGCGCCGAGATCGACAGCCTGCGTTTCGCCTGCGAGGACGTATTGCGCGTGCACCCCTATCCGCGCAGGCTGCGCGAAGCCATCGTCTACGTGCACCAGCACCCGATCCTGTTCTCGACCAGCGTCGCCCACAACATCGGCTACGGCCTGCAGCTGCGCCGCCTGCCGAAGGAAGAGATCGCGCGCACGGTGGCGGACGCGATGGCCTGGGCCGGCGTGGCCCACCTGGAAGGGCACAACCCGGCCACCTTGTCGGGCGGCGAAAAGCAGCGGGTGGCGCTGGCGCGCGCCAAGGTCCTGCAGCCCAAACTGCTGCTGCTGGACGAACCTACCTCGAACCTGGACGGTGCCGCGCGCGAACAGGTGATCGAACTGATCCCGACTCTCGTGGAGGCCGGCAGCAGCGTGGTCATCGCCTGCCACGACCGCGACCTGATCAACCTGGCGGGCGTGCAGCGCATGAAGCTGCGCGACGGCCACCTCGAACTGCGTTGATGGATTTATAATCTTTGCAGTTCAGTCACCAGACCAGGGATAACCATGCAACGCCGTTCCGTACTCGCGCTCGTCTTGAGCCTGACCTTTGCCGCACCGTTCGCCCACGCCCAGGACGCCAAGGTCCTGCGCCTGTCGACCACCACCAGCACCGAAAACTCGGGCCTGCTGGCCTACCTGCTGCCCAGCTTCGAAGCCAAGACCGGCCTCAAGGTCAACGTGATCTCGGTCGGCACCGGCAAGGCGCTGGAACTGGGCAAGAACGGCGACGTCGACGTCACCCTGGTGCATGCGCGCGCAATGGAAGACAAGTTCGTGGCCGAGGGTTGGGGCATCGACCGCCGCGACGTCATGTACAACGATTTCATCGTGGTCGGCCCGACCGCCGACCCGGCCAAGGTGAAGGGCGAGCGCGACGTCATCGCGGCCTTCAGGAAGATCGCATCGAACAATGCCAGGTTCATCTCGCGCGGCGACAATTCCGGTACCGACGTGATGGAAAAAGGATACTGGCAGAGCGCGGCTGTGAAACCGGCCGGCACCAACTACATCTCGGCCGGGCTGGGCATGGGCGAAGTGCTGAACATGGCGGCCGAGATCGGCGCCTACACCCTGACCGACCGCGCCACCTACGGCGCTTATAAAGCCAAGACCGGCCTGGCGATCTTGGTGGAAGGGGACAAGCGCATGTTCAATCCCTACGGCATCATCGCGGTGAACCCGGAGAAGCACAAGGGCATCAACTACAAGGGCGCCAGGCAGCTGATCGACTGGATGACCTCGAGCGAAGGCCAGGCGAAGATCGCGGCCTTCAAGCCGGCCGGCGAACAGTTGTTCTTCCCGTCGGCCCGCTGAGTCCTTGCGCGCCGCGCCGGCTTGCCGCTCAGCGGCGGCGTGCGCGGCGCTTTTTCAGGTAGCGCATATACCAGGCAAAGCTTTGCAGCGGTTTGCCGCGGCGTAGCAGGAAGCGCGACATCATCCGCGTTTCCTTGGTGTTGGTCGGGGCCATGTCGAGCGGCAGGTCGGCCCAGGGCGACATCGCATGGTAGCGGATGAACAGGTCGGTCGCTTCGTGGCCGGTCCAGCCCGCCCATGGCTTGACCGCGCCGGCGAAGTGGATGATGCGTCCGCGCGCCAGCGAACTGAAGCGGGTGCGGTTGACCTGCAGGTCATCGACCAGGTTGTACAGGTAATTCCATTTGGGCGACACGAAGCGCACCCGGCCTTCGAGCGCGAGATTCAGGGCATCCTGGTCGTTGTAGTGCATTTCCTTCTGGCGCTTGACCAGTATGTCGAGGGCTTCCTCGCTGATGCGCTCGGCTTCCCAGCGCGGGATGTTCATCAGCATCACGCCGCCGTTGAAGTATTTCCCGCTTTTCATGCCCAGGGCCGTGGTACGGCGCGTGACGGTGAGCGCAAAGTCGGTCACCGCCGCTGCCGGCTCGACCAGGTCGAGGTCGATCAATTCGTCCAGCTTGCCCACGCACAGGATGTCCGCATCCATGTACAGCACCTGGTCCGTGTACGGCTGCACCACCGCGGGCAGGACCATGCGCGTGAAGATCGACAGCGAGTAATACGAATTGCGCAGCAGGTCGCTGAACTGGTTGAACATGTCCGGGTTCAGCAGGTGCACCATGGTCTGCACGCCGTACATCTGCTCCAGCTGTTTCAGGCGCGCCGCGTTCTCATCGGACAGGGTCAGGGCCAGTACGTGGAAGGTGAAGTGCTGGCCCGGATTGTTGGCGATGATCGAGGTGATGGTGGCGCCCATCGCGCGGCAGTAGACGTCGTCCACGCAAAACGCGATGTGGAAGCTCGGGCGCCCCGTGCGGCCAAGTCCCGGCTCCGCCGCCAGGTGGTGGCCGGTGACGGCATCCAGGACTTGCCGGACACCGATCGCCTTGACCCAGTCGCGGCGGCGGGCGGTGGTGATGACCGTGCTGTTGGCGCGGTCGAGCGGCACCCATTCCGGATTCTTCTGGCGCATCAGCGCGATCACCGGCACCTTGACCGCATTCGCCAGGTGCATCACGGCGGTCTCCACCGAAATGATCAGGTCGCACGCGGCCAGCATCGCCGGCAGCTCGAAGAAATTCTGTTCGGCGCTGAACAGGGCCGTATTCGCCAGCGCGTGGCTGTCCAGTACCTGGCGCACGCGTGCCATGTCGTGCGGCATGGCGTTGACGATGAAGCAGGCGTCCTGCCAGGCGCTCTGCTCCCGCATGGCGATGATCAGCTGCGCCACGCTTTCCAGTGGCCAGCAGCGTTTTTCGGTCTTCGCGAACGGATTGATGAACACCAGCTTGCCGGTGCGTTGGGCAAAGCCCCAATCGGCGAGGCGGGTGCGGGTGGCCTCGGCCCAATGGTTCGGGATGGCGGTGAAAGGCATGCGCGCCGCCATCGGGATCTCGATGGCGAACAATTGTTCGAACCAGCCGGCGTAGATGTCGCTGATGTGCGGATACGGCACCAGGCCGGGCGCGCGCAGGGCCACGGTGGCGTCGAGCTTGCGGTAGTCCAGGGCGTGGTGCGCCTGCAGCAGGCCAGGCACGTCGCGGATGCCGGCGACGAAGCTGTCCGGCCCGACCCGGCGCGCGAGCGCGGCGTAGCGGTGCGGGCGGATGTTGGCCAGCGACACCACAATCGGATACTGCTCGCGCCGCGCTTCCTCGACCGATGCCTCGTACAGGGCCGGGCTGTAGGTGCGGCGGTAGACCTTGTCGAAGAAGGGCGAAGCTTCCAGCCAGTCGTAGAGGGAATATTTTTCCAGTTGCGGCCACTTGGCGGCGTCGCTGGTACGGCGCACTTCATCAACCCAGAGATGCAGCGACAGGTGAGGATAGGCTTGCTTGAGCGCCTGGAAGCAATTCTGCAGATAGGTATAGTCGCCGAGCGCCAGGTGCGCAATGAACAGGATCTTGTCGGACTTCTTCAGCAGGTCGAGAGGAATAAGAGGTGGATTCATTGTTTCAAATAAAAAATCACATGGCCGCCGCGATGCCGCCGCGCATGCGTATAGCCATCGTCACATCAGGATGACGTCGTACTGTTCCTGGTGGTAGCCTTTTTCCACCTGCAGCGAAATCTTCTTGCCGATGAAATCGCCCAGCATGGCCAGGTGCTGCGATTCTTCTTCGAGGAACAAATCGACCACTTCCTGCGAGGCCAGGATGCGGAATTCGCGCGGGTTGAATTGCTTGGCTTCACGCAGCAATTCGCGCAGGATTTCGTAGCAGATGGTGCGCGAGGTTTTCACCTGGCCGCGGCCAGTGCAGGCCGGGCAGGGCTCGCACAGGATATGGGCCAGCGATTCGCGCGTGCGCTTCCTCGTCATCTCGACCAGGCCCAGCGCCGAAAAACTGCTCACCGATACCTTGGTGCGGTCGCGCGACAGCGTCTTCTTGAGCTCCGCCAGCACGGCGTTGCGGTGCTCGTTGTTCTCCATGTCGATGAAGTCGAGGATGATGATTCCGCCCAGGTTGCGCAAGCGCAGCTGGCGCGCGATGGCGTGGGCGGCTTCGAGGTTGGTCTTGAAGATCGTGTCGGCAAAATTGCGTCCGCCGACAAAGCCGCCGGTGTTCACGTCGATCGTCGTCATCGCCTCGGTCTGGTCGACGATCAGGTAGCCGCCCGATTTCAAATCGACGCGGCGGCCCAGGGCGCGCAGGATTTCCTCTTCGACGCCATACAGATCGAAGAGCGGCCGTTCGCCGGTGTAATGCTGCAGGCGCGACAGCACGCTCGGCGTGTAGACCTGGGCAAATTCCACCAGGCGCAGGTGGTTTTCGCGCGAATCGACCAGGATGGCGGCGGTTTCGTCGTGGACGAAGTCGCGCAGCACGCGCTGGGCCAGGCTCAGGTCCTGGTACAGCAAACTCGTGGCGGGACGGGTGCGCGAACCCTTGACGATCGCACCCCAAGTCTTGCGCAGGTAATCGATGTCGGCCGCCAGGTCGGCATCCGACGCGTCCTCGGCCTGGGTGCGTACGATGTAGCCCCCCTTTTCCTCGGGCGGCAGCAGACCCTGCATGCGGGCACGCAAGGCTTCGCGCTCGGTTTCCTTTTCGATCTTCTGGGAAATGCCGATGTGTTTGTCCTGCGGCAGGTAGACCAGCATGCGGCCGGCGATAGAGATCTGGGTCGACAGGCGCGCGCCCTTGGTGCCGATCGGATCCTTGATCACCTGCACGGTCAGGACCTGGCCGTCATACAGGATTTTTTCGATGGGGGTGGGGGCTGCGGTGCTGCTGCCGTTCGGGCCGTCGTGCGGCCGTGCTTCCCAGATGTCGGCCACGTGCAGGAAGGCGGCGCGTTCCAGGCCGATGTCGATGAAGGCCGACTGCATCCCCGGCAGCACCCGCACCACCTTGCCCAGATAAACATTGCCGGCCAGCCCGCGCGTGAGCGTGCGCTCGATGTGCAATTCCTGCACGGCTCCCTGTACCACCAGCGCAACGCGTGTTTCCTGTGGGGTGATATTGATCAGGATATCTTCAGTCATGAGCCAGGGGCGTGCATTTATTGTTCAGGGTGCCATCATACACGGTGACAGAGGGGCGTAGGGTGGGCGGCTCCAGCGCCAAAGGCCGACACAACGCAGCATGGACGCCGCCCACGCGTGACCTGTGCGCCGTGTTGGCCTTACAAAACCTTGATGCCCGCCTTCTGCAACAACTGCGCCGTCTCGAACACCGGCAAGCCCATGATGCCCGAGTGGCTGCCCTCGATATGCTCGATGAACAGGGCCGCCATGCCCTGGATGCCATAGGCACCGGCCTTGTCGTAGGGTTCCGAGGTCGCGCAATATGCCTTGATCATGGCCGGCGTCAGCTTGGCGAAGCGCACGTTGGACACTTGCGTCACCTGCTCGACCATGCCGGTGTAGTGCAGCGCCACCGAGGTCAGCACCTGGTGGGTGCGGCCCGACAGGCGCTCCAGCATGGCGATCGCCTCGTTGGGCGTGGCCGGCTTGCCGAGGATCTCGTCGTCGATGGTGACGGTGGTGTCGGCCGACAGCACCGGACGTAGCGGCATGCGGCGCATGTGGATCACTTCCCAGGCGAACGCGCCTTTTTCACGCGCCACCCTTTCCACATAGGCCCGTGCAGGCTCGCTGGCGCGGACGTCCTCGCTCACGTCGACGCCGCGGCCTGGGTCCGAGCGCAGGCTGAGCAGTTCGAAATCGATGCCGACCTGGCGCAGCAGTTCACGGCGGCGCGGGCTTTTCGAGGCGAGGTAGATTTTCTTGTCGAGCGGTCTCATATAGTTCTTCTAATAAGAGGGAGCTATAAAAATGGGCATGGCTGGGCGCGGCGATGAAGGCAGTGCGTTTGCACGACGAGGAGCTGCAACAAGGCCATGTGCATTTTTATAGCTCCCTAGACGCGGTGGTAAGGGTGATTCTGGGTGATCGACCACGCACGATAAAGCTGTTCCGCCAACATCACCCGTACCATTCCGTGTGGCAGGGTCATGCTGGAAATGCGGATCAGTCCATCGGCGCGGCCTTTCAGTTCCGGATCGAGGCCATCGGCCCCGCCGATCAGGAAGGCGAGGTCGCGCCCATCCTGTTGCCAGTGTTCCAGCTGCTGGGACAGCACGACACTGGTCAAGTCCTTGCCGCGCTCGTCGAGGGCGATGATGCGTACCCCCTTCGGCAGCACGGCTTCGATGCGCTCGCGTTCGAGCGCCATGGCGGTGGCCGCGGTCTTGCTCCCCGAACGCTCGACCGGCTTGATTTCCTTGAGCACGATGCGCAGCTCGGGCGGCATGCGCTTGGCGTACTCGGCGAAACCGGTTTCAATCCAGGCCGGCATCTTGTGGCCGACGGCGGCAATGATCAACTGCATCGATTACTTGGGTAGAGGGTATATCTGGTCGATTATTCGGCGACTTTCTTGACGGCGCGGCGGATGACCTTCTTGGCCGGCGCGGCGTCCGCAGCCGGGGCGGCGGCCTTGGCCAGGCGCTTGGTGGTCGCGGCTTTCGCGGCCTTGGCAGCGGCTGCATCGGCGGCGGCGGCCTTCGGCACGGCGACTTTCACGGTGGCGCCGGTCGGGATCTTCTTGGCGGCCGGTTTCTTGGCGGCGCCTTCGGTAGCGCCAGCTTTCTTTGCCGCCGGCTTGCGCTCGCGCACCGGCTTGACTTCCGGCTGCTCCTGGGTTGCGGCCAGGTGTTTCGATTTGGTCTTCGGTGCGGCTTCGGCTTCCTGTGCCTCGGCGCTCGACTTGCGCTTGGCGGCGCCCAGCTTGACCGGCTTCTCGCCCCAGATTTCTTCCAGGCGGTAGTACTGGCGGATGGCCGGCTGCATGATGTGGACGATCATGTCGCCCAGGTCGACCAGCACCCATTCACCGGTGTCCTCGCCTTCCATGCCGATCACGTCGCCGCCTGCTGCCTTGACCTTGTCGCGCACCGAGGCGGCCAGCGCCTTGGTCTGGCGATTCGAGGTGCCCGACACGAC
>Ga0265780_10000506_pt1 | contig 60415 bp, 65 predicted proteins | sample P1T30metagenome_FD_192432 | JGI IMG/M metagenome (GOLD analysis project Ga0265780, IMG submission 192432) | Plant litter microbial communities from East Loma Ridge, Irvine, California - P1 T30 | ecosystem: Environmental > Terrestrial > Plant litter > Unclassified | place: USA: California... | reverse complement strand
CTTGCCAGCACCAAATATATGCGTATCTCATTGTCGACTTGATACCAAACTATTGAGCGCTTGCCACACCATACCGTAGCTTGTACTATGGCAACCTCAAAAGGTGAGACGTGCTCAGCGATACACAGGTCGCTGATGCTGATAAAGCCAGGTCGGAAGCTTGGGAACGCATCATCATGGGTACACTTCCGCGACCAATCCCTAGTAAAATTGAAGGATGCATAGCCAACCCCCATCTCAATTGCGTGCTCAAAGAGAATTTTGTGGTCATAGTACGAACTGCCGATCGAGGACTGCGCGAATATGACTTTTGTGTGGAGTGTAAGATACGCCGTCTTCAGCTCCCCAGTAGGATCAGATCCAGATGGCTCACAGACAATGTTGCGAACTTCAGCTAGCTCTCGAGTCGAGGACAGCATTTGGAAACTCCTTATTCTCCAATCATGCGATGCCCATGACCACGATGGTGCTCTCCAGGCCGTTGGTTTCAACGCGGCATGATGATATGTTTCATCGCGAAAATGCCACAGTAGTTAGGACACAAGGTCCGATCTCCACAGTCCCGCGACATACTCGTCTCCTGTCCTTGCGGCAAAGACCTTTGCAATTCCTAATAGTGCAGGAAAGATGTCCTTGGGAAATGTGAGTGATGACCCGACGTACCCTCTGGCTGTTCGCTACCAGTAATCGAGGCTTTCAGCTCGCCTTTTCATCGCTAGATCACCAGTGGAGAGGTCATCGCAGTCAGGAATTACATCCATCAGCCCGAATTCGGCAATGGACATCTCTCCGCAGTCGCAGTGAACGTCTCGCTTGCATTCCAAGATCATTTCTTCGCCTGCAAAGTGTAGCATGCGTGGTGAAAGAATGCGCTCTTGATATACCTGCAAGGTCGGGTCAGGAAAGAGGATTGGTGTGCGCACAAGATAGAACTCACGCATCCGCGCTTCAACAGTGGGAACAGCGATTTTTTATGCAGGAATTTGCGTCGCGCATGAATTTGCAATTCTGGACCCTCAGAAGAACGAAGCACAGCAAGGGGCGACGTCATAAGGTGTGGGCGTGCACTGTTCTCTCGTGTATAATATCCACCCTCAGGTCCCGTGGAGCTGGTCGCTGCAACCGTGATGTACCCGTTGCGATAGATAGTAGCTATGTCAGCAGATTGAAGCTGCCAGTCCTTCAGATCGTCCTGTATGATACAGACACTGTCTATCCATAGGAAACCAAGTCCCAGCCTGCGAGTGAAAAAGACAGCATCCTGGAACGTGCGAGGCAAATGCGTCCATGAAATACCCAGCTTGTGAGATTCGATGCTGGAGCGCATCGTGCAAAACATAGATGCAGGATCACTGCCCCAGCAATGCGACAAGCAGGCATACCGGACACCTTGATCTTCTTTGGTAGCCTCGTAGAGCCGAATGCGACCATTGCGTACATCCAGGACTCTTTGGGGCACATCTTCGGTAATGATCCGTGTAAATCTGCACTGCGCTAGAAGGTACCGGTAGTTTGCACACTTGTTCGACGGCCTTGAGTCGAAATATACAGTAGGGACAACCTTTTGTTGCCGACTCTTGCAGCCCGGCAATCGTACGAGGATCGTCGCATCTGTACTCCTCGTTAATTTCGTAGCGATCATCGGGGCTAAGGATCAGCTCATGTCGAATAATGGAAGCCTCAGCGGGAGACAAGGAGTTCAAGCCTCTGGCCATGGCGCGGTCGGATCTGAGCAAGACGGGACTCTGTGGCGAATAGCCGTGCGAATGGCTAAGCAATGTGGTCGTTGCAGTTTCTATTAGTCAAGAGCCTCGAGACAGGCTTGATAGCCAGAGACCTTGCAGATGGCTCAGGGTACGGTAGTGCCTATCTGTGACGACGTCAGCTGATTCAAACAATATAGAGCTGATTCAAATATTAGAGACCAGGCATGTAAGTCACCTATGGTAAATGGTACGCGCAAGGTTCTGAAAAACCTGTTCTCGCAAACAAATGTATGTTTCGGGACGAAAATGCAAATGGGAGGTCATCGCGGAGTGCCTAGATTCCGCCCCCAGCTAAGCCACCCCCTGCTCAGCTGCTCAGACGAACCAAGGATACGTTGTGGACTCTCAATGACGAGCACTTGCAGCTTTGCTTTGGAATATCTGGGCTGAGCAGATAGTGGGAAGAGCGACATTCGAGAGATGGATTGTTGACCAGTCCAGACGACGCTAGTAACTATTCTTGTGACGTGCAAGTGCTTAAGTGAGAAAAGCATGTAGGCTTTTTTCCCACGTTCCCTGGCATACGTACTCTAGCTCGCACGAGTTGTACACCAGGCACAATTCACGCCAGCAAATTAAGCGTTGTGTTGACACAGCTCTACGCTTTTCTCTAGTATCCCACCTATGTCGTTCGTCATCTCAGAGTCTCATTTGGCAGATATCCCCGACATTTTCGTTGGTATGCTCTAGCCTGCAGTATTCTTCAGGTAACTGTAATGCTCTGTGCTTCAGCCTCATCGAACAGCCGAAAGATTGCGCGGCTACGCTTCGCCCCTACCTCCAGCATATCCACAATCTCATCCCATTTCAGCTGTGCCAACTTTTGCTGCTGCCATTCGATCGAAACGCTGTCCCCGTCTATCCCATACAATGCCAAATGCGGATTATACGTCGTGATGCTCATAAGACCAATACGACGCCATCCTGCAACACCATTTGTCCCCAACAGCAGAAACGTCCTCGATTCTTGCGCTAGACACAAAGGAGGGTATACTCCATAAAAATTAACCTCTCGTTTGTGCGGCAGCGAACCAAGTTGTACTAGCATCGCATCCGGGTTATTGAATTCCGCGAGGCCGTAGAAGCATGTCCACATGTCAGTGATGCGATGAGTATACCGCGGTGGCGACCCTCGAATCGTAAAGTCGGTACTAACCACACGTATTGTATTTTCCGGCATGCCGTACTCTGCAGTCGCTTCGATACGCACCGGCAGGACCTTGGCGCGCAGCGTGAGTGCTCCGTCTGTCATTTCTCCCGTTGGGTCCAAGCCAGCTGTATGGCAGCTAAGTTCCTCTACGCTCGCCAACTCCCGGGATATATGCAGGAAGTCAAGATGTGTGCGCCACTTCACGGACGCCCAGGACCAACTTGGTGCTCGCCACGGCTTTGCGGGCTCGCATAGTTTTCCGGCTTCTGCGGTGAAGTACCACGCTAGATCTGAGATCAGGTTCGTTTTCCACGAGCCGGCTATGTACTCGTCGTTTAGTCTGCTGGCGATCATCTTGGCGATACCTGAGAGTGCGGGGAATGCGTCTCTGGGATATGTCAGTGAGAGCTTGGTGTAGTCGGTGATGAGCTCGCGCCACAGATGGCGGTCGGGACTCCAGTAATGGTCTGCGTCGTCCAGGTAAATTGATTTGCCTGGTGGTTTGAATTGTCGGCGAAGCTCGGGCGAAGCACATTCGCAGTCTGAGTGTACGCTGCACTCCCATATGAGTTCGCCAGCGGCGAAATGTAGCATCCGTGGTGACAGCACTCGTTCCTGGAAAACCCAACCTCTCTGGAGAAGCGGGAAGGACGCCGTTCGATGATCTAGTGTCTTTCGCGCTCTAATAGGATGTACCGTGTTGTCGCTCGTCCCCACTACAGCTAGAGGGGCACTGAATTCGAATTGCGCTGTGTCCGAACCAAGGGAAGATTTGAAGCAGCCTCCAGAAGCGTCTCGAGACGCGGTCGCAGCGAGTGTGACGTATGCGTTCCGGTATATGGATGCCATGTTAGCTGACTCCCTCTGCCAATCGACCTCACTGTCTTGTGCAATACAAAGTGCATCAATCCACAGAAAAGGCACGTTGAGTCTCTGGTCCAGCCTGCGCACGAATTGAATGGCGTCTCTGAAAGTTTGTGGTAGAAGATGCCAGGGGATCTCTGTTTCGAAAGCAGACTTGTTTATAGACGTCATGCGGAGCATATCCTCCGAGCTGCCCCAACAATGCGACAGACAAGCGTAATTGAAGTGTTCGTCACCCTGGACTCCAAGGAGACGAACACGTCCATTCCGTACATCCAAGACCCGACATGGAACACCTCGCTCCTTCGTAGATGTGCAATTGTGTTCCCGGTCACATTCTTCCAGCCACCCAACAGCTCTTTCAAAGCAACGTTCCGAGCTTGTATCGTACTGTGGCAGTCGCTGTAGCCGATCCTTTTCCCATATCCTCGGCCCGTAGAAGTCCCAACACGGGGTGTTCATACCTTTGTCGTCTGCACATGCCAAAACGATATTCTCTCTCTTCTCCATCAGGATGGTCATAGGTGAGAACAGAGAGTCGTGATCTGCTGCTATGCATTCTGTGCCCGTCGAGTGCGGACATAGTTCCTTGACTGCCGTATATCGCACGATGCAGAATGGACATCCTTCCAGCGCGGAATGCTCGGCTCCGGCAATGGTGAATATGTCTAGGCCTTCAAGGGGGCATTTGTAATGCTCTTTGACTTCATAGCCGCGGTCAGGGTGGATTGTTACCGAAGGTGCGATGGCAGGCTCGGAATGGCTTCCCAAGTTTGTGTCCGGTTGCTCAGACATACGCGTTAAAACCGTGGTGCAGGGCTTGATATTTCAATAACGAGTCGGCGGTATCAAATCGGTATTTGTGATATTTTGATGTTATGTTGGGAGGAAGTGGGAGTTGTCAAAGCTACAAGTTGTTCCTCATTGCTGCCTAGCTTCGCGCTAATTCTGTCTCACATGCATGTACGAATCAAATCAATCAGGACGTGGAATAGCAAAGTTACATTCATACTCATCCATAGCAATACATGCAACCAACGATATGATATTACAATTCCAGTCTTGTCCAAAAAGTGATCCAAGAGGATACATAGCATAGGCCGGCGTCACGCGTCAAACCCACCCATCTCTCTCCCTCTCATCCTTTCCACCGCTCCCCTTCAACCAAACATTCGCAACGCCCTTCCACCGCTCAACACTCTTCTTCTTGCTGAACCGATACTGTCGCTCACGACTCTGCTCAAGTCGCTGCCGGAACGGCGCTACACCTTCGCTGCCCCAACCAGCGAGTTCCATGTCCTCTCGGACTTCTGCTTCTCGGAATCCCAGCGCAGAACTTGTGCCGCGTCTGGATCTGACTGAAGTGTCACGATTGAGATTTGTTCTGGAGGCAATGGTTGCGTTGGAGCGGACTCTTCGGAGACGGTCTTTCAGGTCGGCTGCTTCGCCGTCACCAACGATACGGCCTTTGCGATTAGAGGGTGGTGTGCGGTAGTCCCAATTGGAGTTCATGCGACGGAGGCTGTACTTGCGAGGGCTTTGGTCAAGCACTTGACCAATCTCCTGTATGTCCTCGGCTCGCGCGCGCATCCTCTCGAGAGACTGCATTCGTGGAGCTGCAAATGCACGGCCTTGAACAGATTGAGAGGGACGGCGACCGATGCGAGGTGATGACTGTCCGCGTTGGTGATTGTTCGCCGAACGCTTTTCTTCGATTGCCATCGCGACTTGGGCAACGGAATTTGGAACAACGTCGAGAGAGTTCTGAACTGGTCAGTTCGGGAGAGATGCAGTGGTGAGAGCAGACAAGGACGTACCATGTGTATGAGCACAATCGGGAGCTGAACAGCAACCAGCTTGCTGAAGACATTAGCTTGGTAGGATACGAACCTTGAGGGCACTTACGAGTGTGCACTGCCGACGATGACATTCAGGAAGTATCGGACCTCGAAGTATTTGCCTATTCTGTCAGCGTAAGCGACAAATTGATCAACTTCCAAGCATACCACACTTCACCGTGGCATGACCGCGAGGCAGCTCAAGATCACAAGTACGGATATGCGTTTGGTGAGCCGGGACCCCGTGCCAACCAGCTGAACCGTGTTTGACCATCGATTTGCTCAACACCGAACGCTCGTTGCTGTCGAAGATGCGTGCTTGCCCGGCAGACTTTTCCATTGTTGATGCAGCAGCCTAGAACACCGGCGTATCAGCAAACTTGGAGACACAAGGGTCTCTCGCAAATCACAAACGTGTTTGTAGCATAAAATATCTCTCTCCAGCTGGAGCTCGATTTTCTTGATCATCTTCCGGCTGTTGTTGGCTATGTGAACATCGACGTATATGCTCGTGCCGCTGACCCAGACCTGTCGATGGAGTCCAGCGGTCACCCGAACAATGTCCAAGGTGCTCTCTCGCGCTTTGATCCACTCGTCGGATGCAGTGAGCGGACTGGGAAGGGACATGAGAGCCTTTTCAGCTGCCAGATCGTTAACGTTGTCCTGAGAGGAAGCGTTCGGAGCTTACGATCGTAGACGGACAGTACTGTGACCTCTTCAGAAGTTCTCACGATGTACTGCTTGCCATGGTCGCGAATCAAGAGAGACACGCATAACACATACTTAATCTTGGCATGTTTGGACTGAAATGGTGGTGGCCCAACGTTCAAAGGCAGACTCAAGTTGAAGGCGAGATTTGTGACAGATGGCATCAGATGCCAGAACGTATCATCGGAGCCTATTGGCTCTTGGGCGTAAACCATGTTCGCGGGAGGCGGATTCTTCTCGTCAATGAGCTCGGTAGCAAGGTTAAGGAAAACGGACCGGCGATTCCCGCTCATCTCCTCAAGCCCAAGGAGGTCAATGGAGATTCGGGCTATGTCCAGAGTTCTTCTGTGGCGGATGCGTTCAGCTTCGTCAATTTCAAGCTGCACTGTGCCTTCGATAGACCCTCCGCCTACGAATATAGACGCTGATAAGTCGAGGCCAAGCTCTATGCGAGGATGACGATGTGATGGAAATTCTAGAAGCTCTTTCGACAATGGCTCTCTAACGAATGTTCTGGAGGGCACGCGCCGATGTGTATCGTGAGCGACAGGATCGAGACGCGCAGCAACATGGCGGACTGGAGATTGCGACTGGCCCCGTCGAGGAATGGTGTGATCGCATGCTTTAGGGGGTGGTAGTGGTATGTTGGGTATGCTTAAAGAAGTCGTCGCTGGTGCTCGTTGCGCCATCAGAGTCGGTGGGTTCTGCCGTGATGGATGAGCCCTTGAGGTACTTCGTGCACGTGTATGAGATGAGGATCGTGGTGGTACGTTGCCGGGTGGAATGCTATATACACTGTCTAAGCTGTTGTTGTCCTCTGGACTCGGTGGTGATGGTGATCTAGGTGATCGGCCCCGATGCATAGATCTGATGCCGTTGCTGTCAATGCTGGTCTTCCTGTCTGGCTCCCTGTTCTCTGCATTGCGATTATCGAAGCTAGGCCGGCGTTTCGATGCCACGGAAGGCCTTCGCGAGAGTTCTAGACGGGAGGTGTTGCGTATGTGGTTCTCAGAAAGGAGTTTTCGTGGAATGGTGTCCGCTAAGCTCGGCTCAGTGAGCTCACGGATGTCTGATAGAGGGCGAATTTTGGCCCAAGAAGACGCATTGATGGATTGTCCTCTGGGTTCACTCGAGCTTCCGCCGACCATACCGCCACATCCAAATATTTGGGTGTTGTCTGTTTCGGGCGACGTGAGGAATGATGCGCCGCTTGCTCTTGCGAACGAGGAACCGGGCTGGTGTCCTGTCTCTGTGCCAGGCGGTGGCTGCGAGTAACCTGGCCCTTTCAGCAGCCGCCCCGCGATCTCGGAAAAGGTCATCGCTGCCTACCGTCAGCCGTTGTGAGGATGTGAAGCTGCAGGCGAGCCAGGATACTTCGTGAACGATAGATGCACGATGTAACGACTGGCGATTAGGAGCTGACCGAGTATTTGATGTGGGATTCAATGCTGCTGAAATCAGGGGAAAAGTCATGTGAGACTATGTCAATGCTCGATATGCTGTGGACGGGTGAGGGCTGTCCCTTGAGGAGGTTGCATGGTGAAGGACGCGCATCGTGGAGTTGCAGCTCTGGCACATGATGTGTTGGAAAGAGCACCACAGCAAGCGCTCTTTCCATGTCGTTACTGGAGTTTATGCGCGAGGCAGGCGCATGTTCATGACCATACAGGCTCGAAATACCCAGGAGAGATAACACGCTTCTAACTGACACTTGCCTTGACCTCACCTGAATTGTCTCACGGCATAGATGAGATTCACACTGTTGGCCTCAGTTGCCTGATCTATCATGCCAGGCTGACCTTGAGTCCTTTTGCAGTCGATTGCAAGATTGACTGCGCTTCACATGGCCAGTCACTCCGTACCAGCATCTTGTCTTCTAACACGCTCGTGACTTCTGGGTCGACACACTAGAGGCGACTCCAAAACTACGAGCACTTTCGTACGTCCGTGAGTCGAGTTTCTAGACGGACTTACGTCGCCTCACTGTCTTCTGGACTTCACGATACACGTAGAACGCTTACCTACTTTTACTAGTATCGTCCATTTTCAGGTCACCTGCTCGCTCAGCCGAGAAAAAGCGTGTCGACACTAGAGCTCTTTGAGGCGGACAAGGCACATGTGGTGCAGAAAAGCAACGAGTTCGGCGAATGGATCACGATGATCCGATAGCGGCATCAAGAGTTGGCAGATGCTTGGAAATTCTGCTCGAGAGTGCCAATTTTCAGCGACGGTGTGCTCTGAGTGCGTCGGAGATCTCCGACAGGCTGGCAAACATCGTGATCGTGATGTCGCGAATCATGGCCAAGCATGATGCAAGCGGGGAAGCTTGACGAGGGTGATTGCAAGGGGGAGTGGCCTTGCGTTGTCCACGTCACAGCTGCAACATTATCGTTAAGAAGAGCGTGGTTCATCGGTACAGCCAGTCGCGCGTGGTCGTCGCTGATAGCAGAGGGCACCTCTCATATCAGATCGAGGCGCATCATCAGCCTTGCTGGTGGTTCGTGGTTCGTCTCGTGGCCTCGGTATGCGGAATAGATGGTAAGCGAGCTCCGAGGTCGGGGTGACGAGTGACGACTGTGCAGGTTATCATCGCTCTCTACCGCGACAGTATGTGTGGAAGCGCAGAAATCTGGCTGTTCGAGGAGCATGGCTGTAAAGGCTCCCACGAGTAGATCTGCGCTGTGCTTGGGTGGGCTCCATGATAAGAACGTGCAAGATACAGAACACCTCGCAGGAGATGCCGGAGAAGCTCGACAAGATGTAGGGAGGCCCGGGAGCTATTCCTCCTGCTAGGCCGCATCCAGTACTGCGATCCATCGGCAGCAGCAGCCCTCTTCGGCGTCCACCAACGCATGGTTCACGAAGTCGGCAGGCTGGCAGAACAGGCCATGCGCTGCCGCAGTGAGCACCCCGCGAGCGAGAAAACTCTGAGAGGCGGCTTGGCCACATCGCGAAGGGTGACGCCCAGCAGCGGAAGGAAGGCCTGCCATTTGCTGGCTGCAGCGCAGAGGAATTTCTTTGGGCGTCCAGGCACGGGTCCCGCCAGTCGTTGAAGTTCAGCACCTCCGCCCCTCCGTCGAGCCTGCTGGTGTTCCTCTTTGATTCCATTACCAATTTTTTTACACACGACCACACACAGGCCAGAGATCCGACGTCGTTATCAGCACATTATCAAAGGCCCTAACACACGCAATCGCACCCTCGACCCAGCGCTGCGGCTGCCCTCGACTGGCGCGCTTAGCCGACTTGAGCCTCCTGCCGCCGAACGACCTTCTCTCTCCGTCGCGTCTATCGTGCTCCTTGGCGCTCGACGTGCCCCTCTATGCGGAGGGGTATGCTGGCCGCAGATGCAAGATAGTGAAGTAACAGCTATGACGGCACCCGTGGGCAAGGCAGAGGCCTCGCGCGATGGTTCGACGTCGTCTATCGGATCGTCGCCTGAGCCTGGCCTCGCGGAGCCATATGCCCAGGAGGAGCCCCAGCAGCAGAAGCGCAAAGGCGGCCGCAAACCTGTGAGCTCCCCAACTGCCCACCATGACTGCTGAGCTTGAGCTTGCACATTCGGCCTTCGTGTCAAAGATAGGACTAACCAAGCGCCGTAAGATATACGCCACGTCGGAGGAGCGCAAGCAGCGCAACAGGCAGGCACAGGCCGCCTTCCGCGAGCGCCGCACAGAGTACATCAAGCAGCTTGAGAGTACCATTAAGCACCATGAGGAGACGCTGCAGAATCTGCAGAACAGTCACCGCAACGCCGCCGACGAGTGCCTTATGCTCCGGTACAAGAATTCGCTCTTGGAGAGAATCTTGCTAGAGAAAGGTGATACCCGTCTCTTATCGCTACAGACTAGTGGTGGACCTCTACTGACAGCTGCTCCACCAGGCATTGACGTCCAGGCCGAGCTGCGCGCGAAGACTGGTAGTCCCAATCTGGGATCTACACGCCCTGCAGCGTCTGCGCACACTTCGCCCAACCAAGCACCGCTCTCGCAGCGCGCTGTCCTGAACAGACAGCAGCAGCGGCGGTCGCTTCAAGGGCCTCCCAAAGCGGACGGTACCAATGGACTGCCTATGATACAGCCAGACGGGCCCATCCAGCGCTCACCACTGTCGCAGCCCACGCCAGGCTCGCACCTCTCGTCGCCCGCTCAGTCGGCAACGCGCTCGCCCAATTTTGTAGCCCATGGACACTCAGTGTCACCTAACTTTGGGCCTATGCCTCCACAGCAGCAGCAGCAACAGCAGCAGCCTCTGCGTCCACAGCCACCCAGGTCAAACTACACACCTGTGATGGGACCCCAGCGACCCTCCGTACTCACGAACCAACCTCCCACAAATGGCATGTCAAACGCGTCTACCGTTGGCAGCAGCGGTAACAGCATAACTCAGAGCAGTGGCACCGGCTTCCAGTTCCAGACGCAGTTCACGGACCACATGAGTCAACTCGGCAAGCTGTCCCGTTTCCTTTCGTTCCTTAGGTATAGGACTATGTAATCCTAGGCTGATTTTTTGTTGTAGAGCAGGAGTACGAGGAAGACAACTACCACGACGAAGACCCGAGCGACCACTCCGCAGGCCCCGGCCCGTTCCCCCAACAGACCTTCCCACCCGCGAACAACATGCCACCGCCGATGGCACCCGCGCAAAACCCACCCTTCACCAGCCCGGCAGCGTTGGCGCCCAACGACGGTCACACTTTCAATGGAATGAACAACCAGCTGTTCGATCCCTACGACCCGATGCTCGACGCAGATCCGTTCGGACTGTCAGCCAGCATGCACTTTCCTACCATGTACGAATCGAGATGATACCCACACGGACTGTTCCCAGGATACTTTCCTCTATACTAAGGGACTCGTTGTTCAGTGTGCTCTGAAGGGTCCATAACGGATCCGAGCCCCCTTGTAATGTGAAGAAGAGGATTACCGGACATTACATTCGACTATGCTTTAGTATTGCTATCATCCTTACGAGCAACACGATGCAACGGCGTTACCACCAACATGAAGATCGATATTTTGGAGTTTGGCAGCGGCGGTGTTGTCAAAAGTTTATGTTATCAGAATGGCGAATTGGATATTGAATTGAATGCGTTGGAGGAGGCTGGTTAGCCAGGAAGGTTGGCCAGGAACTCGAGTGTTCATCTGCTTGCGACTCTACGGTCTATCGTCTAGGAGACCAATGCTGTCTTGTACATACTGTAATACTCTGTCGACTACCAATGTCAATAAGTCGCACATCAGACACGCGGACGTACCTCGGGATGACGTGAAGTTTGAGCCTAGATCTGCTCTTTTAAGCGAGACATGCAAGGCACGGCGATGATCAACCCTCAGATTGTGCAATTGACAAGTAAGCAGATGAGGCCTCAATTATTGGTGAGTGTAGCAATGAGATGAGCTGTGGGTTGATACTAGCAAATCGTAGTTGGGTACGCAGCTTCCTAGACGTTGAGACTGACAAAAAATGTATAATCTCGAAAGCTAGTTTCATCAACGTAAATGCCTTCTCGAGGCGCCCGTGCAGAGAGATTGAGTACCAACTTTCTGTTCCAAGCAATGCGTGTTGCATGTCTTGACTTCCCCGACTTTATGGTGGCAGGTGGGGCGCGCAGGCCCGGCTAAGCGAACAGCACCTACCAATCTCAAAATTGCTGCCCGCCAAACCTGACCTCACACGTCAACCTCGCTTGAGCCACACAACACGCAAAGAGCTCCGTCCCTAAGTTCATAGGGCAAGCTCTCTCAACACCTCCTCTCCCCCGAAATATTGCGCATCTAGAAGGGAAAAGCGCGAAAGGCGCTTCAAACCGCAGAGATGTCGACAATTGCTTCCAAGGTACGCTCCACCGCCCACACGGCACGCCGCCTCGAGTCTACACGGCATTGAGCGCTGCATTTGGCCCCATACACAGGCAAAAGAGATCAATGGCTGACAACGACCACAGAACATATACGAGCTGCTGGGTATGTCCACGTTCCGTGCGCACACGGCCGTCGACACAATACTCACCCCGCACAGGCAATGACCCAGAGCTCGACCCCGATAGGCCGGCCGACCCACCGACGAGGGCAATTGAGAAGCCGGTTATGAGGACTGGCAAGCGCGACGGCGGCGATGCTCCCAAGCCTACCCCCGAGCGCCAGGGCAACCAGACCCGCGCCAAACAGACCGCCAGCGGCAACGAGAACGGTACGTCATGGCGAACAACCACGGGAGACTCCACATGAAGCTCTCATCACGATTTGCATGGAACTTGGCTAATTGAGAACAGCGTTCCGGGATCGCGGCGTCGGTGCGGATAAGAACCGCGGCCGAGGCTCCGGCGGTGAGTACCACACGGCTTCTTCTTTCAACAACATCTGCTAATACACACTCAAGAACCCACTGGTACCGGCGAGCGTGGCAACTACCGCGGTCGTGGCGAGGGCCGTGGCCGTGGCGGACGCGGTGGAGGACGTGGAGGCGCCCGTGGTGATGGAGACCGTCGCAGCCGGACTGGCATTGGGTAAGCATCTCAACTACACATACCTCAAGCAACTACTAACACACCACAGCGAGCAAGAGAAGCAGGCTGCCCACGGCTGGGGCGGCAACGACGGCAATGCCGAGCTCCAGGACGAGGAGGCCGGTGAGGCCATCGCCAAGGCTGAGGAGAAGGAGGCCGTCACCGACGCTGCTGAGGCCGAGAACCAGCCCGAGCCCGAGCCCGAAGACAACAGCAAGTCCTACGCCGCCTACCTTATCGAGCAGGCCGAGAAGAAGAACTCCCTTGCCGCCCAGAACGTCCGCAAGGCCAACGAGGGCAGCAGCAAGAAGTTCCCTGAGGGCACCGCTCTGACCCGTGAGCAGGAGGAGGAGGCCTACATGGCCGGTCAGGGCGCCAAGGCCAAGCGTGAGCGCCAGCGCAAGGAGAAGGTCCACGTCGAGCTTGATGGCGACCGCATGCTCGCTCCCCCTCCCCGTGAGGGTGGTGCTCGAGGAGGAGGGCGCGGCCGTGGCGAGGGTCGCGGCGAGTTCCGTGGACGTGGTCGTGGTGAAGGACGCGGCGACTTCCGTGGCGGCGAGGGACGTGGTCGCGGCGGCGAAGGTCGTGGCGAGTTCCGCGGACGCGGTCGTGGCGGCGAGGGTCGCGGACGCGGCGGTGCTGAGACCCGTGGACGCGGCGGCCGTGGTGGAAACCAGTCTGGTCCCAACATCACCGACTCCAGCGCTTTCCCCAGCCTGGGCGCATAAAGTCTCGACACGAGCAACACCCACACGACTCTAGTAGCCGTGTCATCAGCACGCAGTGCAAATGGACGAAAACATCATGAACAGAGCGAGATGGCGAGAGGAGGAGCGGAGCTGGACTGAACTGGAGTGAACTGAATTGCACAATTTACACATCACAAAAGGGCGGGCGGCTTCGGAAAATTAACTCTCATCTACCTGGTATTCAATCCCACATTCAATGAGCCTTCTCTCTTGATGCTGCTGTTGAGCTTGCATGTCGTGACTCAGGTTTAAGATATCAATGTCATGCATTTGCTGTCAGTATCAAATCCACTTTGCATTGTACAAAGTGCTTGAAAGACAAGATGCAAGACAAGTACACGAGTGATCGATTAGTTCCCTGGGTACGGTATCTGCTCGTCTGTGCCATAATCAGGCAAACATTCGCTATGCTTACTTGTGAAATCCACGGTCATAAAATCCGTGACCCAATACGTGTTCTCAGACGCTTCTCAAAACGCCAGATATGCCATGACCATACATATCCATATAACTCCATGCATGCTAAGATCAACCGTCCTCCCCCGAATTCCACGCACTCATGACCGCCACCATCAGTCAACTTCCTTCGGCTCCTCTTCACCTTCCGTCGGCTCTCACTCGAACAGTCCGCGCCCCAAGCCCACGACCTGAGAAGATGCATCCCATAGTCGGATGTGCTCTAGAACGTCCTGGTGTTGTTGTTCTATCTCTTGACTTATCTCGTGCCGTTGTACTTGCATTCGGTACCGCTCCAGCTCTTCGGGCGAAGCGACCAGATCTTGCTGAGCTGCAGTTGGTGGTTGTGCCTCGTCTGCAGGTACCGCTTCGCGCTGTTCAACTGCGGGCGCGTCAGCAGCATCTAGTACTCGTCGTGCTTCATCTGCCCGCTCTCGCTCTCGCTCTCGCTCCTCGGCTACGATCCGCTCGGTCTCTTTCTCTTCGCGCGCTTCTTGCACCGCGATGGCACACTTCATGCACGACTCGCAGACGAGAATGCTGCAGTAGCTGCACTCGTGCGCAAAGGCGATAGAAGGCGGTGAAGTGGCAAATATACTTGCTGCCTTGTCAAAGCTAGATGGAACCGGCTTTGATGCTTCTTGCGGTGCTGTGCCGAACGATGCCCGACGCTTGAGCTCGAGCGGCGTCGTAGCAATGACATTACCATACGTATCGACGATGCGCTCTGAATAACGCACGTCTTCCATCGGACTCGCCTCCCTACCCGGCACGCTCTGCGAAAGCAGCGAGATACTCGTTGTGAGATGTGGCGCCATGCCGATGGTGGCATCAGCCCTGAACAGTCCGCGAGGAAGTACGTATCGTTCTCGAGCTCGGCGGACACCGGCTGCGCGCGATCTGCTGGCGCTTGCGGGGACGATCTTGTCTTGCGTCTGTGGCGCGTTGAGCTGGGGGTTGATGGTACACCAGCACTTTATGCACTCCATCTCGGTGGTCCTAGAGGTCAGCGCGGTAGCGAATGAGATCTTGTACTCGGTGAAAGAGTGGCTGCAGTCCCAGGCGCGGTCTTGGATGTCGTTCGATGGCTCTTCGCCGAAGTCGTATGCTGAACTAGCCCAGTAACGAGCGCCGCCGCCGTCGAGATTGCGGGGAGGAATGGCATGGGATGGCGTGGCTGTTGGTGTGGTGCTATCCGAAGAGGTCTGAGTTGCTGCTTCTGCCGTTGCGTTCCCGGCGGCTTGCGTCTCTGCTTCCGGTTGTGTGGAGGGTACGTCGTCGTCAGATACGTCGGACTCATGTTCGCTGTTGTAATCTTCCTCGTCGCCGTCCTCGTCCTCGTAGCAGCCTCCGTCGCACTGATCGATATTTTCCAAGCACGTCCAGCAGAAGTGCGCGCCGCATCTGCATTCCATGTGGTTGCATCCAAACATGCGCTTCAGTCCATGGCCGCATTTTGGGCACTTCTTGTAGCCCCAGGACTTCAGCAGTGCTTCAGTCTCTGCATCGAGGCCGAACTCATTGATGTCGCATACGCTTCCAGGATGTGCAGGTTGTCGGCATTGCATGCAGATGCCTGCTTCGCAAGTAGGACATGCGAACTCCTCCGGATTTGGTGTCCCAATGCCAGAGTCAACGCGTGGCTTGTCCTTGGCTGGCACATGATGCGGTAATAGTCGATCCGGTATGAAGACTGAGCACACTGGCACAGGGCAGTAGAAAGGGTTTGGCGTAAACCATTCCTCATACTTGATTCTGAAAAGCCTAGCTTCCTCTTCGGTGAGATGTGGCTTTGCGTGGTGGAGATTAATCGGCACGCAGCACCGCGGTGGCATACGAGCCATGTCTTTGCAAGCATCGATGAACATCTTCTTTACGCACGAGACGCAGTACTCGTTGTGACATGATCGGCATGGCTTGATCACCTCTTTTGCGCGATGCAAGTCTGTCTTGTTTGGGAGCTCGGTGCAGCAAATGAGGCACTGGGAAGACTGTTCAGGTGAGGGTTGCGCTGTCTGAGGCTGTAGCGATACGGGCGCTGGTGGTGGAGGGGGCGTCGGATTAAGTAGATATTCCACGTCGATGCTCCTCAATTGCTGCTCAGCCAGGAACTGCTCAGACGAAGCTCGCAGGGTCAGATTCTCAGCCATTTCGCGTACGATTTGCGTCGATATTGAGAGAAATGGGGCGCTGTTACGTCGCTGCGAGATGATACGCGGTGTTGTGGATGCCCCAACAGTAATGTCGTCGTGACAGAGTGCTGGCTGTCGCGGCGCGGGGTCTTGGCGGGGTGTGTTGTTTGCCTCCATGTCGTGATGTGAGGTAGGTGCGACTGAGGCTTCGACCTTTGGGCGCGGCCGCACGGCCCTGGAGAGTTTGGAGCCCATGGTGAATGAAATCAGGTGAGTGAGTAGTGACGTGCCCAGCAATGGGCGAAGGCAACTACTTATTAACGAACGATGTAAAGTGTGGAAGGATCTCAATGGTTGAGTCAAAGGAAGGCTGTTGACTCAGGATGGCGGTGTTGCCTTGCTGGTTATGCAGGCAGCCTTGTAGCATGTCCTCTCTTATTGGCTAGGTTGAAGAAGAGGGCCAACTTACCCACAAATTCTATAGGGATAAGGAAGATGATGCTAAAGGCGTTTGGCCCTTGGAGTCACCTATACGACGTCGAGAGAGCGCTCATTGACCATTGACTCCTGGTGAGGCTGAAGGGGCTGGGCGCGTCACAGCGCCTCAGCCCTCACTAAGCAAACACTAGTGAACGACAGGAGACTGCTACTATGTTTTGAACCGCCCATCTGCAATCGAACCGTGAACTCCGCCCTTTGTTGTATGAGCCTTATTCGGGGACGATGCCTATCTATTGGCTAGTAAATGAAGTTTTGAATTGTTTAGGGGGGGAGGTAGAGGGAATTCGACCGTCCAGATCTTCTTCCCTCTCTCCAGTGCGCGGCCTGACGACACATGCCGGGCAAAGGACACACCTCAGATGATCGACCATGGGTACCGGTAGTCGATGCTTCATGTGCCTCACAGGTGACGACGACAGCGTAGCGCAGGATCAGCCAGAAGTGGGCATTGCTCCAAATCCACAAGCAAGCGTGACGAACACCGCGAAAGTCTGGCTCGGTTCGCGCGGAATTATAGGTATGGACGCACCAAGAACTCCGGGTCTTCACCACGGACCGATAGATCCCACCCATGGTACAGCCATTCTAGGTTGTCGCCTTCTCATATTGAAGGGAAAGCCCTGGCGCCTTAAAATCCCACCTCCCGCAAAGCTGTAAATTCTTGAGGCCACTGCAACACAAACCTTTCGCCTACATACACGGCGTACGAAACTTATTGCCTGCCGCTGCATACCCACAGACAAGATGGTGGTCCCATTGGAGGATCATGACAAGGCCGCAAATTTCTTTGTTAAGCTGCCAAACTCGACTGCCCAAGCCGTGTACTACGAGCTTCGACGAGAGTACAGAGGAGCCAAAAGGCTTCATTTCATGGAAAGTCAACGAACCAAGTGGACCGTCGCCCGAACCAACATGCGGATCACTAGCAAGCACTTTTGGAACGATGCAAAATCAGTCGAGTATCTAGCGGACCTTGTCAGTAACAAGCTCACAATACTATACGACTTTTGCGATCACCCTGGTTGTTCGGGATCCATTTGAAAGACGTGGTTTCAAGCCAACGACAAGTCACGGACGGATGAACATTTCTACTTCGCCAAAAGTTTCGTCATGAAGAAGGGTGCGCCAACAAGTATTGCCGACATCCTCCGCGCGCATCGCGAGGTCTGTGACAAGACGGTGGCGGTTCTGGAGAACTCGAAGGACGACAAACTACTGCCGCTCTGCCGTGCTGTGGCAACACTCTTCGATCGGTCCATCACCCAAGAACAACATGATGCCTGCTCGTTGGATCCGAAGTATGGACCGGGATCCGACAGGGGCTACGAACACGGTGCGCAAGGTGATTTATCTTCAATCAAGTCTCTTATCACTTTACGTGAACGATGTCAGTCACATCATCGTTTGCCCTGGTGATAGTATCTAATCAATATGCATGATACCGTAGCGAGGGTCGTAGGTATCCGGTGGCGGAAGAAGTAATCTGGTCACAAGTATGTGGTAGTAGGAGCATACCATGAATGCGCATGATGAGTTCGTTTTTAACAAAAGCCAATACGGTCGTATCTGCTGGTCCAGAACTTCCGCATGCTGTATGTTCTGGAAGGTTGACACAGTAGCTACGGGCAACTTTATGATCCGCTCACAACATGAGCGTTACATGCAAGCTGCTATGAATTGTGATAGGCATCGCGACGTAAGAGAGGAGGGTTAGGATAACACGATCTGGACGATTGGTCGTGGGAACAGCAGAGAACGGTGAAGTGTACTCTCCCGCAATCATGAAAGCGAAAAAGACATATGGTACTAATCGAAGTTGTTGATGTTGTGGGCCTGTGCCAGTGTCTCATACCAGCAGATGTCCTCTCAGGACGATTACAGACTAATGAGGATGCAGCCAATTATGACCCTCATGCAAACGATGTAGGCGTGAAAGAGCTGGAATATATGTAGCCAAGCATTCTCGGTTGTCGTCAAGGTTCTCTCCGTCACGACGACCAGACTCTAGCTCACAGTCATCGTCCCCAACTTTTCACGTCAGCCATGAATTCATCCATGCTCGATCTTCGTGCGCCGCGAACCGGTGCAGTTCAGTACGTTGAACACATTCAGCCTCCTGTGATAGCTGCTGATCATATAGCTACGTCGGTTCCCCGATCATTCGCATTACCGTCAGGGCAACCGCTATCGACCTCTGCGTCCATGAAGGTCTCACCTGCCCTCGCAGCGAGTTCTTCCGCAAGGCCATGAACGGGCAGTGGCGGGAGTCAGAGGAGCGTATGGTTTCGCTGCCCGAGGACGAGAGCAAGATAGTTTCTCTATATCTCAGGCTTCTCTACGTAAGTCTGATGTGTATTCTTCCGGAAATTTGACGCATAGTACTTACATTCTGTCTCGCAGATCAACCAGCTGTACGTCACAGATGTCTCATCCAACAACTCCGAATTTGCCGACTCCACCATCATCGCCGACGAATACGCCACCCTCTGCAAGCTCTTTGTACTTGCAGAGGAGCTCATGGACGAGCAGGCGAAAGAAGCCATCTTGACTGCCATGTCCGCCCGCTCGAACGAACCCTTCTCTGATGGCGAAGTGTACTATCCCGCAATCGACTCCACCAGATCATATACTAAGGCACACCAGAAGGTCGCCCAGGTCGCAAGCTTCTTGTCGATATGTACACCGAGTCAGGGAGAAGTCGGAGGCGGTGCCGAAAGACTTCTTGCATGATCTGGCGCTAAGCCTTTTGGTCAACCGCAAGAAGGGTTACGAGCGCCATGTACAAGGAGTCAAGGAGCGGAACGCGCTGGCGAAGCAGGAATTGTCGTCTTTGAGACAGGCGCAGAGGCCGTGGGCGAATGCTTTTGGTGACAGTCAGCCTACAAGCCCGCTTGACAAATGTTCTTTTGGATCTCCCACCAATTGATCGGGACTCGTGCAATTCATACTTTGAACACTTTGTATCTCGGATTGTGGGGTAGTCTTGCTGTGTACACAAACAAACCTTTCGAAATTGAAAGACTTAAGAATGGGCTGGAGGCATCACTGTTGCGAGTATCCTGAGGATGTACGGATCTATTGTTGTCCATGATGCGGCTGCTTGGAATAATCTATAGACGTCTCGAATAGCTTCCTTTCCCAGAAAACTGCCCTTAATTGTGTCAATCGCACATATCTGGAGCTCATGTTAGTAGTAAGCCGCAGGCTAGATGTCCCATACATTACCCACTCGCCTGTATGTTCTCAGAGTGATAGTATCTCCCACCATTCATGATGTTCGTATGCTCCGATCGTGCGCTTTTGGGTAAGCTGGTCTTTCGTATCGATGACCGATGCTAATGGCCTAGATACGTCAACATCCCAACTCTCCGCGTTGTCACAAGCGACGATGCAAAGCACCATATATTTTCAGTGCATGAGCATCTGATATGCGACCAGAGCGACTTTTCAAGACTGCGCTTAGAGAGTCTGAACTAGAGGAAAAAGAGCGCAAAGTCTCTTTCTCCAATGAGGAGCCCGATGTGCTCGCATTAAACTTAGAGCTGTTATGCGTGAGCATTTGTTCAAGTGACGGAAGCCTCGCTGAGATGTTTAGACCAATGTACTTCAGGTACAAGAAGTTACTATAGCCGAAGCTGAGCCTGGATTCCTAGAGTACTAAATGCTCAGTCAGCTTTACGCCGTGTCTGAGATGCTTATGGATGACAATACCGAAGAGGTCGTGCTTGCGACAAGATTTGTGAGGTCTCAAGAGCCCTACACCGACGGAAAGGTATATTCCCCAGCAGTACTATGTCTCCAAGTCATACACAATATGACATTAAGGGCGGTCCTGCTCGTCAGCTAATGGTGAGCTTCTACACAGAGAACAACGTCGAGAAACTGGGTGGTACTAAGCAGGAAGACATTACAAAGGACTTCCTTCACGAAGTGTCACTTAGCTTCATCGCGCATCGCCCGCTGCTGGAAGATCATACCGGCTTGAAGGAGACTCTCGTGTAGATTGAATAGGACTTCAAAAAGCAGCTGGCGACCAAAGACCAAACCATCAAGATCTACCTACCCATAACAAGGCCATACAAGCCGAAAAAGATAGCTTGCGCAGACACAACTGGAATTTGCGACAGGTAAGGAGGTATGGTAAGTAGAATTCATTGGCCGAGATCAAGCAGTTGGGTCATGAAGACCTCATCCAGCGACACTAGATCTCGCATGCGAAGCTGATCATCCGTAACGATCGTACGCGCATGTACGTGTGATTTTCGCAAGTCGGACGACCTTGAGCGTGTAGGGTACTTGTCTTGGGCTCATCCAGTCAGGTCTTTGGGTATTTAGGTATATTAGCTGGTCGGCAGCAATGAGGCACAGTAACGCCAATGTCCTGGCTCATTTCACTCATGTCACTTCGTTGTTGCCCCGGCGTGAGGTGCCGATGATTCCTTTTGGGCAACAACGAGCACGTTTGATCGTGATAGCTAGACTACAAGGCATGAAGAGACCTGCTGCGGTGCAAGCAATGGAGTCTAGAGTTGAATTTTTGGTGGGCTGTGGATGGGATTATATTGGCCTGCAGGTTACGCCAGCCGATGTTGATACTTAGCATTCTTTCTACTGCCTAAACAGAACCTCGACGAAAAGATTATGCTCCTCAGCAATGGTGAGAAAGTTATGGAAGTTCACGAGCGTCGAAATAGATAAAAAGGACGTGGCCCACAGTAAGTATATACACAACTTGGACTGTGTGCAACGGGTTTGGTGAGCATCTCCATGGGACGCAACAGGAAGAGCCGACGGGAGTGCCTGGGCGTGACAGAGAAGCCGACGGGAGTGGACAGCAAAGGTCATGCGTTGTCTCTCTGTGTGGGTCGAGCGGACGAGCATGCAAAAAAGCGGCGAAGTTGTAGAAGACGCACTGAGGTGGTGTCGATGGCAGCGCCTTGCATCGAAGATGTCATACCTATGGCATCGTACACTACGTCCATGTTCACCCTTGTCATGCGCGTCAATTAATTCGTACAAGCGAGCACGGAGCCCTCATCATGAATACGGGGTTTGGCTTCATTTCAAACCTTACGAAGCTCACATTTTCACCACGACACTCGTAGTCTGCTGACTTGACAGAACTGCTTGTACCACCTTCCCAGCCGAATCGTCTTGGGATACAAAGCGCTCTGCATGGCTGGATCGTGGCTGACAAACATGACGTTTGACGGACCGGGCGCGGCTCGGAGATGTGCACCAAAACATCTTGTGATGATCAGGATTTGTGGGGAAGCTCGGGTCAGAACTGCACCAGGTCAGAGCTTGCCTCTGGGGCAACCCGTCGACTAAGAGTACTGCCGAGATATCGCCAGTGCTCGACCTGGCGGGGTGGTTACACCTTGCAGAATGTGCCAACAACCGGTGCGTGATCGTGGACTCGGACTAATTAGCGACGTCGCAAGGAGTCAGATGCGCTAAATATTCTTGACCACTGACCACGGAGACAGCTGTAAAGACACCCTGATGTACGACTGAACCCCGCTTCTTCTAGATCTCAAGTCGTACCCAAGACGCCACAAAATGCAAGAGATTCGATGTATTGCTTGGCTTCTGGTGGCGTCCGGCAGGGGCTGATTTCCCCAGGTGCTTATGTGCACATCGCGAACGCCAGGATCGCAAATGATGATTTACGTGAATGGGGTACCTGTTCGCTGACATGGCGGGTCCTTGCACCAAGGAGCGGGCAGACTTTCGATCGATGCCGTTGTTGAGCTCCCTGACGTTACGACGCGTCTCTAGAAAAGCTACGAAGTGGACCAAGAGCGGGTGCTCAGCGGAAAAGTGGCCGGTCAGCCCGTAGCCTCGAAAGAAAGGCGTGAAAACGTCGCTGTGGGAACCTACACGGGCGGGGATCGACAAAACCCCACAAGAGGCAGACGCATGTGCTAAGCCTGGGGTAGTTACGACAGGGACCGTAGCTTCCCCGGCGCGAACGCCTTGGTGGTGAACGGCAGTGTTAAAAGCTGACGATTCCCTTGCGTTTCCCTATGTTGCATGCTCAGGATCTCTCCATCCTCATCTCATTGATATATTGTCAACGAGTGGCTCCTGTTGCTACCCGCCTCTTGCATACGTCCCTGACATCATGCGTTCTGTGGCTGCATTTTTGGCGGCGATCGGTTCAGCCTCCGCGCAGCTGGTACGTGCCTTTCCAAACATTCACACCCAGAAACAATGCACTTCAACCCAATTTCATAAGCAATTCTTATCAAAGCTGCAGAGATGTTACCCGATCTTGCGCACTTTGTTATATCACTATTTCCGTTCTTACGACTCGTACACAACACCGATCAACGCTTTGTTTGGGTACTTGAGCTGACTGTAAACAGTATCCAAATACCACATCTCCACCCACCAATGGCTCTGCAGATTCACTGAACAATGCCTACAGCCCGCCATTCTACCCTAGCCCGTAAGCAAAGCCACACTCCCACCATTACCAGTTTGCATCGATGCCATGGAGTCGTAGCAAGACATTCGGTAACCATGATGACGATGTCATGCTATGCTACGTGTATTCGACATATCGTGCAGCCCAACAAAGAGCAGGAACCAAAGACTGGAAGCTAACTCTCACCAGATGGATTGAAGGTCTCGGTGACTGGGACGAATCGTACAAGCGAGCCCAGGCCTTCGTCCGCCAACTCACACTTCTCGAAAAGGTCAACCTCACAACCGGAACAGGCTGGTCACTCGACCACTGCGTTGGAAATGTCGGCACAATACCGCGACTAGGCTTCGATGCGTTGTGCATGCAGGACTCCCCTCTCGGAGTCCGCTTTGCCGACTATGTTTCCGCGTTTCCAGCAGGTGGCACGATTGCCGCTGCATGGGATCGTGGTGAGTGGTATCTTCGTGGATATCAGATGGGTCAAGAGCACCGTGGCAAGGGTGTAGACGTACAGCTCGGTCCTGTTGTTGGACCTATTGGACGCAACCCCAAGGGTGGCGTAAGTTGAGCGTATCCCAGATCTAGGACGTGGCTGATGAAAGATTAGCGAAACTGGGAAGGCTTCTCTCCGGACCCATATCTCTCTGGCATTGCAGTTGCCGACACCGTCCGCGGTATCCAGGACGCCGGTGTGATTGCTTGCACGAAGCATTACATTGCAAACGAGCAGGAGCACTTCCGTCAGCCTGGAACCTTCGAGGGTCAGCAAGTGGACGCAATCAGCTCCAATATCGACGATAAGACGCTCCACGAGCTATATCTATGGCCCTTTGCCGACGCTGTCCGCGCAGGCACTGGTGCTATTATGTGCTCTTACCAGAAGGTCAACAACTCCTTAGGCTGCCAGAACTCATACCTCCAGAACTACGTTCTCAAAGGCGAACTTGGCTTCCAGGGATTCATCATGTCGGATTGGACCGCTCAGCTTACCGGTGTGGCATCGACCTACGCTGGTCTGGATATGACGATGCCGGGTGACACTGCATTTGATTCAGGTCTTTCGTTCTGGGGGCCCAATTTGACGATCTCCGTTCTCAATGGAACTGTTCCTGAGTGGCGTCTTGACGATGCTGCGACACGTATCATGGCTGCCTACTACTACGTTGGTCGCGACAAGGTCAACACGACTGTCAACTTCGACAGCTGGACGCGCGACACCTATGGCGCCGTGCATTTCTACGCCAAGGCTGGCTTTGCTTTGATCAACCAGCACGTCGATGTTCGCGCAGACCACTTCAAGAGCATCCGACGGTCAGCGGCGAAGTCCACTGTCCTGTTGAAGAACACCAACGGTGCCCTGCCTCTCAAAGGCAACGAGAAGTGGACAGCCGTCTTCGGCGAGGATGCTGGAGACAATGTCTATGGACCTAATGGCTGCTCTGATCGCGGTTGTGATAACGGCACATTGGCGATGGGTTGGGGCTCAGGTACCTCCGACTTCCCCTACCTCGTAACGCCACTCGACGCCATCAAGAGTGCTGTTACTCAGAATGGCGGCATCATCACGTCTGTCACCGACAACTACGCCTACTCCCAGATCCGAACGAACGCGCAGCAAGCTTCCGTTGCCATTGTCTTCATCAATGCCGACTCTGGCGAGGGCTACATCACAGTCGACGGCAATATGGGTGACCGCAACAACCTGACCGCTTGGCACGATGGAGATGCGCTCGTCCGCAACGTGTCAGCTCTATGCAACAACACCATCGTAGTCATCCACTCAGTCGGCCCCGTCCTTGTCAACTCCTTCTACCAGTCCGAGAACGTCACCGCCATCCTCTGGGCCGGTCTCCCCGGGCAGGAATCCGGCAACGCCATCGCCGACATCCTCTACGGCCGCCACAACCCCGGCGGCAAGCTGCCCTTCACCATCGGATCCGATGCCGCCGAATACGGGCCCGACCTCATCTACGAGCCCACCAACGGCGCGAACAGCCCGCAGGACAATTTCGAAGAGGGCGTCTTCATCGACTACCGCGCCTTCGACAAGCAGAACATCACGCCCGTGTACGAATTCGGCTTTGGTCTCTCGTACACTACGTTTGCGTACTCGAACATCCGAGTCACGAAGCAGAATGCCGGACAATACACGCCTACCACGGGTATGACGTCCGCGGCGCCAACGCTGGGCAACTACAGCACCGACCCGGCGCAGTACCAGTTCCCGGCGAATCTGAGCTATGTTGACCGCTTCATCTATCCCTACCTCAACTCGACGGACCTGCGCACCGCGTCCCAGGACCCGCAGTACAACGTCAACAACTACACCTGGCCCACCGGCGTATCAGACGGCGCGCCGCAAGCACGCATCGCAGCGGGCGGCGCACCAGGCGGTAACCCACAGCTGTGGGACGTACTTTTCAGCGTGGAAGCGACGATTACCAACTCTGGTACTCTGGCTGGCGATGAGGTTGTGCAGTTGTACGTTAGCCTGGGTAATCCTGATGATCCCAAGGTCGTGCTGAGAGGATTTGACCGCTTGAGCATTCAGCCGGGACAGAGCACGACGTTCCATGCGGATATCATGCGGAGGGATGTGTCGAACTGGGATACGGAGAGTCAGAACTGGGTTATTACTGACGCGCCGAAGACGGTGTACGTGGGAAGTAGTTCGAGGCAGTTGTTGCTTGAGGCGGAATTGGATACGGGGGATTATCGATGAGCTTATTGATTTGGTTTGGTAGCGCTGTATGCTGACGGATTAGAGTACGATGACGTGTTATTGGATGGTATGGGATGGTTCGGTTAGTGACGATAATGATCAATCTTTAATGACATGAGCTTTCTGCATGCATTTCTTCAAAGTACCTTGGAGAGCGAACCAGATCTCTTCTGTCTTACTAACCACGAGCAATCGACATTGCCACTCCCAACCCCGCAGTTCAGGCCAGAATCGATGCGCGGCGCGCATGACGTATGCGAGTCAACAAAGCCGGCGCGTCGAGTTTGCGTGGGGTCATGCGACAAACAATGGTGGCAGAGAAGACAACAATTGGGTATGCAAAACTCGTAGAACATGTCAAGCAATTCGTGAACAAAGATCATCTGCAGAGAAGAACAGTGTTCCAGAAGTTTGCAGAATGCGTGGTAGTTCGCGCAATGTGCACGCCCGTTGGCGGCGATCTTACTGCAGGCGAGGCGAGGACGAATAGCGTCATCTTTGTTTGCGGATGAGTGCAGAGTGCAGGGCGAACGCGCGACCTAATTGCATGAGTCTCCAAGCAAATCCCGCATGCGCGTGTCACTTGCCTCCGTACGCATCTCGCACACAGCAATTGACGTCCCCAAGGCTCAAGGCTGCGTGTCCTCCGCGCTTACGAGTTCCAACGAGCAAACTCTGGTCACGCGTCTAAACGCGGAGCGGGTCAGTGCGCCACTCCAACATTTCATTATCGACGACGGCCACCCGTCTTCCGCAACTTATCGATATCGGGTAGACAACGGGGGGAGCAGTTACATTCACCCCTCCTCGCACGCGACTGGAGAGCACCTGTTGGTAGACATATTCTACTGTCGCGGCTGCACGGCGCGCTGCCTGTGTTTACGTGACGAAGCCGCTACCGTTTCGTCTTCCCTTCTCCGCCTGACCGCGCTGACGCAGCCCCGTCGCCGACCGCCGCTGCTGTATATTGCTAGAGGAGACAGCGTTGGGAGGAATAGGGCATCGGACGCCGACGTGCACGGTAAGCTGCACCCACCCTTCGAGTCGTGGTGGATATGTTTCACTGCCCATGGCCGGGCCTCTTCTCTTCCACGGTCCCTGGCACCGCTCTACCACGGAACGGGACCGCACACCAACACTCGCTGACCATTATTTTTTGCACACACAGGACGACAGACACGTGAATACACACACACCACACTGAGCAGCCATGCCGCCCTCAAGTAGACGCAGCCTGCGCACCCGCGGCAGAGAGGTGGCCGACGCACCGCAGTCGGATGCAGACACGCCCGACTCGATAGCCACGCCCTCGCGCAAGCGCAGAAGAGTACGTAGCCCCGCCAGCAGTGCTGCTTCTCGGACAGAGGACTCACTCTCACAGCTGAACGGCGCCCAAGAGGCCGCCGCCGCCGCCGCCGACCCCCCACGCACACGCATCACCGAGTCGGTCGCCAGCAACGACTCCAACACGACCCTCCCCAACGGCGGCGACCTCGACAACATCCAGGACCCCGTCGAGCGCCAGAACCTCGTCATCGCCTCCCTCCGCACGCCGCGCGACTACACCCCGAACGCCGTCGTCGACTACGCCAACGATCTGCAGGCCCGCCGCACGCAGGGGCAGAACATCGCCGCCTTTGCGAAGATTGCCGCGCGCGACTGGTGCTTCTTCGTCAAAGACACGAGAGTCCTCATCGGCCGCGCGGATGCCGCTCTCCGCCCCACGCCAGCCGCACAGCAGCCGCAGCCCGACCTTACGGGACTGCCCATGAGCGAGACAGCCATCACGGAATGGGGCATCCATATCGATCTGGGACCCGAGCGCCAGGTCTCTCGCGTCCATGCCGAGATCAACTTCAACTCGGAGAACCAGACGTGGTACATCCTCGTTAACAGCCGCAACGGCCTCAAGCTGGACGACCGCAACTTGAGTAAAGGTGCAGTGGAGCCACTCCACTCGGGCATCTGCATTGGCATCATGGGCACGCAGATGCTTTTCCTGCTTGCCAACCAGGAAGACGACTTCCATCCCATGCTCTGGCGGCAGGTTAGGAACGAGGATGCCGCAGAGTCGGACAACGACCACCAACCGCCAAAGTCGCATCAGCACGCCCATCCCAGCGGACCAACGCCCAAGCGCGAGGCATACGATCCTTTCCCGCCCTCGTCGCATCCTCGCCACAAACAGCACTCGTCCCAGGCATACTACAGTCAGATGACATCTACACCAGGTCGTCCTCCGCCGGGCACGCCCCTGACGTTCCGCCACGACCGCGATCCCCGCAGCAAAGGATCACCTGCGACCTTTCTTGGTACTGTCTTTGAGGGCCAAGATGACATTGACTACAGCCACGATTCAGCGAAAGACATCAAGCCTCCATACAGTTACGCGCAGTTGATTGGCCAAGCGATTCTCAGCAGCAACGAGGAGATGTTGACGCTCAACAGCATCTACGAGTACATCAAGGTCCGCTACGCATACTTCCGTCACACAACCGCAGGCTGGCAAAACTCTATTCGGCACAACCTATCTCTGAACAAGTCATTCGAGAAGGTCGCTCGCCGAACAGACGAGCCTGGCAAGGGCATGAAGTGGAAGATTGCCGAGACAGAGCGGGAAGATTTTTTCAAGAAGCAGATGCTCAATCCTCGCAAAGGAGGCGGAGTCGCGATAGGAGCTCGGCTGGATGGATCCGGACCTAGCTCGCCTGCACTGGGCAGCCTTCGCGATGCCACTTCTCAGGCCACGGAGCGTCTTGTTGGTGTGCTTGAATCTGGCTATTACAGTCAGAGTCGCGTCAAGTCCCCGCCTCGATCTACTACGCCGCCTTTGTCGTCTGTACCGATGGCCAACGAATCGTATACGCCTGACCGCGGTCCGAGACCCTACGCAGGGTTCAAACAGTCGCCCAAGATGCATGATCACCACAACTTCGTTACGCCGGCTAAGCGCCTCGTTTACGGCAATGATGGTGCACGCGATGCCACCTACGTCAAGAACGATGATCCCAGTCGACATCTCGAGTCCTCGCCAGTGGTAGATCCAGTCAAAGGCAATGTCTCCGGAATGAAGGGCGAAGCTGCTAATTCTCCACCTACGCTTTACTCCGACAACAACCCGCATATGTACGGCAACCAAGATGCTGGCCGGGCCAATCAAGCTCTGGTCACTCCGCTTGTGACTCGCTACGCTCCTCGCCTCGCACCTCCCAGCACCGCGCAGATGCCCAGCCAGTACATGAACTTCTCGAGCCCGGCGCCGTTCTGGAAATTCATCGATCTTCCAAGCACACCTGCACGAGCACCCCTAGATCTCAGCCCTATCAAGCTTCAGCGTCCGGACGAGAAGGATGATGTAGACAACGAAGACACTGCGCAGCCTAGTTCGCCGCCCATGCTCAATGAAGAAGAGGAGGTTGACCCCGAGGACGAGGAGGGAGCCGAGGATGACAAGCCTGATGATGACGAGGAAGTAGCCCCCGAAAGCCCTAGCCGCACCGTGTCGCGCCCAGCTAGTCGCAGAGAACCGCATGTCAATGGATTCACGGGTGGTATGGTCCGGGGCGCGAGTCTCACGAGCTTTGAGGAAGAGGCAGAGGATGAGGAGAGCTACGACCTGTCTAAGTGAGTTTACTGCGTCGCACCTCAGCACCCAGTGAAATTAGGACCGAAGTGCTAACTATCTTGCAGGGGCTTCCAGAAAATCGGCTCGTTTCATCGCTCGATCGCCCAGGCGCATGGCATGCATTCGTCGGCGGGTGCGCCGCGGAGCGTGCCGGCGGGGAGTCATTAGTTGTGAACATGCGATAGGAATGAAGGGAAGGAGTGGGGTTGATGCTCGTTTGCTCAGTAGAGGATGCGTGTCAATCGGAGGTCGTGATTGTGATCGTTTATTTGGATTAGTGGGTATGCGTTTGTTTGCGTGGGTACGTGGTATGTGAGGATGTATGATTTTGTGGGCATTGTGTACTCTTCACTTATGGCGTTATTATGGACATGGGTATTTGGGCATCGTTTGGGGGTTGTTACGTTATGAAGATATGAGTAGTTATGACGTTTTCGCATATGTCTTGGGAAGTGTGTTGAGGACACGCGTATGTCAAGGGCGGTTATCGAATTGAAGAGTATTTGCAATGTTAGAAGATCAACTTGAACAATTAATCTACTTGCTCTTTGACGTGACATTCACTTTCATCACATTCACATCCGTAGCTCATCGGCATCAGCAGCACTTCATTGTCCTCTCGTTGCCCTTTCATTCCATACCATACTTCCTTCCCTCTCCCCAGCCCATCTCATCCCTCTCAATTAATCTCCTTATGCGGAAACCACTTGCTCGGCTTCAAATTCTTCTCCTCAAGCGACGCATCCAGCACGCCCAGACGCCGTATCTCGCCCGCGCTCGGCGCGTCGTCGCGCGTGATGTTCGCTTCGGCTTTGCGGTATGCAGCTTGGAGGGCGAGGGTACGTGCGGCCTGTGAAACGAAGGGGTTAAGTACGTTGATCTTGCGGTTTGGGGAAGGGCGGGTTAAGATGGGGAAGGGGAGTAGGAGGGGGAGGTAGGGGGCAAAGACGTACTTCTTTCTTGTGGTGCAGGCACTCGTAGTAGTCTTCGAGGACGGGCTGGCATTTTGCTTTTCCGGTCGAGTCTTCGGCGGATGTGTTTGTTACGTAGCAGGCGAGGACTTCTTGCCAGAAGGGGAAGCAGCGGCCGGAACCTGTTTGGGGGTTGGTTAGTTTGGATGTGGATGTGAGTGTTGGTGATGGTGTATGGGTGTTGATTTAGGTGGGGGGAGAGGCGGGAGAGAGGTGGGAGAGAGACGGTCAATGTAGCGATGTGGCGGTCGAGGTCTTTAGGGAGGTGCGTGTGGTATGATGATTGTTGGTCATGTCGTGGGGTGGAGTTCGTGGGTTGCGTAGATGCGCTGTTGTTGTCCGTACTGCTCATGAGAGCTGTCGTGTTGGTCCGAATCGTCCTTGTACATTCTGGGCGCAATCTAGGGTCTTCGATTCGCACAGTGTCTGTTGTACGACCCCATTCAAATCGTGGTTCGTGGTGTCGCATCCGTCCAGCTTCCGCTCGTCGTCGTGCCCATTGCCGCCCCATCCACGCCTCCACCGCCCTCAAAGCACCATCAACGTTCGCGTAAGGAGTGGATGTACTCACCACCAGCAAGTCCGTATCCTGAAGCCATTGTTGCGGGGTGTATATGTGTGATTCCGTACCGATGTGCTTGCGCGCCGATGCTCCAACGTTGCCGCGCTAGCTTGGAAGTGACTTATGTAAGCGACTTCGCGCGCTGGGGCGATGTCGGCACCGAAAGATGGTTCGGCCCTGCGCAAGTCCTTCACCATACTCAATGGTCCACGAAATGCGTGCGAAGGTGGACACTGGCGTCGGGAGAGATGGGGTCCAGTTGCGGTACCACCAAATACCTGGCGGGCGTTCGCCTCACTGTGCTCTACAAGCACGGGAGTGAAGAGCGAAGAGAGAAGAAAGAAGGTCTCATATGAAGGAGGTCGTGTCTATTGATGCACCGAATCTGACTACGTTTGCACCACGGTGTTGGTCGATTGACTCGGAATATTCCTTCGCCTTGGAGAATAGAGTAAGCTCGAACCTGCGCACTCATGCATCTCCAGTATCTTCGGGCTCACAGAAGTGGATCGGTTCGTGCTAAACTGTGCCCGACCCAGGAAATATGGTTCAAGAATTTTTACATCTCGCAGTATACTACAACAATGACAGTCTTTTCCCGTGTGCCTTCAAGGACGGTCCTAGAACAACGCCAAGTCCCCATCGAAACCGTCGTCATCACTGTTAACAGCTCTACCGCGTAAGTCTGTTTTTGCGACTACCATCATGCTCGCTGCCAAAAGCTAATTAGTGGAACCATGTTAGGCACCTCGAGAACATGCTCAACGGTATCGCACAGGATATCTACCATCATCCTACCGAGATGAACTTTTTACGATTCACACTGGCAGGAGCAACTAATGGTCTGGGCCGAATCTCGCAGTAATACTGTCTCTCAGCCCAACGCTAGCTGGTTTGCCAAGTTCCTTCTGACCGAGCTGAACTGGAAAGGCATGGAATGTAGCATGGATCTCAGAGGCTGTAAAAGCAAGTTCATGCATCTATATACCTTGTAACCAGTACGCTGACTTTTCAGATATGCCTTCGCCTGAGTTCATTCACCGGCATTATTCCAACGACCCAGGCCGGGATCGTCAGGTCATTTACACCCTGGACGCTTTCTCAAACTTCATCGTGAACTCGCTACTTACCAGGACGCTCTACGCGCAGCCAGAGACGACCTCAAGAACTACTGCGGTGAGTTTGCCTCAACCTTCTCGCACAGGAAGACAAAGGGTAAGAAGAAAATGTGTATGGCCAAGGTATGTCTTCAGCTTACATCTGCTCATATGCCCACACCGACTCGAGTTCACTATGTACAGATCATTCAAATTGTCATGGGTGTCATTGGCGCATTGATCACCATCAATACTATCGGCCATGCGATCTATGCTTTGGTTCCCATTCTTTCGGGAGGTATAGCTTCGATTGTCGGCACTGCTGGTGCCGGACTTGTTGAAGTAGCCACTGGAGTTGGTATCGAAGTCGGCGTTGAAGCTGGCGTCGACGCAGGAATCGCGGCCATCGAAGCTGGCATGGTTGAGGTCATACCTGGTACTGCTGTAATCGGTGCTAGCGACGTTGCCGCCGAGGGCGTCAGCGTGATCAGTGTTCTACAAACAATCTGCGAGATAACTTTACTGATCATTGGGACGTCTAGGTCACGGGACTCGGTGCAGACGAGATATCTGGCTCTTCTGCTGGCATTATCAGCACGGTAGAAACACTCGACGCCGAGTTTACGTTTGAGTTTGAACCTCAACTCATACGGCACGCATTGGATGAAATTACAATGTATGTCCTGTTAGATGATGAGGAGTTGAACATACAGATTAAGTGGGCCACGACAAGGGCCGCAGCCGAGGCCATTTTCAAAGGCTTGTCAAATCGCGTCGTTATTTGGGACACCCTTGAGGGTTGGAGAAAACGTGCAGTCCCCGACAACGTAACAACGTCCAGATGGAAAGATTATCAGCTTGACCCATCGAGACTGAAGGCGACTATCTTTGGAGGCCAAAGCGTACACTGAAGGGTTTTTGGTTGAGACCAACGACGCTATTGTTGAAGCTGCGGGCAGGGCGTTCCACTGAAGCATTCTTGGTCCGGGTAATAATGGCACGAAAGTGGCTACCGACGAAACCTACCAGGACATTCGCAAATGGTCACAGGACGTCCTCATCGACTCCCTCTTATATGGAAAGGGAACAGTGGCTGGCGCGAAGAACGTAACGACCTATGCAGAGGAAGAGAAGCGTCGCATTACAAACACACGAAACGCCCTCCGCCGGACGATTAACACCGCTATGAGCTCTTCCACGAAGTCCAAGAACGATAACACGCCGACGCCAAAGTAGTGGGGATCTTTTGGCCAGTTGGAGTGGTTCCCACTTGGTAACGCTATCGACATACAGGGTGATCCATCCATCTATTTGACGACCAATATGCAGTCACGGCTACTTTTCAAACGTACGTAGCCCGCAAGATTTGCTTCCAAGTTCAGCAGTGAGTTTACTCACGTCTCTTAGGTTACCCAGAGTCTAACGACAGCTCGACATCAATGACGGGTGATTATCGCTCGTTTATGAACGTCGAAAAGAGTGGAAACATGACAGGGTCAAATGAGAACCACGTCGCGCGGCTCACTAAGCTTTTCACCGTCTTTGAACACATGCCGGCGAACAGCAAAACGATACCAAGCATCGACTCTGCACATAGTCTCGGTATGTACTGAGGTCCAAGCTGATCGTACATGAAGAATGGTGATGGTATGAGCGCAGAGCAAGCCCTACGGTTCTTCGAAGCTCACGGCAGCGAGATCAGCCGCCGTTTTGAATACCTACGAAGGAATTCTCCATTTGGCCCGAAAGATCCGAACACAATCTTGTCGGTCTTTCAAAATGTTGAAATCACCACGCCGCATACACCTCTCCGACTCCGCTTCAACACCGCTCTTGATACCTTGCCCTGGTCGTCAATACTTGGCACTACCAAATTCGAAGGCTTCTGTAAGTGGTCTCAGACTTTATACATTCAGCCTTCGCAATCAGCGAATTCCGCTAATTGCAAGTTCGCATGAATAGCCACTTCACACGCAATCGACAAGGATAATCCTGAGCTGAAATGGAGCACCAAGGCATCATCACATGCTGCCGCACGTTTGGGTAAGCGTGAGGCATCTTTTGTGCATGGCACCTTCGCGAAGCATGACATCCGCGGCACGCTCAACCTTCTGGAGTCTCTCGGTATGGTCGCGAAACCGGTCCAAAGGAAAAGGTCAACCACAGCAGGGGGAGATGGCATTCCCTTCCAGAGCCGCAAGTCAGGTTCTGATGATCTCTTTGTCGCCCAGGTCAACGGCCAGTTATTCCGTAAGTCAACACACGAAACAAACGAAAATCTCACGCTAATTGCTCATTTCTCTAGAAAGCAAGATACATCACGAGCAATGTGGAACGGATAGTTACACCGGTGAAACACAAGAAAACGAACAGGGTTGTAGAGATTTCCTTGGCAAGACGGTAGGCGAGATCGAAGCACATATTCTGGCGTCTTCCGACTTCAAGAACTCTAACGTCGCCCACTTCGCGCGCACCATTGGCCTGCGCTATTCTACTTTCAAGGTCTTCAAAGCTGCAGACGCGATTGTCATGGAGAAGCCTAAGCTCAAGGAGAAGCTGCGCAAGGACATTCAGAACAGTTTGATCTCAAAAGCATATGCCGATCAAAACTGTTTACTGAAGTGTCAGGTCAAGGACTTAACACAAACGTTTGTCCGAGAGCGCAGTGACTCAAATCATGGAACGGATCTCCCGGCTGGTACCAAAGTATTTTATACGAGTGGTTGCCACAACCCATCAACGGAAAATTTGAGAGGCTTTCCGGCTTTATGGGAGAGCTCAAAGTCGATTTAGGTCCAGCCACCAGCAAATGGGGTCTTGTCGAACGACAGATTCACGACGCATCGTGGAATGCTTACATCAATCGCGACTCGACAATCTTCCTCCCTGGCCAGATTGACCTGAACCCATATCTTCACCACGTCAAAGACGATTCTCCTGTTCTGACTGTCTGTTTCTCCAGAAAAGACAATTCGAGCGCTACTATCGGCTCAGGCCTACCGATATATTGCGGTGACAAGTACGGCAGCGAAACAAAGTTGGTCATGAACGCTGGAAACTGGAACGTGAAAGGAAAAGAAGAGGAACGAACTGCGCTCAGGAAGGCCTTCAAAGCCCTCAAGTACATGGCGTTGACTGATCCGGCCGCTTATCTGCTCAACATGGGCTACGTTCACTTCCACATGCTGGTGCCCTCTGGCACCGGAACACACATGGGTAAGTCCTGCTTGCGACAATTACACTGACCTTACACTAACGACGGCCATAGAAAAGAAAGACAAGGGCAAATACAAAGACAACTACGAGCAAAGCAAACGCTACATCGACTTCTACGAAAAGAACAAGCACAAGACAGACGAGCAAATCACTCAGGGTCTGCGGATAATGTTCTACAGCGAAGAAAAGGGCGGCTTCGATTATGCCGGGCAGAAAACCACTAAGGATGGGCGACGTTTGGCCACGTCAATTCTGCCCTGCGGTATACTGACTTTGGTAGGAAGACACCGTGAACTCATGATGGTCAGTACAAGCTTTACCACCTTGGAGCTTGGAAGAAATTCGGGGAGGAAAGGGATGAATGATATGTGCAGCTTCTGAGAGGGGAGTGGGGACAAATAGATTGTTAATGCATGGAATTGGCATTGGACATACAGCTTTGTAGTGTAAGACGAATACCCATGATGCTAATGTGTTCCCGAACGGCAATGACAAAGCCACAGGATTGCAACATAATCGAGATGACAGTAGCTGCGCATCTGTGGCCAGCGTGTCTCGCATCGCACCTTTCATTACTATCTGGCTAGACTCGAAGCAAGATGGCGTGCAAATATGGCACCATCGCAGTCATATCCCGGTGAAGTGCCGCATGCAACCTAACAAGCCGAGAGTCAGCGCGAGCGATGGTCACGCTCATGGTTATATTACATGCAGTCTGACTCCATACGTTTGCCGCGCGTATCGCATAAGCTTAGTACAAATCAGATTTATCAAATCTTACTATCGCCACGGGAACGCTTGAGCCACGACTTCAGTGCGTGTGCTCAACGGCCATTCAATTATGAGAGCGGGGCCGTGGGAGAGCCATGAGATATTAAAGCTTGGAAAAAGGACACTGCGGGACCTGAGAGATGGATTGCGTATTTAGGAAACTCGGCGTGGTGCTAACATGCGGCAATTACTCGGACGTTGAGTCGTGTAGCGATCGAGTGAGAGACAAGCAAGTATGTGGTGCTTCTGTAGAGAAGCATGGTGAAGCGGCTGGCCCGGCTTGAGAAGTGGGTTCATGAGTATCAATAGGTCATATGTGCGAGAAACGATTGTAGTGTCAACGTAGACCGGCACAAAGTGTAGGTGGCAAGATGCGTGCTGCCACTGGTTTGGCATCTAGCACGATTCAGATTGACTATATTCCGTACCGGTCTCGGCACACACTCGCATGAGACTATGACGCCAGAAACTACCCGCAATCCCCAAGACGCCCATGTTGCGCTCCCATTCCTTCGAAGTATGCAGTCATGCTCGTCGAACTGCGATAAACGGTACGCTGGGAGTCCTTGGTCTTCAGTCATGGCATTGTAGACTGCGAAGTACGCGTTGGTATGATTGAACCGTTTCACCGGTGCCCAACGTTCGGTATACTCGCAAATAACACCTAAGATATTCGAGTCCGGATAGCAACTCTGTCGGCCGCGGAAATACCGTCGTGTGTCAAGAAAGACTGACCAGTGACTGTGACTGCCGACGACATTCGCTGAGCCGCAGGGACAATGGTGCGGAACTGTATCGTCGAGCGATCTTCCTTGCTTTCTTGCCCTGCTTAAATCATCGCCGAATTTTGTGTAGGACAGAAGAGACGCCATGTGAAGTATCCGTGAAGTGAGGTGTGACGCTGGATCATGAATGATACATCTTTTGACCGCAGTCGATCAAAAATTAGGTCGAACATCCTCAACTCCAGATATGCCCTAAGACACGGGCACCTGACCGCCCGTAGCTTGTACTGCCTTTGAAACATCTTCCTTCAGCTCTGGGATGACGTTTGTGAGCTGCCATGCAATCTGTTCGTGCAACATCCGTAAGGCGTCAGAACGACCTTTGAGCATTTGGTTCATTCGTTGGACGGTTTCGACGAATTCGCGAGTGAAGATATCGGGATTTCTCGAATTTTCCACGTAGTTCGTAACCTCCGGTGGGATGTCTACGTTTACAGTGGGTGCAGTTCGTGAGAGCTTTACCAAGTTTTGGATAAGCGACTGGCTGTAAATGCATCAGTAGTGCAGTACTTGATAGAGATGGGCGCCCTCACATTTCACGCTTCATAGCATCTTGCGTCTTGCTGCCATGGTGATCGTACGACTGCACGATCAGGTTGTAGAGATTCTGGACAATGTCCTTGAGCTGTGCTTCGGCGGTGAGTATCGGTACTATTGTGAGTCTTAGCACCATTCACTTCAAGTCACAGGAGAACGAACCATCAGAGTCCATGGCGGCCATGGAGTCGAGCTTTGTGTGTTTTCGGCGTTGTTGGAGGTTGGTAAGTTGTGGGTGGTAGGAAGCAATCGCGAGGGAACAATGCACGCGCCGAAACTTCGGCTAAACTTGCCTCGCGTCTACTTCGTACCCACGTCATAGCGTCCCGCGAATTCAATGCTCACTTCCAGCTTCCACACTCACTGGACACTCACTTTCAAGTCGCGCATATAACGCGATTTCACGTGCAAAAGTACAGTCTATACGAGGCTGCAGAATGAGCAGCAATTTACAATGACGGCGAGCGCGCTTCGAGAGCCGGGAGGTGCACTTCGACCGTCAGACATCCAGTCCGCCGCGTCAACGAATCTTGGAACCACAGAATCCGAACCACAAGCGCAAGGTCGTGGCACTGGCACTGCGATCTCAGTCGAAACTTCGAAGCATCAGCCTGATACAACCTCGGATAGAGCGACATCGGCGTTTGTTCGACGAACGCTCTGTTCGCACAATGTGCTGTTAGGGAATGGCGAGAAGGGACGTACTACACCGCGCCCCATCGAAGAAGTGCTGCCACCATTGACCAGCTCAAACGACGTTGATCTTCAATTGTACGGTATCATTTCCGTCATCATCAAGGAATTCGTGCAAACATGGTATTCCAAGATTACCCCAGACCATGTATTTGTCAACGAGGTGCTTCAGATCATTGCCCACTGCACTAGGGCCCTCGAGCAGCGGCTTCGTAAGGTTGATCTTGAGGCCGTGCTTCTGGACGAGATTCCAGAGCTGCTTGAAGCCCACCTCAATAGTAGGTGATCCCTGTTTCCGAGCTTTGATTTGGTGCGGATCTAATCTAAGACACTGAAGCCATCCGCCTGGCGAAGCAGCGAGCTTCTTCTTCACACTCACTAGCCCTGGATCCTCGCTTGATACACCACACCTTAAGTCCGCACCCTGCGCTCTCTCCTGTACCAGATGAGTCTGTGCCGTCCACTGTCATTGAGCAGCGAGAAAACGAATCAGCGTGGCGCCAACTGCTCGTACAGGGAGTTCTGGCAGTCCTGCTACCCATCGAGGATCTTAAAAACGGGTGCCTTCGAGCTCTAGTAGCAGAGATCTTTGCCGAGATGATTCTTGGGAACGGTATCAGTGGTAAAGCTTGCGAAGGCTGGCTGCTGTGGGAGGGCATCACGAGCATAGCGAAGGTTTTGTCTACCGATGAACAGAAAGAGGAGGACTCTATGTCCGAGAATGCCAGCCCGGAACAGTCGATGACTCGTCTAGAGCGATATGGCTTGCTGTCTACGGCACGCAATGCGATGACCGACGAAACAAGCACTTCGACCGCTAGTCGACAGTCTCTCAGAACCCGGACCCAAACCAGTACGGGCCTTTTTTGGGCCGCGCTTCATTACGCCTTCCTGGCGTCTACGGCGATTCGCGCGATATTTCTGACGTTAGTGGCATCCCGCTCCCTACCTTCGAGGTCTGTGGTGAGCGAAAAGTCATCCATCAAGACACAAGAGCAATGGCAGTCTCCGGCTTCGACGGAGACAGAAGTCAGGCGCCCGAAGCGACCCATAATGAGCATGAAGTTGTGGAGCTGCGTGGCGCAATTCGTTGAACTGAATTTCCGCATGCCTTGGCTGTCAGGCTCCATTTCGATGCTTCACTGGGGGCTACTGGCCGGTCCAGGCAAGGTGGGTGCCACAGACGGTATATTGGATAGGTGAGTTGCAACTGCCATCTCCTTGTTCATTCTGGTTGGTCAACATCAAGATGGTCCGCGCACCTTGCAACATGGCGCATTTTAGTCCCGCATAGCATTTCAGTCACTTGACTTCGCTTCAGCGAATGCGACGGCCCGCAGGCTGGCACACCTCGGTATCCCTGTCAGCGCGCAATTCTACCATGCACGCCCGGGCACCCGTCCCGGGCGGCAAACTCGATACGTTTTGGACCCCCGTAGCTTGGCATCCGTTTCCCCTCCATCATCGTCGACACCAGTTAGGATCGCACCACGTTACTAGCAATCCGAGTGGATCGCTGCACATACTTCTCTGAGCCAGATGACACAATATGTTTCCGGCTCTCAACAGGCTTGCGACACAAAATCGACCAAGCCATCTTATCGCGATCCTAGCCACTCCACATTCCTAGCCGGCTTACGCGCCGATTGATCTGTCCACATTGTCCGTCTAGCCCGGGACTGGCCGCTCTTCTCGTGCAGGCACAACATTGGTTGCAGACCATGATCATGCCACCAAATCTCTCTAAAAGTTGCGCCTCACTTTCTCGACAATCCGTCGCCTAAGCGAGCTGGGAAGTCCCTCCAGTTTGTGATTCATCTAGTCCTCAAACATTCAAAGGAAATGGAGACTTCGACGGTGACTGGCTTGTACTACTTCTTCACCATGGGAATTTGCCTCGTAGGCTAAGACTTCATGGCTTCGAAGAGAACTTCTGTTGGCCTTGACTACCTCATGAGCGATTCGCGGTGACGCGTTGTGACAACCCCACCAGATTGGGTTATGAGAATTCCGGACTTCGTCTGCCATGACCGGGACTGAACATTGCACCACACTCCATGTGGAAGTGGGGCAGTATATTCCGGGACCTCAGCCTGCTCACGCGCACTGTTCGATTCTACTTGGTCCCGCGGAACGTCGTCTTGGGATGTGCTTGCACTGGTCGTCGACAACCAACATATACGATCTTTGGCTGACTATCGGCACCTCTAGGATCCTTTCAAACGCCTTTAACAGGCGTCTTTTGAACCCCACTTTCTTGCCTGCCATACTTCGCACAATTAGGGCAACGCTGTTCCCGAATAACACGCTTGGACTCCCGCGTCAGCCCCCATCAGATGACGAGGTGCTGGAAATCAAACGGCGATGTGCGACCTCGGTGTTGAACTTGATACCCTCGACCGTAGCATCTAAATATTTCGCCACCCAAGATTGCACGGCGCAGCTTAGACAGGTCGAGGATGTTCTTAGCTGTCTGGACGATTCGTACTTGAATAAGCACCTGATCTTCCAGATCATCGAGCTACTCATTCTTCGGCTGGTGCCGGAATTAGGAGAGCAGGGTGTCTTCGAGCTGATGGCTGAGCGCTCCGTCGAAGTGCAAGCGGATCCACCCATGCAGCCATCACCTTTACTTACATGATCTGAGGTACACACTGTGTGCGCAGATTGAGTCGGCGTCAAAAGTCACATGCCAATGTGCACGCTCACCTACTACCGAGCAGTACTGAGCTATGTTGAGCTACAAACAAAATGTTTTATGGACCTTGATAATCGTGGCGGTCGATGATCGCACAGACTTTGCGCTTTAATGCGCGTATGTCGTACTATTTGAGCTGCAATGATGATACCATCAGCCTACAAGTAGTCTAGTCCTCACGAATACATGATGTACGTTCATGTACTACCAACTCATCCTGCATCAAATATACTAATGATGTGGAAAAGTTACACCGCCATGCCGAAAAAGAGGGGTTCCCACCCAATCAGAAAATTGCATCGCGAAAAGTGTTGAGGAACACGGCATATAGACTGCATGCGCCGTCGACCACCTGACTAATCGAGAAGTGCCGAGCCCAGCACTTAGAAGCAATCTTCACAACTTCGGCAGGCGATCAGACGACTTTTTGTTTCCTTGTGCAGGATGCAAATGTTGTGAAATGTAAGGAATTCGTCGCTGGCCTTGCCCCTTCCCCAACCGAGCCGCCTGGCGCGCAGAAAAAAAGGTCTCTTACCTTATGCCCTTGCCCTTTGCAGACTTCCCGAATGATACTTGCCTATTCTTCAGGGCGTTCGCTACCAACTGCCACGCTTTTGTGGTTCGAAGCATTGGGCTGGGCATGTCTCGGTGGTGAGATTTCCTATTGTCGTTTGGCCTTGATCTTGCAAGATCCGATCCTTGTCAGTTTCAAACAGTCCTGTCGCTTAATATTCATTTCTTACTCTTCCCAGTTCCATGCTGCGTACCACAGGGATTTGCGAACCCTCGGCGACTTCAGAGACGTCTATCGTACATGCCCACGTCCAGATTTCCTTAGCTAAGTAGGAAGGACTGGAGTCTCTTCGTCGTAGCTTCGCGACATTGGCTCCCGATTTCTTCTCGACAAAATCATGGCGCCCTAGACATAAGCGTATAAATCGTGTGTTGTGCGCAGAATATTTCTCATACATCAGTCTATGTTTTACTCACCGCATCGTTTCCAAGTCTTCTTTCATTCACTCTCCTCCATCATGAAAATTAAGGCTTGAAGCGCGATGCGCACTCGGAACACTTGGTTGGTCACTATCAGTGGCTACTGACGTCGTCAGACAAGCAATTTCGAGTAGCGTATGAACTTGATCCTCCCACGCTCAAGCTGTGTACAAGCCAACGTCCAACATGCTAGCCAGCCAGCGCATTTTCCATCTTCAAAATTACGGATACTCTACGCAACAGGCGGTGTAGCATGGTAGTACCTGTCGACTACATGTGCAGTAGGCAAGCTTCGACATTCTGCATGCAATTGTTCTCGGGGAGCGCGACGGTCCGTGTCCGTCTGCATTTCATCAGCCATCTCCTGGCATTGGACCATAAGCGAAGCATCGCGACCGTCAGACCCAAGATGATGGCATCTCGACTCAAATACGAGCCCATTCGTGCACTAGCGAGGACCATGGAATATACTTACACCGTCAGTGGATGACGGCTACTTCACCAACGGAAAGTGTGCATATCTAGTGTAGAAGACGCGACCGAAGGTAACACTGTACTCAACTAAGAGAGCTGTCCGAAGCACCCCTCAACCAGATACAAAACAACCCCTACCATGCAAGTCCTTGATGGTTCCTGGTTCCTGATGCCCCGCAACAATGGCGTACGGATATCCAGTCTAGCATCTCTTAGCCACGGATGTGGTAATCCTCCACCACAAAAGGTAAGGCTGTTTCAAACATTTGTACCACGAAAATAGCCATGCCTTACGGCAATACAGAAACCTGAAAATGGTGTTTCATGGCTCGAGCGTTTACAGAAGCGATGGTGGGATGAAAACTTAGCATTTACCCCGCACGCTATCGACATGCAAATGCGCCTTGTCGCAGACGAACGATTACCGGTACCTGAATTTCTTTACCTACCGCTGAAGTGTTTCAAGTCTGATCGCTTGGACAACATCTCTCAAGAGGTTGAGAGATCTTCTGCAGCTGCGCCATAAGTTTACATCGAACATTGACGACGTTGCGATGTCTTCATGCAATGACGACCTGTCGTATACCGCGCGCGTTGGGGGCGCGTGCGTAGAGGTCATCCTCGCCGCTTACCCGCATGACATCGCTCGCGGACGTCCCACGACGTCGAGTCAGTAACCTGGAGAGCCGTTGAAAGTCCTAAGCCCTCGCGCACTGCCTCGAGACCGCCTCGTTTGTAACAAACCGCGAAATGCGCATTTGTAAATCCTGAAACCAGACACGCGTGCAATTATTAGTTTTCTGTAAGCGTGTAGAGACGCCAGTCAGGCATTGTTGTGAACGAGCGTGGGATCTGACCGCAGCACGGTGTCGTAATCCCAGCGGTTCGCCTCACGAACCTTGTCCGTGCTTCTTCGCGACCGTGCTAAACGTCTGGCCATGGCTTCCTTGTCGACGATAATCAGGGGTACGTCAGTATCAAACGCCGAGCGGGTGATGTTCTCGTCTCTTGAATTGGTGCCCGACGAAACCTGGGGTGTTGACTCAGGACTGCAGGTCATCGCTCTAGAGGGAAATCATGCTGAGCAGATCTATCAATGTGGATGCCTTTGGCGGGGAACGGGAGGCATGTCGCCTTAAATGTGAGTTGAGGCGCTTGCTTGTTGCTCGGAAGTACTACTCGTCAATGGATCATCATCCAAACTGAGTGTGCGCATTTGGCGAGGCATGACAGCGTGACGATGCTCAGCAGTAGAGATGACAAAACGCTATTGCTCTGGATGAACGTTATTGACAGGCAAGAAGGATCATGCGCACGATTTGGGTATCTCTCAGTACGGTACTGGGTAAACACTTGCGCATAAGAATAGTAGTATGCTGTAGTCTTCAGCATAGTAGAACCTATATCTGTCGTGAAGTACCTGGATCCCCTGAAAACAAAACGACTTGCCCGTATGCGCCACAAGCTTGCTGTCTGACGTCTCGTGAAGCCCTTGAACACATTGGCAAGTCATCACTCCTCAAGATCTGCTTTTGTCCACCACTTCTCTCATGCAGGGACCCAGATCCGGTAACCTAGCAACCTTCTTCCAGCGACGGCTTCATGCACTGACAGCGGGTGTACTAACGGGTACGTCAAACCACTGGTTGTACGAACTGGTGTGACGAGCCTGTTGCACGAGATAGTTCGGCGATTGTTCCGTGTTTCACAGGGCCGAGTAAGGCCTGAGAATGCGTAATGGGTGCTCGGATCATGTTCGAGCATATGCAGAAGCCTTGAAAGCCAACAGTTGAAGAATTGCAGCATTGATCGTGCGTCCCGCATGGCCTCTGCAGCTGGACCGGGCGCTCTATGGCGAATGCTGACTCCCTTTGCCCAGGGGCAACGACATGTTCAAGATACAGTCTACTCATCGACATGTCAGCTAGTGATTTCAGATTGTTGGTGTCGCAGAATAATGTTGGTTGCACTTAGGCTGCAAGTGCTGCAGGTAACTTCGAAGTTTGTACCGCTTCCAAATCCTCGGCTAGTGGTCCCACCCCTACCCGTACCGCGTTACACAGCATTCACACAGCAGTCATCATCAATCACGTGAGGCTAGCGCAAGGTACACGGAGACCTCAATTGCTCTATCTGGACATGATCGGCCGATGAGCCTACTTGAGCAGACGCTTGTAGGCCTAAATACATCGTCTCCAGCTAATTGACGTCTTGCTAAGCGTAGACTATGATCAGCTACAGATTTAGCTAAATTCGTCTGCCCCGCGGCAGCTCTCAGTTGCACGTCACTTATTTTAGCTCAATACGCTACACGCAATGGTGGCTTTCCCCACCGAGCCAACTGCCAAAGGCCCGAATCTTGTCAAAAAGAACCCGATTTCAGGAACTTGACTGGCTGCGTCTTTCACTGTTGAATAAATTGACAATACTTAATACACGAGCACTAACATTTTAGCAATAGACAGGGTCAATGTTCCGTCGCACTCCCCTCGATCACGCACCCTCACACAGACAGATCTCTAACCCTGCTTGCAAGTGGCACAGATCTGACCAATATGGCTTCTTCGCCGAGTCGACACTTTACCCATGCTACAGGCCGTGCAGCCGTTTGATCCAATCATGCCAATACCAATCGCGAGTCCTACTGTAGCCAAGTCCTGCCTCATGTTGTTTACTACTGCTGCAGTGAGACTCAAGGCTCTTTGTCCCCCTATACACTACTGCATCCTGCTGCTGAGAAAACGATCCTGTGCAACGCGATCGCGGTCCGCTGCGGGACGCACCTTATCCTGAGGCAAGTGCAATAAACTTTGTGAGCCAGACGGGCCGTACCGAACCAGCAACAGACAGTGTTGAGAAGGACCGTGGTCGCGCCGAGTGATTATCGTCGTTGGTAGTTTGGAGAGGCTTTCTAATTTGCTTTTTGCACGCACGCGAGAGGAAACGTTTGGCTTCGGAAAAGAAACTGTAATGTGTTGGGCAGTCATGGGTGTGTTTTCGTGCTCCTTTGACATGGGTTGCGAGGAGACGGAAACAAATGCATGTCGTTAATTATGCGCAATAACTTGAATGCCATGGGAAAGTCCTCGCAACCACTATCGCTTGTCTATGTGCGTTTCGCGATAGCATGAGATGATCCGCAATCGCTAAATTGCGATACACCAAGCAACAAATCTCCGTACCAAGAATGTTTCAATTCATCGTGTCTTTTGCTTTTCCCATTTCCGCGGCTCAGCCGCTTGACACCAATAAACTTTCCGAAACGAGACTCCTCAATTGGGAAAGCCCTACGAAAACACCAGTATGCCGATCGATACAACAGAGGTCAAAATACGGGGAACTCGGGAAGTGAAGGTCAGCTCAGTCAGTTGTCGTCATGAATGCTTATGCTGATCGCGATTCTGTGCGCTTCACTATTCTACGCTTGGAACATGTCAGCTGCGGGGGTGCAAGTTGGCGAAGGCCTACCCTCATGCTGTTTGGTCCGGACCTCGAAGCAGAGCACCGTGCACGTATGCGAGATGCCGTGAGTGTAAGATCTGCTTTCCACGGGTGTCTGCGGAAGGTGCATAGAACTTCGTGTTTATATTTGTGCAGTGCTCGTGCAAGGTCCGTTGCCGAACGCCGAAAGAGTGAGTGACAGTGGCATGTACCATCTGCTGACAAGATACTGGAGCGCATGATCATTTAGCGACTTTCCATGCTCCAATCAGTCAACATCAATGCTCGGAGTGATCATGTGGTCTCAATTGAAAACAATTGTTGAGGTGCTTTGGCACCGGCAGGGTTTGAATTACTTCAGTGCATCCTACAGGCTTGATTTTAAGCCTCAGCAGGGAGAGCTATATCGTTCATGTATGGCTGACAAGGAGCGTGCAGATAACGCGATCCAAGTAATCCGTTTCAAACAAATAGATGAAAAGAATATTCCAAAACAAATATGTTGCGTACAAATACTTAATGGCCCGCGCGAGCGGTTACAATCTTTCTTCTGTGTATGCAAAAGGATAGCATATGTACGCGAGGGACAGTGGGGTATAGTCTGATCGTTGGAAATTGAAAGTGCATCAAAGGGAAAACCAAAGAAATAGAGCAACAATTGGAAGATGCTAAAAATGCTGATGCAAACATGCTGTGACATGCGACAGAGTAAGGAAATGTCGTCGCCATTTCCAACAGAATCCGCATTTGATGCAAGAGTCGCGGGATAGGCTTCCGTCATGCGTTTATTTGGACCCAAGGTTGAGGAGATGCGAAAGGAAGCTTCACAGGCAGCAGTCGTTGGTCAATCCGTAAGGTCTGTGCTCCCTGTGTATCGTTCCGTCGTCGGAGGACCGGAAAGCTCTATGACACAAAGAGGTCAATGAGTCTTCTCAATGCATTATGTCTCCGCTCTCAACTTTGGCGACGGCTGAGAACTCGGGCTCTGAAACGCGGCGCATGCCTCCGGATAAGCTCTCAGTGCTTCGTTTGAACCGAAGCTTTTCCATCAATTTTCCTATAGTAACGTATTCTTGTGGCTCCACAACGAAGCCTGCGTGCTGTGATTGGAAAAAGTGCATCACAAGCTCGAGTGCGCGCGCAGCTTCTTCTTGGGACGGAGTAATTGGTGACGATTCAGTGGAAGAGCTCTTGTCATCGGTGAGAAGCGACGGAAGCGGAGGAGGTTGCATTGTGTGCGTGCCTTGAGTTGGCGATATAGAATCAGCTTCGTCAATTGCGGCCAGGGAACCAGGAAGCTCGGTCATGGGAGAATCTAATGCGCTGCTGCTGGTGAATTTTGGAGTCAGTACGTCTGACGAGCATGGTGGTGACATGTACTGCTCAACGCCAGGTAACATTGGGAATGTTTGGCTTCGTGGTCGCTGGAAATTGCTGCTTCCTGGCTGTCCGTGAGCTGCTTGACGTCCCGTGAAGGAATTTGGGCCACACGCTGAGTCAGGAGTGAAGTATGGAGAGGACAGTGAAGTAGGGCTTGTTGGACCAGCCGAGAAAGTAGACGGCGCGGTATCTGTGAAGACGCTAGACAGCGAGGTACTACTTTGCGAATGGAATGGACGACGCTGGGTTGTAAAATCGTAGCTGTCGGGACTTTCGCTCTTGAGGTTTTCTGTACTTTTCTTGATCTTCGTAGTTGCCGTGGAGGGTGATATACCGCCCGGGGATGACGGAGAAATGGCTCCAGGGGTTTGTACATTCGATGGCGGATTTGACGTGCCCTCCGACTCTTCCGCTATGGAGCCCTTCCTTGATCTTGCTCCCATGAGATGATTCTTCTGCTTAAACTTCTCTAACCAGCTGGTGCTGTTCGCTTTCAGATGGCTGTCCGAGTTGCCGACCGTTGACGCAAAGAAGCGCGCCTTGTCTCGAATGATTGCGTCGCTTAGCGGAAGTCCTTGTCTCTGATGGTTCCTGGCCCAGTTCGCAAGCGCTCGTTCGATATCTGGAAACTTTCCCTTGGACCTCTTGATTGGCGAACGGCTCCCATCGTCCTGGTACAAGTACTTCTCCTTCTGGCGCAGCACTTTTGATACAGTACTACATCGAGGTCAGCATGGTAATACAAGTGAAAGTATGTAGTATTACCTTCTTTCTACGCCGAACATTACTAGGATTAACGTTAATGGAGTGCTCTGATAGATCGCATGGCATATGGGAACATACATCCAATCTCGGTTTGCTTAACAGTTGGATTGTCCTCGTGATATTGGCACATGCTTCGACGGTCGGAGTCCGTAAGTGTCTTGCGCGGTGTCGAAGATGTGCGCGAATGTGTTGAAGAGGCAGAGACTGGAGTTGCAGATGCCGGTGTTATCGGTACTGGAGCCGAGGGAAAGATGGACGGCTGATACGTCGACTGGCTAGTCAACATGCTCGGCCACTGTGGCATTATTAGAGGCTGCAGTTGCGGGTGTGTCGTCCTCGGTGGATGATGTGGACGATGGGGCGGGTGCATGCCGGTGCCGTACATGGGCTCCATCTGGAGTGGCGAGTAGCCATGAAACCCATTGAATTCCTGGACTGGCGACTGATGATGCGGATTATATCCTGCGTTGCTGTCGTGCCATCCGCCACTGTGATCGTCGAAATGATCCTGATGATGGTGCTGCTCGTGGTCCATTGCCAGCTGGCTCATGTCGATATGAGGACGGTCAAGTCGATTCCGTGTATCCGTGCTAGTAAGGCAGTGAGAGTGTTCAGGTCAAATGCTGATAACCCCGAACTGTCTGCCGGGCATTTGAGCTATGGTGTTGCTGTGCCTGGGTGGCGTGGGCGTAGGTGACCTTAGGACGGGCGCACGCCTGCATGCATAGGAAGATAATCTGAACTTTGAAGCGAACAACGGCGACAATGAGGTGTATGTACCGCAGCAACACGGGAACTGGGCTGACAAAAGGCGCTGCGGTATGGCAGAGGTCGAAACAGGATAGTATAAAACAGCGCGGCAAAGCAGTGAGCTTAGATGGAAAGACAGAAACTGCAGGGAAATGCCTGGCGCGGTGGGCCTGCAGCGCGTACTTGAAGACTGTCTAGAGACGCTGGTACAAGCCCTGGAGTGTGCGATGCAGGCGCGGCCTGCTGCAGCTTGCGGGAGAGGGGCCCTGTTTGTTTCGAGCCCAAGCGTGCCGACGAGGGCTGGCTCCATGGCTTGTGCTCGGAACATCCTGGTCGCCATCAGGCCAAGCGACAGCGACGACGTTGGGCTTAGCGTGCGCCGGGGATGCGCCCCTAGCAGCTGCGCGGGCCAGAATTATGCGGCCGCCTGGCTCAAGCGTGAGCATCCACCCCAGCACACGCCTCCACGCCTGTCTGCTGCTGTGGCAAATGGGATGTCGAGGCGGACGGGTAGCATCCTCCCATCAGAAGACTTCGCACCGCTTTGCACCTCTGCGGCCGGCTAAAACGATACGACCCAAAGAGGGCATAGCCAGAGTGGGCGCGCCATATTGGCATCGCCTCGTGCGCCCGGTGCAGTTTCTTCTGGCCGTTGCCGTGCACTCGTGGCGCATATGCCGGATCGTCCATGGAATCGCTGCTCAGGTACGCGACATGGTGGCGACTCCCACAGCCTGGTCAGGCAGACGAGCATCGGCAGTGCATAAAGGAGAAACACAATTTGTCGACGACTGAAACGCTTTCGGAAAATTGCAATTCTGGCGCCCATGAGAATCGAGCCATCAGAGACCCATTAGGTTTTGCCGAACAGCCACTCACATTCCACCAGCGATAATAAATTAGCGCCCGGCCGATAGCGAGGCCTCTGAGTCGCCAGCACGACGAGACCCCTGCTGCATCTCTCCGAGTCGTCTACTGTGCCCGTTAGAAACCAATAAGGAGGAAAGACAACAAAAATACTGGGCCAGGCATGGTGATCGTATTCCCTTGATTCCGAAGTAACAATATAGGAAAAGAAAGCTGACACCGTTTCCATGCCTCGCACTGGCTACCACGAAGTCTCGTTGAGCCCTCACCAGATGGTACGACTTCTCGGCAATACAGCCATCGCGTGTCATCGATAACTCGCGGACGGTAACGGACCGCCACTGGCTGCTGCGGATTGCCAAATGGCAGTACGATCCGCGCCGTAAGCCATCTTGTCGACAATAAGTGCGTGCTGATACTGGACCGGTGCTATTGGGACGACGGCTGCAGCCAATCCTATGAGCCTCATCATGCTCGTCATCCCTCGAGTCAAGTACAGTCCTGGCATTGGATTCAAAGTAAGACACATAAAGCCATCCACAAGTCTCCCTTCACAACACTCACTTTTGATCGCGGGAGCCGGAGGCCTTACATGCCGGAATTTCTCATGTCACAAGACATCGCTTATCGTTTGACGATGGTTACTGGCCAATTTGTCAGTCAAGTGAACTCCAATGAGGAACGTATGCACAGATATGATGGTACATACCGATATCTTCGTCTGCAAGCTCGTGGGAAAGGCCCACGCGCTGTGGCTGATGCTTGACAGACTTGCCGTAGACGATGGCGTGCTTGAAATCCTCCACAATGGTCTTGTGGATGGAGTTACACTACCGAGGCGTTAGCGGTTATTACCATGGCCTCAAGCAATATACTCACGAAGTCTTCCACGGTACATGCTGTGGATCGCAGCACGACTGGTGCGGAGTAGTCGGGCATCCGGCCTTTGGGCTTGGTATACACACGGCACAGGTTCAGCTTTTCCCACATTTGCTCCATGAGCTCATCAATGTTCCAGCCATGCTCTGAGCTGATTGGGCAAGCATTTGGAATCCGGTAAAGCAGGTCGAGCTCCTCGATCGTGATGGCGTCGATCTTGTTCAGCGCATAGATGACAGGAATGTAGCTGCGGCCCTTCGCTTCAATGATATCGATCAGATCGTCCACAGTTGCGTCGCATCGAATGGCCACATCCGCATTCGCCATGCGATACTCGTTCAACACGGCCTTGATCTCACCGTGATCGATGTGTGTAAGCGGAACGGTCGAAGTGATGCTGATCCCACCCTTGTCCTTCTTCTTGAGGACTATGTTCGGCGGGCTCTTGTTGATTCGGATACCGAATCCTTCCAATTCATTCTCAATGACACGCTTGTCGGTCAGTGGTTTGTTGACATCGAGAACAATGAAGATCAAGTGGCACGTCTTTGCAACGGCAATGACTTGCCGTCCGCGACCCTTGCCGTCTTTGGCGCCTTGGATGATACCTGGCAGATCAAGACACTGGATCTTCGCTCCATTGTACATGACTTGGCCGGGTACTGTGGTGAGCTATGCGGCGTTCAGTACAGTCTCGAACACTGCTGGTCGCGGTGCACTTACGGTTGTGAACTCGTAGGCAGCGGCTTCTGAATGTTGTCCAGTCAATTTGCTCATGAGCGTACTCTTGCCGACTGACGGAAAGCCTATGAAGCCGACACTGGCCACACCCGTCCGAGCGACATCAAAACCAACGCCAGCGCCGCCGCCTCCACTACTGCTAGGCTCGAGCAGCTCCCTCTTGAGTTTTGCAAGTTTGGCCTTCAATTGTCCTAGCCATTTATGAGCATGTCGACATGCATTGCGCGGTCGGTGGCCATACCAAGATGGAAAGATGTGGCTTTGTTCTTCTGGGTCTTGGCCATCTGAGACAGGCGCATTAGTCGCGATCGAGGCGTTTGCGGTATAAGTGTCTTACTTCGGCCTCAATGTCCTTGATCTGTGTTGTCGCGTTAGCACTCTGGGGCGGGCACAATCGCGCAGAAAATGCTTGCCTTGTCCACTGTAGTCGCCATCTTGTCTGGTTGTCTGCCCTACACAGTCTTCTGAGATGTTTGTTGTCGTGGTGGTTGCACATAAATTTGATGCGAAGGGAGCGGCAAACCCCACATGCGCGTCATTCGGCGCCCGGAAAAACCCCTTCCGTCGTGGCCCCTCCTATTGACCACTACTTCGTACAGACCATCCTCTGCGACCGCCCTTCACCAAGCTGGCAACTATTCATTGCGAAGGAAGCCGACGTCTATCCATACGGCCAATTATATGTGTCGCTGGGCAAATCTGGAGACCACGTGCATGATGCTCGGTGATACTGTGCGAGTCACGCTCCAACGTCGGCGACTACTTACATAATGTGACAGCTTTTTTCGCCTTGAAGCGGCTTACCTATGTCCTCCGTTATCTTTTCACATTCCCTCTATCTATCCTTAAACGGTCGCTGTTTCTATTCAGCGCATAATCAACGTACCGCTCGTTCAACCAGCAATATCACCTCACACTGAGCATTGAGGAACTCCCGACCCAAGTAGCCATGCCAGGCATCAACACCAATGATGACTGCTTCCAGTTGCTTGTTCAAGCTCTCAGTGCCAAGCTTGGGCCCTCTTCCGGCATTGACTCTGCCGATGTTGACGAGGAAGAGTTGCTAAAATTGATGCGGGACTATACCTCGGACGAGTCTGAGTGGTCCAAATACTTCTTCCCGTCGCCCAACCATGCCTATACGAGGAATTTGGTTGACAAGGGCAACGGCAAGAGCAACTTGGTGAGTCCCTCTGATTTGGGCAACGATCAAACTAACTCTAGAAGCTCATTTTGGTTTGGACACCGGGCAAGTCGAGTCCAATTCACGAGTAAGTTTCTTTGTTCGCCACCTATTGACCCACCACCATAGTAGTCCAGTGCATACTCCACGTGACGAAGCGACTCTTGTCGCCGATCTTTGGGTCGATGCGTCTACAACGTCGGAGCTCCGGTGAGTATAGCTGATTTCTATGCCGTATATTCTCAAAGCTTGGGCCTGTAAACGCACATGAACCAACAAATTTTCTTTTTTGCTGCGTCTCAGTGGGCCGAGTAGCTCACTGACAAATTACAGTCATGCAAATGCGCACTGCATCATGAAGATTTTGAAGGGAAGTCTGACAGAGACGCGCTATGCGTGGCCAACAATCGAACGCAACAAGGCCGAAGAGCATCCTCTTCAGACTCTGTCGAATACTACGTACCAGAAGGATGAGGTCACGTATATGTCTGACAAACTTGGCCTCCATCGCATCACAAACCCTGATCCGGTTGGCCACGCCGTCTCACTACACTGCGAGTGCTGCCCGAGAGCTTCTGGTATGGCCTTGCTGACTCTAAGCAGTGTATACTCCACCGAATGCGGCTGTCTATGGGTGTAACGTGTTCAACGAGAGCAATGGCAAACCGACACACCTCAATGGCTGCGCTGTTTATTCTGAGTACGGCGCACGTTTAGGGTCTGCTTAAGCACTTCGTGTGATACTGTGATCCTTGGCGCGCAAAAGGAGCTGGGGTGACCTTGATCCTCTATCAAGGCGCAGGGTGATATTCTAGTTGACATACGACCTTGCGATGTTGAGGAACGGAAGGGTGTAGGCTTGAATTTGGCATGAAAGCGCGACTTTCGTGTAGCGATTCATTCGATTATGTGAGGGTAAATTCCAACTCCTACCTCCACATCTCGTTCGATTCGTGTGCTTTTGCACTTCCGTACGCGTATTTTCTATCTGCCCGCATCTCATATACGTACTCGTCAACTGAAAATCTACAACTGTGGTGTGTTCCTTCAGCGACGTTGTTCAGTCAAGTACCGTCACAATGCTTGATTATTATTTGGGCTCAAACTTCTCGAATGGTGACACGCGCTCATTTTCCTTCCTTCCAACGCTCGCGTTTGTTTGATATGTTCGTCGTATTCTTTATGGAGGCCCCTGATCATATCATAACTCGTTGTCACGTTCGAAAGTGATGCGATCAGAGGAAAGGCTCGCTCATTCACCTCGAGCAAACGCAAACGCGCAAGCCTGTGACATGATTGTATATTAACAGCACGCGCACAATATTCACTTACAAAAACCCTTTTATAGTTACAAAAGTTTCTCAAAGTACGCAATCGTCCGCACAATCACCCTACTTTCCGTCGCGCGCCTGCGTGCTTTGCTCAATTATACGAGTCCCGAAAATTCTGCTATACCCAAGCACAAAAGCCACTTCTACGCCTCCTCACAACCAGCGATGTTCTTCTCGATGCGCGCCGCGCCGAGCCGCTCGAGTACTCCTCCACCCGAGCTCACCAATACCTGCTCACCGTCTTCTCCTTCTTGGGAGACAGTACCCTTGGACAGCGAAGATAGCGAACTCTCCAAGTCAACGTGGGAGCTTCTGGACACACCAGCGGATTCCAATTCCACGTCACCTTCTCCTCATGCTCGCCGCAGCTCAGCGACTTTCCTCAGCGACTGTTCTTCGTTTGACAACGTCATCTCCAGCGAAGACTCCTACCTCGATCCTTCCGACCACAACGGCGACTTCAAAAGCGACGTCGCGGAGGCAGTCAAACACCCCGTGACCGCCATGCGTGCCGCGAAAGACGCTTTCGACCTCCGACAGATCACCAACGGCATTGCAAATGTCGCCGAAGCCGCATCTGAGAGCATTCAGGACAAGCTAACACACGCTCTTGACGGACAAGACTTGCCTGCCATGCACGACAAGGTTATGGACATGATTCCGTCGGTGTCAATGCCGACGATGCAACAAGTCAGTCGTTCGTTGGATGTCTTGAGCGACAGCGTCATGGGAATGACTGGGCGCGGTCATTCGGAGGCGCCCTTTCTGGAGGAAATTTTAGCAGGTGATCACCTCTCTTTTGCCCACCACATGGGGCGTAAGGCGCTACGAGAGCTCGTTCGCAACGGCATATGTAGGCCGTGGCAGATTGAGCGCATAGGCGTTGCTTTAAAGTGGCAGCCACGGATAGAAGAGGCACTGATGCGACTTTTCATCGCTGAAAAGAAGTCTTTCACTCCTGAGCAACTTTTCTCGATGGAACCGGTCTGGGTTGTCGATGCCGCAGATAAGGTCTGGCGATTGGAGTTGGATACTGATTTGATGGAGGTCATTGTTGAAGCAGATAGCGATGACTGCAAGGAAAGAAGTGTGGCTCTGGACGCGAAATTCTCGCTACCTGAGCAGTACGGCTCTGTCTCCATAGCTGACGTTTTGAGGGGTGTTGTGGCTGAGAAAGAGGATGACTGGCTGGCTGTTGAAGAAAATCAGCGCGATTGAGTAGCTGTTGATTAGATAAAGGAAAAGTTCCTATGTTGACTACATCTCTGCGTGTGCGTATGAATGCTGACATGATACTAGACCAAGAACTGCAAAGAACTATGTGAGGTGATCACACGTGAACGAGATAACGCGGTATCATGTCAGGTGTAGTCACAAACGATTGATGTTGAGTGACTGTGTACCTCCGCGACTCTTCATTGTGCATTCTTTGGCTGCCGGATTGTAAATAGGCACCTCCAACCTCATGTCTCCCATATCGATTTACCTCGTCATACTCCCCACCCGCTGACGCACAGCTTTTCTTTCATTACTGCTCTCTGATCCTGTTCGTTCTACACCCTCATGCATACCATTTCCTCGCTCTTCCTCCCCACTAGTTTTCATTCCCGCCGGTGTTCCTCCAAAGCTCACAAGTACCGCAGGATTGTTTGCCGTCAACGCGTCTAGCACACTGAGTTCGTGCTCGGTGAACCACTTCGGCATGATAAAAGTGCGAAGTGGAATGAGCGCTGTGATGAGTACGGGAAAGCCGATGGCAGCAATGGTCTGAGAGATTGCAACGGTACATGCGACAGCGAAGGCTTGGATGCCGATGAACAGCCATATCTTCTTGCGCGCCACCTTGTTCAAAGGATGACCGGGCTGAACGAAGCGTCGCTCGGAGTTGAGGTACCAGAACTTAGCGAGAATGCCGTTGGACTCTATTGAGCCCCACTGAAAATATATTAGTACGCTCCAGCTGTACACAATACGGGAAAGACTCACACCAACAACGAAGAATACACCGGCAAACACCGCTGCGGGCATGACATGGAGGACTGTTAACAGTGGTCCTGTCATAGTTCCCCAGATGGCCATGCCCATCAAGAAGTGGCTAACTCTCTGCTCCACCACCGCAGTCGCTTCAACTACCGGCTTCCTGATCTCGCCTCCATTCTTCGTTTCCGTGACCTCCAATTTCGTTTCGTAGACGGTCAAGGAGTCTGTGTGTACGGGTGCTTGCGGCACGAGGCCGTTCGGCAGAGGTAGGCCGAGGATGCCACCGACAAAGCACGTACATCCTAGCAGGAAGAAGTCCCAATGAAAGCCCGCTGGCTTTTTCAACGGGAATTGTCTCGCTTGCGCCGTAAGCGACGAGACGTTATGATCGTAGTAAAACAGCAACATCATCAAGAACCCAAAAGGTATCGCAACGAATACCCACTTGACATCCAAGTTCCAGAAGTCGATGACCCAGCTCCGGTCTTGCGTGGGCTCAAAGGCGCCAGCGACTGGTACGCGGTAGATCTCTGTTCTCGAAAGTCGTCCAGGAAAGTAGTAGAAGCCGACCCAGAAGAATGTAGGAATGGCAAAGGAGTAGTCGGCGAGTATGCTGCGGATCCAGGGTTTCCATAGCGTCCTGGAGCCGAGCTTTTCGAGACCGTATACGGAGCCGAAGTACAGTATTGCGATGACGATCGAGAGGTACCCGCCTGCGAGGGTGGTCGGCTCGAAGAGATAAACCAGTTCCTCTACACCTTTGACTAGGATATACGTCAGCACTACAATCAAAGATGATCGTGTAGTCATACACACTGCAGTATATAATACCCACATACATGCCGAACGTCTCACTCGAGAAGTCGGTAACATATGCCATGTAGTCGCTGAAGTTGCCAATCGCGACGATCCAATGGAAGATAGCGGCCCATATTCCTACCCATGCTGTAAAAGCAGGGTAGATAGAAGGGTCGTGCAATTGTATGATGTCGTAAATGGTGTAGTTGAAAAGCGCGATAAGCCCTGTCACGCCGACGATAGTGAGTGGCTGGCAGGCCAGAAGACTGAAGACCATCGCCGCCAGTGCAGACGAGAAGAGCGCTTCATTGACACCAAAGAACTGACCTGTTCGACGGTACATATCGAGCGTGAATGCAATCGCTGGTAATACGCTACAGCCGTTAGTACAGTGCTTATGGTACTCGTGTTCGGCAACAGATGCAGTAGTAGAGAGAGTGCTTTTCACACGTTCAGTGAGCCAAGTGGACTCACACACAAACTGGAACGAGCGGCATTCCCCATCCTCTGAGCTGAAAACAACTTACTTGACAAAGTACATGCGCACGGTGCTTGCAAATGCTCGATACGTAAACGCATCCCGAATATCGCTCCAATAGTACGGTAGCCGACGCTTAACGTCGTGGTACATGCCTCGTCCTGGTTGTAATATGCGATATTGCCGCCATCCTCTTGCGCCTTGAAATGTATATGATTCCGTGGTCTTGATTCTGTCGAGTCCATTTTGCTCCGGATCTTCCGACTTCGTTCGTTCCATGACGCTCTTGCCGGCAAGTCTTGTGTATGGAGGACGGTAAAGACAACTATGGAATAGTAAAGACAAAAAAGCCCGAAATGTATAGATGGAACGGAAATGAGATGCGAGGAGAATGAGGAGACAAGATCAGTAAATGGGAGTTAATTATACCATACAAGAAAAGCACAAGCATGTTGAACCATGCTGCACCAGTGGACTATATGTTGTGGAGTAATCTCCTAGTGCCACTTGGCACACGGCGGGTACATTACACAGTATGTGAATACCATTCTATGGTGCGCTGCTGTCCAGATAACGTGTGGCAGTCCAATGCAGAGAAGACTCTATGCCTTTCAAGTGCGATAGTTCTGATTTCTTTCTCACATACCTATACAAAATTCTTCAATCCTAGATGTTAATGTTGATGTTCAATGTTCAAGCGTGCTTTTAGCAAAGTGACGTGCGCGGGCAAAAGTTCGAGAGCGCCACATGCATGATGCAACCAACTAGCATCTTCATGGCTAGCTTCCGCTGTAATCCTTTCAAACCAATTTGTGATGCCCAGGCAGATGCGGTCGGCAGCGAGCAGAAGATTTGTTGTGTTGGTTGACCTCAGTCGATTCGTTTGGCGTCGCAAGTGATGTCTCGTGTTCATGTCAAACCTCCCGGGGACATTACAAATTTGGCTATGACGCAATGCCGCAGCTGTACATTCAACGAGTTGTGAGCGTCGGCGCTGCCGCGACGCCAATGATTGTCCAAGGGTGCAGATGAGGCGGTTCAGAATCATCTGCTCGCGTTCTGCCCTAAAGTCTTGCCTGTCACAACAGTACTGCTGCTGTTGATCGGCTCCTCGGCCTCTTTGCGGTCCCTTTCAGTAGAAACCTCGGACCAAGATCGCCCACACCAACGACGTCTTTCGCTTTCTTTCCGCTACGTGCTCTCTCGATCTTGACCAGCAACGCGAACGGCCCGACCCATGCGCTGCATGCCATTCCCAACGTCTAGCGCTTTGACACCAACTGCGTGATGAACGTGCTCGAAGGCGTCGACGGGCTGTCCGAATGCATTGGCCAAGCGATTCAAGAGCACCTTGCAAAGGCGAACATCGCTTGGCCACAGATAGACAATCTAGATCGTCCCATGCTGCGAGTGGAAGCTTTCATAGAAGAAGCTGAGCCCGCCCGTGCGACCGTACCGCGTGCAGGGAGAGTCGCTTCGGTACGTAACTTCCACTTGCTTCGTGTCGATCCAGAGAATGGTCGCTATCTAGGTGACCCGAGCAAGTGTAAAGCACATTCAAGATGGACAAGCTTCTCTACGATGAAGAGCCGACTGACACAGTCATAGCGTACCGTGGATCTAGCGCGATGGAAGACCCCTCAGCCATCACGAAGCCCTACTGTTTCTGGCAAGGATGTCGTCGGTGCTGCTCGCGCGCCACTCTCTCGAGCGGAAAATGACTCTGACTCATGCGAAGAGCCAGACTCCGGCAGCGACATGAGACTTCGCGCATCGAGCAGGAAGGGCACGGGAGGGCTTCGCGTTGGCACTCAGGTGTTCGACGAAGACGCCACTGAGCATCAACGCCAGATGCAGGTCGAGGAACGGACATTCCCGAAGCGCAGAAAAGTTGCTTCCGAGAAATTTGTGTTCCAGCCGTCGACCTTGGATAAGCTGATTGTTGGTATCTGGGAACAAGTCCACGGCTCCATCAATCTCGATCCGGAAGCTATATTCGATCAGTTCCAGGTTGCACCAAATGGCGGTATGAGCATCCAAAAGTCCGCGAATACATTCAGCCCTCATCAAGTCGCTCCGCATACAAACACAGTAGTCGCTCAGTCTTCGAGTGCAGTAGACGCATTCAGCCAGATGAACGTGTTCTGTCGCAAAGTGACGCAGGCGAGTCGCGTCTGTCGCTCAATCGAGATAATTGTACAAGCACGCTGGACTGAACTCTTCGAAGAGCAGGTGCAAGCTCGAGCGTCTGCCGACTCGTCTATCTCGTCCACCAAGCACCGTAAAGCTGTGTTCATGGAAGCCTGCCGGGACTTCGGATGGAGCGAGAAAGAACTGCGGAATAAGATCGCCATATGGAAGGGCTACAAAGACGTCAAGGATGCTGCAGGATGGGCGGCACTGGTATTTGCCGGCATGGGTATCTACCGCTTTTGCAAATATCGCGTAGGCTTCGACAAGGAGGCTATGCGAAGGCTGAGATATCTGCGAAAGAGACTGGAAGTTGCGGCAGATACGCTGCATCCGCACTGGAGGCAGCTGTTGACGATTGTGGGGGACAGTGAGGCCCTGAAGTACCCTGGGCATCCGCATGAATGGGTGGTAAACGAAGACGGCTCGGATCCGATGCCGCTGCGGCAGACGTACCTACACCACGATCCGTTCTTCTCGTTCGAGCACATCGACGAATCCATCGTCGATGAGTCGGTCTGGGGCTGTGAAGATCCGAGATGGATGCCACAGCAGAACGCCGTCACACGAGCGAATGGCATATTCCTTTGCGCACTATGCAATGAGCAGCAATCCGACGAACCGAAAGAGAACTCGTGCTTCTGCTTTCCGTCGCTGTTCGGTTGCGTGAAGCGCAAGTCGCCGCCCATTCAAGTCTATCGAACTGCTGAGGGAAAAAACAACGGCTTGACAGCGCTGACATCATTTGAGAGAGGCGCCGCTGTTGGCGAGCTGATAGGTCTCATAACGAAAGGTGTTCGGCACTTGGATGTGATGGAAGGAGCCACGCCGCAAGCGCAGTACCAAATTTGGCAGGGGCGGATGGGCAACTACACCAGATTTGCGAATCATAGCTGCAAAGCCAACGCGCAGTCTTCGACGTTTACATGGCTGGATACGCAGCGGGTCATCCTCGTAAGCAAGGGCATCGAAGCTGGGTCTGAGATCACAGTCGACTATGGCGACAAGTACTGGGCTGGGCTGGACAAGGCATGCCTGTGTGGGGAGAGTTGTTGTCGATATCGACGAGACGTTAGATGAGGCCAGAATCTTCTCAATTGACTCCGCATCAGGAGCTCGATAGATGCGTAAAATTCATACAGGATGCATGATCTCCAAAAGTCCAGGTTCAGATCGATACAAGCGAAACGGTAGACAGCGATCGACAATGTCATTGAAGCGACATCAGAGTACAATAAGTGTGATAGTTGCGTGAAGCTAGACGAGAGCCATGATGGCGAGGAGCTCACTTCCAAGTCGATGAAAAGGACCATGGTTGTGAGTGAATACTAAATTTCAATGAAGCGTTCGCAGCGTGCGTGTAGTTTCGAAGCTATTCAAAAT
>Ga0265780_10000505_pt1 | contig 60463 bp, 52 predicted proteins | sample P1T30metagenome_FD_192432 | JGI IMG/M metagenome (GOLD analysis project Ga0265780, IMG submission 192432) | Plant litter microbial communities from East Loma Ridge, Irvine, California - P1 T30 | ecosystem: Environmental > Terrestrial > Plant litter > Unclassified | place: USA: California... | reverse complement strand
AGCTGGTACTTGTAGTTGGTGGCCGCCACCGAGGTGTTGACGGTGAGGCGGGGCGAAAAGGTGTGCTGCCAGCGCAGCACGCCCACGGTATTGCCCCAGGCAAAATTGGAGTTGAAGCCGTTGGGCGAGGTGAAGCCAAAAATATCGCGCCCGAGGTAGCCCGTCAGGTACAGGTTATCCTTCTCGCCGAGCGTGTAGTTGGCCTTGGCGTTGAAGTCGTAGAAATAGTAATCGGGGATGGGGCTATAGTCCTCTTTGCCCGCGTTGGCCCGGTTGAGGGCGCGGGTGAAGATGTCGAAATACGTGCGCCGCCCACTCACGATAAACGAGCCCCGGCCTTTATTAATGGGGCCCTCAAAGCTAAGGCGCGACGAAATAAGCCCGATGCCGCCCGACACCACATATTTTTGGCGGTCGCCCTCGCGTAGTTTCACATCGACCACCGACGAGAGCCGCCCGCCAAACTGGGCCGGAAAACCCGCCTTGTACAGGTCCACGCTTTGCACGGCGTCGGAGTTGAACACCGAAAACAGCCCAAATAAGTGGTTGGGATTATAGACCAGCGCGTTGTCAAGCAGCACTAGGTTTTGGTCGCTGGAGCCGCCGCGCACGAATAAGCCGCTGGTACCCTCGCCGCCGCTCTGCACGCCGGGCTTGAGCTGCAAGGTCTTCAGAATATCGACCTCTCCAAAAAGCGCTGGTAGCAGTTTGGCTTCCCGGATGCTGAGGTGCTCGACGCCCATTTGGGTAGTCGTCAGCTTCTCTTTCAGCGACTGCTGCCCCTGAATCACGACCTCGCCCAACTCGCTTTGGTTAGCCGCTAGCGTAAAGTTATGCTTCTGGTTACGAGTAAGTTTTAGGTCTAGCGTTTGCGAAGCGTAGCCCACAAATGACACGACTACTTGCTGCGGCCCGGCCGGTAGGTTGAGGGTATAAGTACCATCGGCCTCAGTGGCTGTGCCCAGCGCCAAGGATGGCACGGCTACCGAGGCGCCCGGCAGGGCCGCGCCCTGGGCATCGCGGACTACGCCGCTGAGTAAGTAGCGAGCCTGCGCCCAGCTCAGGCCGGGCAGTAGCGTGAATAAAACACTAAAAATAATACTATTACGTAGTGCGGAAACCTGACTCATGCTGCAAAGTAACTACCGATAGGGCACGGTTTTGCGGCAACGCCAGGCGCAAACGTTTAGTTTATTTGCAGATTGACTTGCTTTTATAAATAGGCGCCGACGCTTTGGTTAATCTGAGCCGCGGGTACTACGCCCGCCTGACGCCACACTGGCTGCCCCTTGTGAAATAGGATAAGTGTCGGAATACTCTGCACCCGAAACTGCTGGGCCACGGCCGGATTCTTGTCCACGTCGATTTTGATAATGCGTAGCTTGCCCTCGTGCTGGGCCGCTATTTGCTGCAAAATAGGCGCCATGGTCTTGCACGGGCCGCACCAGTCGGCGTAAAAATCGACCAGTACGGGCATGCCGGGGCTGTTGATGAGTTCGGAAAAGGACTTGCGGGGCATGGCGGTGAGGTAAAAAGGTGAAGTGGTGAGTAGGGGAGCTGCTGCGGAAAAGCAAAACCATTTTCCTTTGCAACCCGGTTACTCATTCGGGCGGGGCAGGCGAAAGGTTGCTTTACCAGCCAACTCATCCGCTCACTAACTCACCAATTCACCTTTGAATCTGCTTACTCGTCCGCCCGCCTGGCTGCGGCCCGTGTTTCCAGGCACCGAGTGGCGGGGCGCACCAGCCGGTCCCAGCGGCCCTCCCCGGCTCTACTTGACATTTGACGATGGCCCTATACCAGAAGAGACGCCTTGGGTACTGGAGCAATTGGCGGCCTTTCGGGCGCAGGCTACATTTTTCTGTGTAGGCGATAACCTGGTGCGACACCCCGAAATAGCGCGCGCCGCGCTGGTCGCCGGCCACCGCCTCGGCAACCATACCCAGCACCACCGCAGCGCCTGGAATACGCCCCGCGCCGACTACTTGGCTGGGGTGGCTGAGTGTCAGCAGCAGCTTGAGGAGCTTTTTAAGGTAAGAGGACAGGAGGGTAGGAGGGTAGGAGGGGAAGGGATAACTACGCCAGAATTAGCTGTTGCTACCATCCCTTCCTACCCTCAAAAGCTCTTCCGCCCGCCTTACGGCCGTCTTACGTGGCCGGTGCTACGGGCGCTACGGCCCGAGTATCGCATCATCATGTGGAGCCTGCTCACCCGCGACTACGACCCCGACCTGGCGCCCGAGCGGGCACTGCGCCTCACGCTGGCCGCCACCCGCCCCGGCGACATCGTGGTGCTGCACGACTCGCGTAAGGCCAGCCGCTCGTTGCGCTTTTTGCTGCCCCGGCTGCTGGCGCACTACAGCGAGTTGGGGTACGAGTTTGCGGCCTTGTAGCTAGATTGGCTTTTGATAATGAGCGTATTATTTTATTTCTGCGTCGTTTATTGCGCCCTGTGGCTGGTCTGGCTCGGCACTATTACGCAGCGTCTGGCGGCCCGCACCGGGGCACCCGCGCCGGTGCCGCTGCCTACGCCGCTGCCCCGCGTGAGTATCCTCATCGCGGCCCGCAACGAAGAAGCAACCCTACCGCGCTGCCTGGCTAGCGTGCGCGCCCTCGACTACCCGGCGCACTTGCTCGAAGTGCTGGTGGGCGACGATGCTAGCACCGACCGCACCCACGCCGTGGCCGAAGCCGCTATGCAGGGTTTTGGCGGCACATTCGCCGTAATCCCAATTACCGAAAACCTGGGCCACGCCCGTGGCAAGGCCAACGTGCTGGCTCACCTAGCCCGGCATACCACTACGGAATACTTGTTTATTACCGACGCCGATATTGCCCTGCCGCCCACCTGGGTGCAAGGAATGCTCGCGCACGCTGCCCCACAGGTGGGCACCGTCACGGGCCTCACGGTGGTCGAAGGGCCGAGTTGGCTGGCCGGTTTGCAGGGCATCGACTGGCTGCTATCGTTGGCGGCGGCGCAGGTAGCCACCGATAGTGGCCAGCCCATGACGGCTATGGGCAACAATATGCTCGTGACCCGCGCCGCCTACCGCGCCACCGGCGGCTACGAGGCGCTGCCGTTTTCTGTCACCGAAGATTTTGCCTTGTTTGAGGCCGTAAATGCCCAGGGCTACGGCTTTCGGCAGTTGTTTGAGCCCGCCGTGCGGGCCGCGTCTTTGCCAGCCGGCTCGTGGGCGGCGCTACTGCGGCAGCGGCTGCGCTGGATGCGCGGCGTGGCCGCGCTGCCGCGCAAGGTGCAGGCGGGGCTGGTACTATTCAGCGGCTATTGGCTGGCCGTGACGGGGCTGCTCGTGGCCAGCCAGCCACTGTGGGCGCTGGGCGTGCTAGGGCTGAAAATAGCGGCCCAGGCCATCATGCTGCGCGCCGCCACCCGCCGCGCCGGGCTGCCTATGCCGGCAGCTCAGCTGGTCGTTGGCTTTGAATTTTTCTCGCTGGCCCTCATTACCCATGTGGCCCTTAGCCGGCTTTTTGGACCGCGCGGGGTCGATTGGAAGGGGCGGCGCTACGCGTGAAAACTGCGTGGGCGCAAGCAGAAGCTTAGGCGGCACTCGGCTGGCCGGTGGCCGGCCGTATCTTTGAGGTTCTGATTTCGCACCAACAATAGCCTCCCCGCGTCATGCACATTGCCATCGTCGGCAACATTGGAGCCGGCAAAACCACGCTGGCCCACAAGCTGGCCCAGCATTTTCGCTGGGAAGTATTTCTGGAAGACGTAGATGACAATCCGTATCTCAAGGATTTTTACGCCGATATGCCGCGCTGGGCGTTCCACTTGCAGGTGTATTTCCTCAATGGCCGCTTCCGCCAGACGCAGCGCATCAAGGAGCAGGTGCAACTGGGTAAAAGCGTGATTCAGGACCGCACGATTTATGAAGATGCTCACATCTTCGCGGCCAACCTGCACGAGTCGGGCCAGCTCGTCGAGCGCGATTACCAGAACTACTACGCGTTGTTCGAGACCATGATAGGCCTCGTCAATCCGCCCGATTTGCTGCTCTACCTGCGCGCCGACCTGCCTAAGCTCATCGGCCAGATTGAGAAGCGCGGCCGCGACTACGAAAGCTCCATCAGCATCGAGTACCTCAAAAATCTCAACGAGCATTACGAGCAGTGGATTGCCAACTACAAAGAAGGCAAGCTGCTGATTATTGATGTAAACGAGCTCGACTACGTGAAGCGCCCTGAGGATTTAGGCGATATTATTGAACGGATAAACGGCAAGCTATTTGGCCTGTTTTAGCGCACAGTTGCGCGGACTATAAAGTCCGCGTTTTGGTGGCCCACTAGCGGCCGCGGACTACAAAGTCCGCGCAACTACACATCCAGCGCCGTATTCAAAAACTCGACCCACGGCCGGGCCGCCTGAATACCGGCCACCACGCGCCCGATAAAGTCGGGTTGTAGCACTTCCTCATCCGAAAAAAGCCGCCCAACGCCAAAGCTTTTGAGCTTGAGCCACGGTAAATTTGGGTCTTCCGACGTGTAGCCGCGCGGCGGGCGTGTCAGCTGCGCAGCGCTCATATCCAGCCCGTTGGGGAATTGTCTGAGTAGCTCGGTATCAGCCAAGCGGCGGTGGAACTCGTCACTGCTGTAGCTGATTTCCTGCCGGATGGCCGCCAGCTCGGCCGGGGTGGGGGTGAAGCGCCCGGCCCGCAGCCACGAGTGGCCGCCGGGGCTCAGGGCCAGGTAGTAACCGGCGCGCTCGGCGTGCCGCCCACCCGGCACCAGCCCCGAGCCAAAACGCCGCTTATACGGCTCGGGGTCGGTTTGGCTCCGGTCGTTTTTATGCAGCCGAAACATCACCTGCGCGGGCGTGAGGTCCGCCAATTCGGGGGCTATGGGCGTGGCCTGGCGTAGCACTTTCGTCACCAAATCGGCAAAATTGTCGCGGGCGCGCACGTAGTCGGCGCGGTGCGCCTGCATCCAAGCGGTGTTGTTATTTGCCGATAGGCGGCGCAAAAAATCCAGTACGAAAGCGTTGTCCATGGCCCGGCTAAACGGGGTGCCGGGCGGCGGGTTTTAGCTCAGTACCACTTCGTCGCCTATTTGCACGCGGCCGCTGGCGGGGCCGGTTACGTTTTGGCCGAACATGATTTTATTGCCCACTTTGCGGTAGGTGGCCAGCGTGCGCAACGGCTCGGTAGCTGGGTTTTTCTGGGCCGTGGCTTGGTCGATGGTCGTGACTACGCAGCGCCCGCACTCGCGCACGGCCCGAAAGGCCTGCCCGCCAATCTGAAAATCAGCCCATTGCCGCTCGCTGTCGGCTTCGGGTAGGCCGCGAACCACCAAGTTGGGGCGGAAGCGGTCCATGGGCACCGCCTCGGCGAGCTGGGTGTTGAGCTTGGCTAATGATTCTTCGCTGGCGAGCAGATAGGGGTAGCCGTCGGCGAAGCTCACGAGCGTGCCGGGCGGGTTGAGTTCGGGTTTGTCGGAATCAACTTCGCGGCGCACCATGTCCGACATGTACACCAGCTTGCAGGCGCGGCCCAGGGCGTCGCTCAGCCAGGCATCCGCCTCGGGGGCGCCGCGCCAGGCAAAAACCATGTCGTCCCAAATTGTGACAAAAAGCGTCTTTTCGGGCGTGGCCTCGAAGGGGATGTAGAGCGGCAGCAAATCGGGGCGCTGGCAGTGGCGCAGCAAAAAGCCGTTATAAGCGCCCTCTACGGTCAGCAAGGCCATTTCGGCGTGCTCGCGCTGGGTCAGGAAGCGGTTACGCTCGTCTACTATCAGCCAGCGGCGGTCGTGGCGCAGGCCCAGGGGCGTGAGGTCGGCGGCGGGCAGGCTGATGCCGCCGAGCGACTTGACGGGGTAGATGAAGAGACCCGAAACGGTAATTGCAGAAGGAAGGGCAGACATGCCGCAAAGTTAGCGGCTCAGGATTTGGGATAAATGAAAAGGCCTGTCCTTGCGAGCGCAAGAACAGGCCTTTCTGGCTGCGTTCCTTATTAATGCAGCGCTCGCTTTTTGACCATGCCGCCCTTGGCGTCATTTACGCTGTGCATGATGATGAAAGCGCGGGGGTCGATGTGGTTGACCTCAGTAGTTACCTGGCCGACTTCGAGGCGCGTCACGACCGTGAACACGATGTCAATCGGGCTGGGCTGCTCGCCGCGGGAGCCGTAGCCGCGGTGCCCGGCGTACACCGTAACGCCCCGGCCAAGGCGCTCGGTAAGGGTGCGCCGAATTTTGTCGCTGTGCTCCGAAATAATGGTAACGCCCGTGTATTCTTCGATGCCGTTGACCACAAACTCAATGGTTTTGGAGGCGGCCAGGTAGGTAAGAATAGAGTAAAGCGCGGTGGGCACGTCGAGCAAAACGGCCACGACAATAAAGATTAAGATATTGAGCACCAGTACAAAATCGCCCACACTGAGGCTGGCTTTGCGGCTGAGGTACACGGCCAGAATCTCGGTGCCATCGAGCACGCCGCCGCCGCGCATGGCCAGCCCGATGCCCGCGCCCAGGAAGAAGCCCCCGAACACGGCAATCAGCATCTTATCCTGCGTCACGACCGGAAAATGTACCGTTTCGAGCACTACAGCTAGTGCCAAAATGGCGAGCAAAGCGCGGATGGCGAAGCCCTTACCCATCTGCCGGTAGCCCAGCCACACAAATGGTAGGTTGAGCACTACCAGCAGCACCGACAGGGGCGGGTCGCCGGGCAGCAGGCGGGCCGCTAGCAGCGAAATACCGGTTACGCCGCCGTCAAACAAGCCGTTGGGCAGCATAAAAGCCTCCAAGCCCAGGGCGGCCGATGCCACGCCCAGCGCCAAATACAGTGCATTACGAAGCTCCTCGCGTAGCCACGAGGTGGGCGGACCGGTGTGCGGCGCGGGCGCATCAGCAATGGATGGGTGGCCGGATAGCGACGTGCCAACCGTGTCGGTGGCCTCGGGCGCGGCGGCGCTGGCTTTCAGCTGCCGCATCCGGGCTAGGATAGATAATTGAGCAAGCATAGACTGGGTTACGCAAAAAAGCTGGCTTGCGCCGAGCCTTATTGCTTTTTAGCAGCTTCCTGCTGCAAGGCTAATTGCACGGCCGCATATAAATCGACGACGCCACCAGTGGCCGAAAGTGTGTAGAAATCGGCCTTTTTGCCGCCTTCGCCCGGCACTAGCACCTGAGTGTGGTGCACCTGCGCCGACTCCCGAATAATGCGCTTCAAGTCGGCTGCCGTGAGGCTGGGGAAGTACGACTTGAGCACCGCTGCTACGCCCGCCGTCACAGGTGAGGCCATGCTGGTGCCGCTTTCGTTACCGTATTTGCTGCCCGGCAAGGTCGAGAAAATGGCCACGCCGGGCGCGAATACATCGACCTGGCGCTTTGAGTAGTTGGAGAAAGTGGCGGGCAGGTTCTCATCATCGGTGGGGCCGGAAGCGCCCACGGTGAGCAGGGTGGTAGGCACCGTGCCGTTGATGTACAAGGACGCCGGGAAGTTGGCGTACGTATCGAGGTTTTTGTTTTCGTTGCCGGCGGCGTGCACCAGCAGCACGCCTTTGGCTTCAGCGTATTTGTAGGCGGCTTCTACGGCCGAGCGCTGGGGCGAAAATTCCTTGCCGAAGCTCATGTTGATAATCTGCGCGCCGTTGTCCACGGCGTAGCGGATGGCGTTGGCCACGTCCTTGTCGCGCTCGTCGCCGTTGGGCACGGCGCGCACGCTCATCACGCGCACCGGGGCGGCCGCAATGCCCTGAATGCCGAGGTTATTGTCGCGCGCCGCCGCGATGATGCCGGCCACGTGGGTGCCGTGCAGGGCGTCGGGGCCGGTCACGTCGTTGTTGCCGTAGTAGCGCTGTGTTACGTCGTCGGGGTTGTCCTTCACGATGTCGGCGCGGGTGTTGAACTTGGTATTCAGGCCAAATTCAAGCTGCTCACGCAGCTCCTTGCCGCCGTTGGTCATTTCGGTGAGCAGGGCGTCGGTGTCGGCCGCGCCGCTCTCCTTCATAAACTGGTAGATGGGCGCGAGCTGCGGCGTGGTGGCGGCGGCCTTGCGCATCACGGCGGTGTCCACTTTCTCCACGCCCAGCTGGGTTTTGAGCATGGTGAACATCTGAGTCATGGGGCCGGCCATCTGCTCCATTTGTTGCACCTGCTCGGTCAGCTCGGTTTTTTTCGCGTCGTAGGCCTTTTTGGCCTTGAGGTACATCGCGTAGTCGGCCTTGTCGGCGGCCTTAATCTGAGCGGCAGTTTTACCCTGAAAGCGTGGCCCGAGCTTGGCCACCACGCGGGTCACTTCCAGCGTCTCGACCGAAACGTTACGCCCGTCCTTACCGCCCAGGAAGTTCCAGCCGTGCACATCGTCCACGTAGCCGTTTTTGTCATCATCGATGCCGTTGCCGGGAATCTCGCGGGCATTGCGCCAGAGCACGGGTTTCAGGTCCACGTGCGCCGTGTCGATGCCTGAGTCTATCACGGCCACGACCACGGCGGTGGGCACGCGGCCCTTCAGCAGCTCGGCGTAGGTGCGGGTGGCGCCCACGCCGGGCGTTTTATCGGTTTGCGGGTCGCGCAGGTACCATTGGGCCTGGGCGGCCTCTTCCACGGTAGGGCCGGCGGGCGCAGCCGAGGTGGGCGCAGGCTTGTCGATAACGACGGCCGAAGGCGGCGCAGTTTGGGCCACGGCGAGCGTAGCGGAGAAAGTAAGCGAAGTGGCCAGCGCGAGGCGCGGCCCGAAGGAAATGCGGTTGGAAAGCATCAAGAAGAAGTAAAAACGGCGCAAGAAACGGCCGCAGAAGGATAGACGGGCGCGGGCGACGCAGTGTTGCGCGGCTGGGGCAGTCCTGTAACTTCGCCAACCTTAGAAAAGCTCACTTATGCGCTTAGTATTCCCTGGTTGCGCCATGCTGGCGCTGCTAGCCGGCTGTGAAACCCGCCAGCCGGTAGCCACTACACCCACCGCTGCGCCAGTGGTGGCCGTGCCTCGCGCGCCAGTAGTCGCCGCAGCCTTGCCGCCCGATACGGCCGACCTCACCCGCGCCAACCGGGGGCGGGCTGCCGAAGCGCAATCGGATACACTGCTGCAACTAGGCCCGCGCCACTATTGGCTGCACCTGAGCCAAGTGCCCGATTCGACCAAGCCCCTAGAGTATGCCCCGGCCACCGTGGCTGGCAAGTATTTTGCCGCGCCCTCCGATACCGCTTGGCGCGCCCACCGCGTGCGCGGCTACGACGGCACCTACACGTTTACACTGCGCGACTCGGCCCGCCGCGCCGTGGTGTTCCAAAAAACGCTGCATAAGCGTGATTTTCTGCGTACCGACCAAGGCGAGGTATTGACGCTGAGCGACCCCGATTTTCGGTACCTGGGCTACAGCAGCGGCCTGCGGGCGCTGGTGTTCGTGGCCTATTTTGGCTTGCCTTACAGCGATGTTATCGACCGCACCGCGCTACTGCTCGATGCTCGCAACGGGCAAGTGAAGGGCGCTTACCGCATCGGTAGCGCCTCATTTGAGGCCATCGACTGCGACCCGCAAGTAGCCCCCGGCGGGCAGGCCGTGCTCACGTGCGCCGGCCAGCTGCTGCGGGCGGGCCGGCCCTCGCTGTCCTTGCAGCGGCCCCACGCCGAGGTGCGAGCCGCCCGTTTCCTCACCGATACCACCCTGCTCGTGGTATACGAGTTTGGCGACTACCGTCCCGTCCGGCGCGAAGCGGAGCCCGCCTCAGATGGAGACGGCCCTTTGCCTGCGGTCGATGCCGCCGTTACGGCCGTGCTGTCCCAGACCCCGATGGACTTTGCTTCTACGCCCGCGCAGCGCCGGCTACCCAATGCCTTTGTGCTGAGCACCAGCGGCCGGCAGTTGGCCACCTTCCGCTACGATGGTTGGCTGCCTGGAATGGGCTACGACATGCCGCGCCACTTTGCTGCTGCCACGCGCAGCTACTATTTTTTGAATGGTGAAAGCGATAAGCCCAAAAGCCTGGTAATACTCTCAAAAGCCCGGCCCGACAGCGCGCTTCAACTGCCGCTAAAGGCGCTCCCGAAGTTTCAGCCCCCGCGTCGCCCGCAGGAAATCAAGTTTACCATCGGCGATGGCTCGTACGATTATACCTTCTACACCGACAGCGCCCAGCCGCGCCGCGTACGCTATGCGCGCCGGCTTAGGGATAATTAGTCCGCGTCCGCTACACCTCCACCACCTCGCCCGAGCCGAAGTAATAAATGACGCCGCGCACGTCCACGTAGCCCAGCTCCCGAAACAGCCGAGCATACTCGCGGAGGCGGATTTTGTGAATATCCTGCGGCGGCGGCAGCTTAAAGTCGAGCATGGTCACGGTTTGCTCAGCGCGGCTGGCACCCTCGCCAAACACGATGCGGTCGGGCTTGTAGGCCCGGTGCGTATGCCCGCCGATGAGGATTTCGCGCTCCGTTTCTACCGCCAGTCCCTCGGCGAAATAGGATGCCAGGCGCATGTCGGCGAGTAGGGCACGTAGGTTGGCTTCGAGGTCGGGTCTTTCCTGCTGGTTGATAAAGCCCTCGGTGCTTAGCTGCCGGAGCACGCGGGGCAAGTCGGCGGCCGAAATCAGCCGCCGCAGCGCATAATGCAGCTTGCGGTTAAGCTCACCCTGCTTTTCCTGCTTGTCAAAGTCAAAGACCGTGGTGGCGTGGCGGCGCAGCTTCAGCCGCTGCTGCCAGTCGGTGGAAGCGAGGTTTAGGAGGGGAAATTTGGTTTCTAGTTGCTGGTTACCAGTTTTTGGCTTTTGGTTTTCGATGCCTGGATTGAGCACGAAGCTGGTCGTGTCTACTTGCCAGCGGCCGAGGTGGCGCAGGTAGCCAGCGAGCAGGTCGGCCACGTCGCGGGCGGGGCCTTGGGTGGCGGCCGTCTCGGGGGCGGCGGTGCTCAGGGGCAGCTCATTGGCGGCTTTTTTGCCCTCGGCCGGGCTTTTGCTGAGGATATAAAGCCGGTGCCGGGGCCGGGTGAAAGCCACGTAGAGGGTATTCAGGCCGTCGAGCAGCGTTTTTTCGCGCTCCTCCATGTGTTGTGACGCCAGGGGCGTGTAGGTCAGGGCTTTGTTGAGGCGCACCACGGCTACGTCGGGCAGGCCTGGCAGGGGCTTTTCGGCCGTTTCGAGGCGGCCCCAGAGCATAGTGTCGGTGCGGGGCACCAGCGCCCAGTCAGCAAACGGTACGATGACGATGCCGTAGGCCAGGCCCTTGGCCTTGTGCACCGTCGTGATGGTTACGGCATCGGTGCCGCCCGGCGCGTTGATGCTCAGCGCGCCCTTGCGCTCGTCCCAGTAGGTGAGGAAGTTGCCGAGGTTATTACCAAATTTTAGGCTGTACTCCAAGGTCAAATCCAGAAAGCGAAACAGGTAGTCGCTCTCCTCATTGGCCCCCAGCAGCCCAAAAGTGCCGATGAGCTTTTCGGTCAGTTCATACAGCCCTAAATTGCCCGTTTTGTGCTCGTCTACGTCAAAGCCCAGGTTGCGCAGCTCCTCAAAAAATGGCGCGCCCGTTTCCTTAGCATTGGCCACCTCGGCGATATGGCGCGCCCGCGCCGGGGTAGGGGGCAGCCGCCGCACCACCTTATCGAGCAGCAGCAGCGCCTCGGCCCGCGCCAGCGTGTCGGCGCTCTGGTGCAGCACCCGCATGGTGGCCACCAGCAGGTTCACCACCTCCGCAAATTGCAGCGCCAGCGAGTCGGCCGAAATAATGGGGAAGCCGCGCTCCTTCAAAAACTTGGCTACCAGTCGGCTTTGCCAGCGCGTGCGGCACAGTACGGCCACGTCGCGCAGCGCGTAGCCATCGGCCAGCGCCTGCTCGATGAGGTGCAGCGCCAGGTAGCAGGTGCTTTCGTTGTAATCGAGCACCGCCTCGGCCGGGTAGCCGGGGAGGGCTTCTTCGAGATACTGGCCGGTGCTAGGGGCGTAGCGGCGGGCGGGGGCGTCTTTATTGGTGAAAAGGAGTTCGACGTGGCCGGCAAGCTCGCCGAGCGTGGTTACCCCACCCCCTAGCTCCCTTGCCTCTGGGAGAGGGGGAACTAGCTCTAGTTCATTCACCTTTTCCGTCTGAGAGCTAGAATTAGAACTAGAGCTAGTCCCCCCTCTCCCGGAGGGGAGGGGGCTAGGGGGTCGGGTCTGCGTAAGGGCCGCCACCCCCGGCACCTCCTGCTGAAATCCATCCATAAATATCCCCGCCACCAGCTCGCCATCCACGCTCCGTTCCCTCACATAGGTAAAGAACTCGTTATTAAAACCGATTATCGCTGGCTCGCTCCGGTAGTTCACCGCCAGTGACTTAGGCTCCAGGTTTTGCTGCAAGGTGTAGTAGCGCTCGCTCAGCAGCCGCTGCATATCTGCATCGCGCGCCCGGGCGGCCAGCGTGCCCGTGTCGCCTTGGTAGAGGCGCAGAATCTGCTCCAGCTCGCCGCCGCGCCAGCGGTAAATAGCCTGCTTGGCATCGCCCACGGCCAGTGACAGGCCGCCATTGCCGACGGCGTTTTCGACCAGCGGCAGCAGGTTGTTCCACTGCAATACCGAGGTGTCCTGAAACTCGTCAATCAGCAAATGGCGGTATTTCTCGCCCAGCCGCTCATAAATAAACGGCACTGGCTCGGTGAGCACGATGGCCGCAATGCGCCGGTTGAACTCCGAAATTAGCACCACATTACGCTCGCGGCTGATTTCTTCCACCAGCTTGTTCAGCTCGCTCAGCAGCGAGGCGTGGAATAGGAACGGTTGCAGCGCTTTTAGCAGCAAATAATTGGGCAAGTGCGAAAGCCGCAGCTCCAGCAACTCACCGAACGCCGCTTCCAACTCCGGTTGAGTAGCCTCGATGGCGGGCACCAAACCCGCCTTTTTGGCCTTGTCGCTCCACCACTTGCCGCTTTCCACCACCTTGCGCGCCGTGGCAGTCGGAAAATCGGCCTTGGCATCTGGTGCGCCCAGCCAGCGCTCCCAACTGCGAAAGTGCCCGTGAATGCCGTTGGCCCCGCCCGCCAGATGCTCGGCCTCGATGCCCGCGCCAGTCAGCGCCGCCAGCGCCCGGTCGGCCTGCGCCTGCACCTGCTCTTCTATGTCGCGCAGCCGTGCCCGAATGTCCTGGTCGAGCGCCCGGAAGTCGGCCATCGTCTTCTGGCCCAGCTGCGCCACGGCCTCGTGTACGCTCTCGCTGAACAGGTTGCGGCCGAAATTCAGCAACTCGTCGGGCAGGCGGTTCCAACTGCGGCCCTCCTCGGCCTGGCCCAACGCGTAGTCGGCCAGCGTCTGGCTTAGCAGCTTGCTTTGCGGGTCGCGGTTCACCTTGTCGAGCAGCGCAGCCACTGCCGAGCGCAGCACGCTGTCGGTATCCAGTTCCACCTCAAACGTGGCGGGCAGCCCCAGCTCCCGCGTAAACGCCAGCACGATGCGCTGCACAAACGAGTCAATCGTACTCACCCCAAAGTCGGCGTAGTGGTACAGCACCAGCTTGAACGTGGCCCGCGCCCGCTGCCGCACCTCGCGCTGCCACTCGGCCGCCGTGCGCAGCTGCGGCGGCAATTGTGCCTCCTGCGCCAGCTCGGCCGCCACCTCTGTCAGCAGGGCATCGGGTTTGTCATCAGCTTCTTGCGCAAAGCGACGCAGTGCCCCCACAATGCGCTCCTTCATCTCGCCCGCCGCGTCGTTGGTGAACGTGATGGCCAGAATACTCTTAAAATAGCTCGGGTTAAAGCTGCGCTCACCCGTGGGGTCGGCGGGCTGCGGGTAGCCCAGCGCCAGCTTGAGATATTCTTTCGTTAATTGGTACGTCTTGCCGGAGCCGGCCGAGGCGGAATAGATGCGGAAGGGGGCGGGCATTAAAACACTTTATCAACAGAGATTGCTCTGTATACTACTTAAGAGAAACAGTGTGAAGTACTTCGCTTTTATTTTAGTGGCAGGCATGTTTACAGCTTGTTCACCAAACACAGGGGATAGCAAAGTGGCAAAGAAAAAAAATTCGATAGCAGAACAAAATGCCATTTTTGCCAGGGTCGGCCGTACCATTAATAATGGTAGATGCTACGAAAAAGACATTGATATAGAACCAGTTATTAAAGTAGATGCGAGCACAATCAGACCCGGCGAAGTATTCTCAGGCAAGGCTTATTTCCCAACGCCATATTTCAATAAGTTGGCTAAGTGCTACGGTTTTAGCTACAAAGCAAAATTGGTAATTAGTACTATACTGATGCCAGTAGCGGCACAAGGTCAAAATCAGGATACTGTATTCTTTAAAGTTAGTCCAGACTCTTTAACCAGAGTTAAGCAAAGCAAAGTAGTTGATGAATATGAATTAAATGCTAGACTACGGGCATCGTTCTCTGATGGAGTTTCAGGATATGATACTACTGGTGCAGCAACAAGTGTTAGACTTTTTATTAAGAAATCCTGATTTTATTCAGACTGGTATCAACCGCGCCGCTACTTCCCCCGGCACGCGCACGGGCCGGCCGCTGCCCGCATCCAACAGTACCCACTGCGTTTCGGCGGCGCAGAGTAGCTGCCCATCGGCCACGCGCTCGATGCGGGTGAGGCGTTTGGAACTGGCACCCTTTACATCGGCGACCCAGGTGCTGGCGCGCAGCTCATCGCCCGCGTAGGCCGAGCGCAGGTAGCGCACTTGGTGCTCCTGCACCACCCACACTTGGGGCGGCTGCTCGGCGTTGGATGGGTACAGCGAGTGCCAGTGCGCGGCGGCCACGTCCTGCACCCAGCGCACGTAGGACACGTTATTGGCGTGGCCGAGCTGGTCGATATCCGAGGCTTCGACCACGAAGGTGTGCTGAAAGGCGTGGGTTGGAGCGGCGGGAGTATCCATATAGTAGGAGGGAGCACTTACTGCTCCTGTATGTGCGGCGCTACGTATGCGGGCGCGAACTACAAAGGTCGCGTTGCAGGCCAGCCAGCTAGTACCGCCGCACCCGGCAAAAGTTTTTTTAGAGGGCCGATGAAGTTCGGAAATTCTATCTATCTTTGGCGCAACTCAAGGCCCTGTGTTGCTGTTCCGGTCCGCGCCGGTGTAGTTACATCCAAGGTCCCCAGCGTTCGCCGGGCTTTGATGATACACCAATTTTATTTTTTTATCATGCCGACCGGAACGGTAAAATTCTTCAATGAGACCAAAGGCTTTGGTTTCATCAAAAACGACGAAACGGGCCAAGACATCTTTGTGCACGTAACCGACCTAGTGGATGCCAAGACGCTCCACGAACGCGACAAAGTTCAGTACGAAGAAGCTCAAGGCCGTAAAGGCCCGAACGCCGTGAAAGTTGCGCTGATTAGCTAAGCAGCCTTCTCCTTTGTGCTACCGAGAAGTGCGTTTCCTGCAAAGGAAACGCACTTTTTTTGTATTTAAGCCATGCGGTCCGGCGCGTCAGTACGAGTTCAGCGCTGCGCTAAACTCGTACTGACGCGCCGGACCGCAGCAATGCTTAGAAACTTCTTAAGAATATTAGTAGCATACTCCAAATAAAATACGTACCTTTGCACCCGCATTTGAGAATGGCCCCATTGAGTGGCCGGGGTGGCCCAGGTTAAGTTATTGGCTGCCGAGTAGTTCCCGTTTTAGTTCGGTCGTATTTTTTCCACCTTGTCGTTAGATAGGAAGGTTGAGGGGGAAGAAGCGCCGCCGCTGTTGAGCCGGCTGTTTTCAGAGCGTAGTCTCATTCCCCACAAGCTGCCCAGGTTTTGGAAAACCAGGTAGCCCAGCAACCTATTCCGTTCCAACATGGATACCGAACAAGTAGAAAACACCGCCCCCAAAAACATCGAGAAGCCTAAAGTTCGTTTTGATGAACTGAATCTCTCGCCCGAAGTACAACGCGCCATCACCGAGATGGGCTACGAGGAAGCCTCGCCCATCCAATCCGCTGCCATTCCAGTAATGATGGCCGGCAAAGACGTTATTGGCCAGGCCCAAACGGGTACCGGCAAAACGGCCGCCTTTTCGATTCCCGCTATCGAAGGCGTAGACGGCGAAAGCCGCGACGTACAAGTAATTGTACTCTGCCCCACCCGCGAACTTGCCGTGCAGGTTTCGGGCGAAATCCAGAAGCTAGGTAAGTACAAAAAAGGTCTGGCTGTAGTGCCGATTTACGGTGGCTCGTCTTACGACCGCCAGTTCCGTGCCCTAGAGCGCGGCGTGCAAATCGTAATCGGTACCCCCGGTCGTATCATGGACCACATCGAGCGCGGCACGCTGAAGCTCGACAAAGCCACCAAAATCATTCTTGATGAAGCTGACGAAATGCTCGACATGGGCTTCCGTGAGGACATCGAGTTTGTACTCAGCAAGATGCCTGAGAACCGCCAGACGGTATTCTTCTCGGCTACGATGAGCAAGCCGATTATGGAAATGACCAAGAAATACCAGCGCGACCCGCAGGTAGTAAAGGTCAACCATAAGGAGATGACGGTGTCGAACATCGAGCAGAGCTACTTCGAAGTGCGTGGCCCGCAGAAGAAGGACGTCCTGACTCGCATCATGGACATGTACAACCTGAAATCGACCATCATCTTCGCTAACACGAAGCGTATGGTGGACGAAATCGTGGCCGACCTGCAAGCTAAAGGCTACTTCGCCGACGGCCTGCACGGCGACATGAGCCAGGCCCAGCGCCAGAACACGCTCGATAAATTCCGTAAGAACACGCTCGAAATCCTGGTTGCTACCGACGTAGCCGCCCGTGGTATCGACGTAGACAACGTAGAAGCTGTATTCAACTACGACCTGCCCGCCGACGAGGAGTACTATGTACACCGCATTGGCCGCACGGGCCGCGCTGGTAAGAATGGCCGCGCCTTCACCTTTGTGAGTGGCCGCGACATCTACAAGCTGCGCGACATCATGCGCTTCACCAAGGCTGATATCAAGCTGGAGCAAGTGCCTTCGTTCGCCGACGTATCGGAAGTGAAGACGACCTTGTTCCTCAACCAGATTAAAGAGGTTGTAGAAAAAGGCGGTCTTGATAAGTACATCGGCCGTGTGCAGCGCCTGCTCGACCAGAGCGAAGAAATCACGTCGCTTGACATCGCCGCTGCGCTGCTTAAGATGACGATGAAGGAGGACAAGCGCAACGAGCAAAGCCTCGATGCTAGCCGCGAGAAAGGCGCTAGCCGCCCCGGCTACACCCGCCTGTTCATCAGCATGGGCAAGAAGGACCGCCTGCACCCCCGCGACGTAGTTGATTTGATTGGCGAGAGCACCAACCTGCCCGGCAACAAAGTAGGCGACATCGCTCTTTACGACAAGTTCAGCTTCGTAGAAGTACCGAACGAGTTTGCCCAAGAGGTTGTGGACCAGCTAGGCCGTAGCAGCATCCAAGGTCAGCCCGTAACGTTCAGCATCGCTACGCCGGTGCAGGACGCTGCCGCTAAAGAAGAAGGCACGAACCGTCCTGAGCGCCGCGAAGGTGGCTTCGGTGGCGAGCGTCGTGGTGGTTTCGGTGGCGGTGACCGCCGCGAAGGTGGCCGCCCGCCGTTTGGTGGTGGCAGCCGCGGTGGCAATAGCTACGGTGGCGACCGCCGCGAAGGTGGCAGCAGCTACGGTGGTGGCTACAAAGGCAACCGTGACGGTGGTGGCAGCAGCTACGGCGACCGCGGTGGCAATCAGGGCGGCGGCTATCAGCGTGGCGGCTACAAAGGCGGCCAAGGCGGTGGCAGCAGCTACGGCGGCGGTGGCTACAAAGGCCGTCGTGACTCGGGCGAATAAATCGCAGATTGTAACAGATTTCGCAGATACGCCTGCTAAAGCAGGCTGACTAAGCGGACGACACTAAAAAAGGCTGCTCTTATGAGCAGCCTTTTTTAGTGTCGTCTTTTGTGTTTGAAGCTTTATATCAGCTCAGCATCGTATAACAAAAAAGGCAGCTCATGTGAACTGCCTTTTTTGTGTCATTCGCTTAATCAGCCTGCTTTAGCAGGCGTATCCGTTAAATCCGACAAATCCGTTGGAATCTGCGGTCTATTTAGACGAATCGCGCAGGTCGCGGATTTCGTTGTGAGCAGCTAATACGCCTTGCGACTGCTTCTCGATAATCGATTTTAGGTCGCCGGGCAGGTCTTGCAGTTTAGAAGCTTCTTCGTAGGCCTTTTTAGCTACGTCCTCGCCACGCTCGCACTCGGCGAGAATGGCGTGGTTGTCATGGCCGGTTACAGCGGCTTTCAGGTCAATCCAAGTGTGGTGAATGGCTCCTAGAATAGACGAACCTTCATCCGTATCAGGCTTGAGGTCAAGCTTGAACATCTGGTCCTCTAACTCGGTAACGTAGCTAGCGCGCTGAGCCGAATACTTCTTGAACAGGTCTTTCAGGTTTTGGTCCTTTACGTCGACCATTGCGTCGGCGTAGCCTTTTTGGCCATCTTTGAGAACAGTGATGAGGGCGTTAAGACCGGTTTGGGTGGCTTTGGCTTCCATGATAGGAAAGAAAAGTAAAGTGGGAGAGTTTAGCCAGTTTACTAGCCCAACGCCCACAAGGTTGCGGCTAGCCCCGAGATGCCGCAATTTTGTCCTATTGCCGGGATGATTAAACTGCCACTTGCGGCGCGGTGGTTGCCATAGCCTGGCCCGCTAGGAAGCCCGTCGTCCAGGCTGCCTGAAAATTAAATCCACCCGTAATGCCATCTACATCAAGTACTTCGCCAGCAAAGTAAAGGCCGGGTACTTGGCGGCTTTCCATGGTTTTGAAGTTGACTTCGGCCAGCGGAATACCGCCGCAGGTTACAAATTCGTCTTTGTGGGTGGTTTTGCCCTGCACTTGCAACGGCGTACGCAGCAACAGCTCTAGCAGGCGATTTTGGGCCTTGGCGGGCACCTCGCTCCAGCGGGTCTCGGGGCCAATGCCAGCCTCGGTCACTAGCGTGCGCCACAGGCGGGTAGGCAGGCCAAACTGCGGGTGGCCGGCCACCTGCTTCTTACCATTATCGACTCGGAACTGCTGCGCCCAGGGCCGCAGCGTTTCGTCGGTGTGGCTGGGTGCCCAGTTAATGAGCGCCGTGCCGTGGTAGCCAAGCTCGTGCAGGCGGCGCGCCCCCCAGGCTGACAGCTTGAGCACGGCCGGGCCGCTCACGCCCCAGTGCGTAACCAGCAGCGGACCTTCGTATTGCAGCTTCTCGCCGGCTAGCACCACGCGAGCGTGGGGCACGCTCACGCCCGGCAGGTCGCGGAGCGGTGAGTCTGGGACGTTGAAGGTGAAAAGCGACGGTACCGGCTCGGCAATGTGGTGGCCCAGGTCGCGCAGCCAGTCGTAGGCCCCCGATTTGGGGTTGCCGCCCGTGGCTACCAGCAGGCGACTAGCGTGTAGCACGGGGCCGAGGCTATGGCTGCCTTCGCCGCTGAGTGTTAATGCAAATCCACCTTCAGCCAGCCGTTCGATGCGCTCGGCGGCGGTGCGGTTGAAGATGCGGACGCCCGCTTGGCGAGCAGCATCTTCGAGAGCGCGGGCGATGGTTTCGCTGCTGTCAGTGGTCGGAAACATGCGGCCATCGGCTTCGGTCTTGAGCTTCACGCCGCGCTTCGCAAACCACGCGATGGTGTCAGGCACGCCGAATTTTTGAAAGGCTTCCTTCAGTTGCCGGCCGCCGCGTGGGTAGTGTTGCACCAGTTGCGCTGCCGACTCGCAGGCGTGCGTCACATTGCAGCGCCCGCCGCCCGAAATACGGACTTTGCTCAGCAGCTTCGGGCTTTTTTCGAGTAGATAAACGAGCGCCTTTGGGTTAGCCTCCGCGCAGGCAATGGCCCCAAAGAAGCCCGCTGCCCCGCCACCTAGTACTACTATGGGCAAGCCTGCCGAGGCATTAGAACTAGGGTAAGCAGCAACGGAAATACTAGGCAAAGACATACCACAAAGATACCGCTAGCTACCTGGAGCCAGCCGCATCGCCGCGGGCAGAAGGCCTAAGCTAACAGGCCTGAATAGCCGCTAGTACATCGTCGTACTGAAAGGTATACGGTACGACGCTGCGCAGCAAGCTGCTCTCAATCGTTTTGCCGGTGCTGTGCTCAGGCTGGAAAGTAGGTGGCGTCAGCCCCAGATAAGTAGCAGCTGCCGGGTAAAACTCGCGCCGGGGCGGGTGCGATAGTGAGCAGACATTCAAGGTATAACCCCAAATGCTGTCGCGAATGATGGTGCTGAGTACGCCGATAGCATCGGTGAGATGCAGCAGGTTGACGGGAGCATCGCCCTGTGGCAGGTCGCGGCGGCCCGCCAAAAAGCGGCCGGGGGCACGGCCGGGGCCGATGAGGCCGCCCAGGCGCACTACCGTGCTGTGCCACTGCCCATAGCGCGGCACAAAATGGCCTTCGGTGCGCAGTACATCGGAAGCCGCATCGCGGGTGCTAATGGCGTCTTGCTCGCGCATGAGGCGCGGTTCTTCCGGGTACACGCCGGTAGTGGAAACGAAGAGCACCGCTTTTACTCGCGCCGCCGCTACGGCGCGGTGCACGGGACGTAGCAACTGCGGGTAGCCCCCGGCAATGGCTGCGCGGGGCGGTACGTTGAGCACCAGTACGTCGACATTGCGCAGGAAAGTAGTCAGGCGGGCTTCGTCGGCGGCTGTAAAGTCGGCTCCTAGCTGCATCAGGTGCGGCTCGATGCCTGCTGCTTGCAGTACCGGAAGTTGGTCAGGAGTAGTAGTGGTACCCAGTACCCGGTAGCCTTGGGCTAGCAGTGCCTGAGCCAAGGGTAGGCCCAGCCAGCCACAGCCTAGCACTGCTACGGTAGTGCCCGTAGAGGCAGCGGAAAGAGGCATGAAAATTCGAACGGAGTCTTAAAGCTAAGCTTAGCCATTAGCCTGCAAGTTGCACAAAAATCTTAAAATAATACCGGGTTTTCGTTGAGTGGTGCTTCTTACTGGCTGAATCCACCTCATTACGCGTTCAGTACTTCTTACCTTCGGCGCATTGTTATTGTTTCAATATCCTCAACTGTACTTTCTCCATGACCCCACCCTACACTCAGCCTATGCTTCGCGACAATGCGCTAGCCGGCAAAACCATCATAGTAACGGGTGGAGGTACCGGCCTAGGACGAGCCATGACCACGTACTTTCTGCAGCTCGGGGCCAACGTGACCATCACCAGCCGCAAGCTCGACGTGCTGGAAGCTACTGCCGCCGAGCTGCGCGAGCAGACGGGCGGCCGGGTATTGGCCGTGGCCTGTGATGTGCGTAAGTATGATGCCGTGGAAGCCATGTTAGCGCGCACTTACGAAGAGTACGGCCGCGTAGATGTACTGCTGAACAATGCGGCTGGTAATTTTATCAGCCCCACCGAGCGTCTTAGCCACAAGGCTTTCGATGTGATAGTAGACATCGTGCTGAAAGGCAGCTACAATTGCACCCTGGCCGTGGGTAAGCGCTGGATAGCCGACCAGCAGCCGGGTACTATATTAAATATTGTGACGACCTACGCCTCGGTGGGCTCGGCCTACGTAGTGCCCTCGGCAGCGGCCAAGGCAGGCGTGCTGGCTCTTACCCGCTCGCTGGCCGTAGAATGGGCCAAATACGGCATCCGCTCCAATGCCATCGCACCTGGCCCCTTCCCCACCGAGGGCGCGTGGAGCCGGCTCTTTCCTGAGCCGCTTGCCAGCCAACTCGACCCGGCCGCCAGTGTGCCGCTCCAACGCGTGGGCCAGTACCAGGAGCTCGCCAATCTGGCGGCCTACTTAGTATCCGATTTCTCAGCCTACGTCAATGGTGAAGTCGTCACCATCGACGGCGGCGAGTGGCTAAATGGTGCCGGCGAGTTCAATAAGCTCGGCATCCTGACCCCAGAAATGTGGGACCAAATCGAAAAAACTATGCGCCGCTAGCCCAGACCGCAGATTCCAACGGATTTGTCAGATTTAACGGATACGCCCGCTACGCGGGCTGGCTACTCGAACGAAGGGTAGCCTTTGGCTAACCCTCCTCAGAGCTGGCGAAGCCGCTCTTGCGTTCGCATAGCCAGCCCGCGTAGCGGGCGTATCCGTTAAATCCGACAAATCCGTTTGAATCTGCGGTCTAGAAATGATACCCCTTGTATTCCTTGCTAAACTCGGCGGCGGGGATGGGCTGGTTGGCGACCACGTCGAAGAAGTCGTACTTTTCGAATAGGCCTTGGTCGTCGTACACGGCGACCGAATTGGGGAGGAACGTCTTTTGGTCGACTACTACCAGGGTGCGGCGGCCGTAAGAATTGGGTACTTGCAGAGTTTGGCCCTCGGTGAGCTTTTGGCCGATGTCGAGCTTGTTGCGCTCCAGTACGCGGTACTCGCCGCAGCCGAAATGGGCGGCCACGGTGGCGGGCGTTTCGTTTTTGCCCACCTTATAAGCCACGTAGCGAAACTGTGGGTAGTCGGAGCGCAGGATGTAGCTGGCGCGGCCCATTACGGTGGTATCGCCGGCGTAGCGAAACGAGCGGTTGAAGGACTTGTCGGGCCGGCCAGCCGAGCCCTCAAGTAGCTCAGCAATAGTGCCAAAGCCCGCCTGCAATGCCGTATGGTGCTGGCCTTTACGCATCAGGCCGCCATTCGGGTCGAGGCTGAGCGTGACGTAGGGGAAGGCGTTGGGGTTGACCCATGCATCGCCGCCGTTTTGGCCCGTCACATACAGCACTTCCACGCCCTTGCCGTTTTTGATGTACACCCGTAATGGATTGAAGGCGAGCTTCATCAACGAGCGGTCGGGGTGGTATTTACCGGCTATACGTTCTTGGGCGTTGGCCGTGCAGCGCAGGGTTTTTAGGTTTTGGATGGCGGCCGAAAGCTGGCTGGTAAGCTGCGCCGTGGTGATGGGGGCTGCTCCAGCGGGGCGAGGGGCGGGGCGGGCTGCCAGCGCCAGGCCGCCAGCTACAAGTACCAAACTGAAGCGAAGCGCCGGCACACGGAATAAAGGGCGAAGGGTCAAAAAAGGAGAGCGCAAGTACTTGATACTAAAAGAAGACTAATTGAGGCTGATGCGGGGGAACCGGGCGGCCGCACTGTCAAAAATAAACAGTTCGTCCACTTCAATCTGCCGTAGATATTCATATAGCGGAAACTGTGCCACAATGGCCCGCACGGACGCTGCATCGTCGCCGTTGATGGTAACCCAGCCGCGGCTGCGGTCGGCGCTGATGGCGTAGGACTCGATGACATGCTCGGCCAGCAGCTTATTTATAAATTGGCGATGCGTGGGAATGAGGGCGATAAAGTCCTCGTCGAACGACTCGGGCAAACGCAGGGAAACAACAAACGTAGGCATAGGCAGGCGGGCCGCCAGTGAGCCCGACGATTGGCTTAACGCCGGGAGCGGGCAGAAAGTTAAGGCCGGTCGCCCCGGCCGCACTGTTCAGCTTGGCTCGCTCTTTTTATTCCTGTAAATACCCCATGCACTTTACCGTTATTACGCCCACCCACCAGCGGGCCGACTTGCTGCCCGAGGCCATTGCCAGTGTGCGCGCTACCACCACCGCCCCGCTCGACATTCAGTGGGAGCACCTGCTCTACGAAACCGGCTCCTCCGACCACACCGCCGACGTACTAACCCAAGCCGCCGCCCAGCCCGGCCCGGCCGTGCGCTACTGGCAGCACCCCGAGTTGCAACGCCCCGGCTGGGGCCGTAATGCCTTAGTGGCCGAAGCCCAAAATGATACCTGGATAGTGCCGCTCGACGACGACGACATCATGCTCCAGCGCACCCTGTTTCACTACGCCGACGAGATACAGCGCCACCCCGGCCGGCCGTGGCTGGTGGCCGACTTCCTGCGCACGGATGAGCAGCGCCGCTACCTGCCAGGCGAGGACTACTACGCCTGGCAGTTTGAGTCGCCGCGCCAAATGCTGCAAGCCGTTTTTAGGGCCGAAAACTTCATTCAGGGCAACGTGTGCTATAGCCGGGCGCTGTTTGACGAGGTGGGCGGCTACGATGCCGAACTGGCGATGGCCGAAGACCTGGACCTTTACGTGCGCTTTTTGCTGGCCGGGCACCTGCCGGTAGTGTGCCCGCACATCAGTCACCTGCACCGCTTTCACACCCACAACGTGAGCATTGGGGTAGATGCTGACAAGCACCGCGCCGACTTGCAGCAGATTTATGCCAAATACGCCGACCAGCTCCAGCAGCTGGGCGTAGGCGAGCCGTAGCGCGCAGCTCCGCTTCGCGTCTCGTTGGGAAGCAGTGTATTAGCAACCAGACGCGGAGCGGAGCCGCCTATTACAGTAAGCTGCCGGGATGCACGGCTAAGTTGCTGTGCAACTCGGCCAAGCGGCGCGATACGGGCTCCAGCACATCGGCGGGCACCGGAACCTGGGGGCCCGAGCGCTTGAGCAAGTAGCGTAGTAGCGCGGCCAGTTCCCATAGCCCCTCAGTAAGGGTGTTTTGGATGCGCGACCAGTGTTCTTCGCCCAGCCAGTTGTTGGTAAGGCACATCTCGCGGATAACCAGCGTCTGCTCAATTAGCTCGGCCAGCTGCGCAAGCACGCGCTGCTCGTCGGGGCCAAAAGAGCGGGCTTGGTAGCCAACCAGACACAGAGCGCCGATTGGGCGCTGGTCGGGCATGCGCAACGGTATACTGGCATAGAACCGCACTCCACTGGCCTGGACGGCCAGCGCCGCTGCCTCCGTGAGCTGAGCATGTTGGCCCTGCTGAGACAAGTCGCTGAAAATAAGTGGGCTATTGTGCCTGACGGTGAGGGCGCAGACAGCGGCCGCGCGGGGCTGGTGCGTTAGCTGCGGCAGGCCGTGGTTGGCCTTGTACAGTACATCATCGGCATCTACCAGCGAAATAAAGGCGATGGGCACATTGAAAATGCGCGCTGCCAAGTCAATAACGCCATCAAATATGGGCTCGTGCAGGCACGAGGCATCGGTGTAGCGATGCAGCGTTGCCAAGCGTTCGGTTTCATCGGTTGGCAGTAGCCAAGGTGCGGTAAGGATGGTTGTCATAGTAGCTAGTGGGAAGGGAATAAAGGGAAGATAATGGTAGCTAAATAGGATAAATAAAGAGTGAGTACTTACGCACCACAGGTAGCGGCCGGATTTACTAAGTCGTAGTTATTTGCTTGTATAATTGGGTGCTTACTACTTTGCGGTTGAGTATAATTTGCAAATTAACGTCATAATGAAGAAATAGTGAAAGATGAAGTTACTTCTGATTAAAACGTATTACGTGGCAACACCCGCTTCAGCCGCTCCAACAGGCCGGCCGGCGGTCATTGCTGAGCCTGGGCGCGCCGTACTATTGCCCCACACATCACGGAAATCAGTATGAGCGTCGACATTTGCGGATTTCTCGAGCTATCAGTCTTTGAGGGGGAGGAGCTAAAAGAAGACTATGCCTGGATGTCTTGCCTCGACATTGGTACGCTAGGGCTGTGCTTCGGAGACGAGTGCCGCATTCTGTTTGGCGAATCGAAAGACACCTTGGCGCACCGCACCGTGCCCGATAAGTGGCCCCCAATAGCAAAACGGCGGGGGCTACCACCCAATATGAGTGGGCCGACAGCACGGGAGGTAGGGGAGCCGCGTGAAAATGACTTGACTACTAATGCGCCGGGCTACACGTTTATCGGGTATGAGGAACTGGAAAATGTTGCTTGGCAAGCGTATTCGGGGGCCGTCCTTGACGTGAACGAGGTATATGGGTGGGGCCTGTTGCTTAGCTTAATGAAGCAGCTTGACACGGCTGGCTACAGCCAGCGCCTGGTTGTGTGGTTTTCTTGGTACTAATGCTGTTTACTTTCAGATATGCTTACGCCTGCTCTCACTGCCCGCTGGCACGCCCTCACCGCGCTACTCTTACCCGATACTGCCCGCCGCGAGGCCGAACTCACGCGCCTGGCTGCCGCCTACGACGCGCCCGAGCGGCACTACCACACTTTGCAGCATATTGAAAACCTGCTGAATAGGATAGAAGCACACTCATTGCAAGATGCGTTAGTAGTCGGGCTAGCCGCCTGGTTTCACGATGCGGTGTACGATGCCCTGCGCGCCGACAATGAAGCCCGAAGTGCTGAATGGGCGCTGGATTTTCTGCGGGAAACCTCCTTGGCGCCTGCCCGCTGCGAGCGTGTGGCCGACCTAATCCGCCGCACCCAGGACCACACCCAACCCCAGCCGCCCGATGATGCCGACCTACTACTGTTTCTGGACGCCGACCTCAGCATTTTGGGCGCGCCCGAAACCGCTTATTGGGAGTATGCCCGCCAAATACGCCGCGAATACCGCCTTGTGCCCGAGGATGTATATCGCCCCGGCCGCCGCAAGGTATTGGCTAAGCTACTGGCTGCGCCGGTGCTCTTCCACATGCCCGCCCTGCACGAAGAGTTGGACGCCGCCGCCCGCCGCAATCTGCAAGCCGAACTGCACGCCTGGGAGCACGGCGAGCTGCCAGTATAAAAGCAGTTTGGACTTTGCGCGTCCGGGCGTTCGCGCAGCGAACATCTCGCGGCAGGTTAAAAAGGCCGGGTCGTTCTTGCGCCGTTGCTCACCGCGCGAGCGCCCGGACTCGCAGAGTCCAAGCTACTACTCGTACCTTTGCGCTAGTCAAGTCCGGCTTTTGGGCCCAAGCTTGTTTTTATAAAGAGGCGCTGAGAGATAGGCTCTGCGACGCGCCGGCAACCTTTGCTTCGGCAGAACGGTGCCAACCGACCGGCCGCCAAACCATGGCGGCCCATATAAAAGCCCGTGGCTGTTTTCTTTTGCTTTCCTGGTATTTTTCACGTAGTTGGCGGCGCAGCGCTTGGCGCGGGCGTTGGGTGCTGTCGTTGTTGAGCAGGGGAGGAGCCGGGTAGGCAGTTCAATTTTTAAGGGTTGACCACGACTGGCCGGGCGCGGGTGCGTACTGGGCTGGTTGGGTCGTTATAAGCGCGGCCGCGTAGCGTCCGCGGCACATCTGTTTTATGTTAAAAAAATCACTGGAACTGCTGCGACAGGAAGCAGCCGAATCGGGCACCGGCACCCTCAAGCGTACCCTCAACGGGGTGAGCCTCATCGCGCTGGGTATTGGGGTTATTATCGGGGCGGGGCTGTTTTCACTCACCGGCATCGCGGCGGCAAACCATGCGGGGCCGGCCGTGACGCTCTCCTTCGTGGTGGCGGCAGTGGGCTGCGCATTTTCGGCCCTGTGCTACGCAGAGTTTGCGGCGCTGGTGCCGGTGGCGGGCTCAGCCTATACCTACTCCTACGCCACCATGGGCGAGCTTTTTGCCTGGATAATCGGCTGGGACCTCGTGCTCGAATACTCGGTGGGCGCGGCCACGGTGGCCATTAGCTGGTCGCAGTACCTGCTCAAGTTTCTGGATAAGTACAACTTGCACCTGCCCGCGCGGCTGGTTATGTCGCCCTTCGAAACGGTGAAGTTAGCCTCGGGCGCCGAGGTGCACGGCTTTGCCAACCTGCCGGCCATGGCCGTGGTGCTGGTCATTACGGCCGTTATAATCCGGGGTACGTCGGGTTCGGCGTGGTTCAATACCCTGGTGGTGGCCCTGAAAGTAGCCGTGGTGCTGGTGTTCATCGCGCTGGGCTGGAATTACATCGACCCGGCCAACTACCACCCCTACATCCCGACCAACACGGGCACTTTCGGCGAGTTTGGCTGGAGCGGCGTGCTGCGCGGGGCGGGCGTGGTATTCTTTGTATTCATCGGCTTCGACATCGTGGCCACCATGGCCCAGGAAACCAAAAACCCGCAGCGCAACATGCCCATCGGCATTCTGGGCTCGCTCGTGGTCTGCACCATTTTGTTCGTGCTCTTCGGCTACGTCATGACCGGGCTGGCCAACTACAAGGAGTTCAAGGACAGTGCCGCGCCGGTGGCCATCGCTATCGAGCACACGCCTTACGCTTGGCTCAGCGGGGCTATTATTGGGGCCATCCTCATTGGCTACACCTCCGTAATTCTGGTCGATTTGCTGGGGCAGTCGCGGGTGTTTTTCTCCATGTCGAAAGACGGGCTGCTGCCGCCGGTATTCTCCAAAGTGCACCCCACGTTCCGCACGCCGGTGCATTCCAATTTGCTGCTGGGGGCGTTTATCGCGCTGTTTGCGGGCTTCGTGCCCATTTCGGTGGTGGGCGAAATGACGAGCATCGGCACGCTATTGGCCTTCGTAATGGTGTGCTTGGGCGTGCTCATTATGCGCCGCACCAACCCCGACGCGCCCCGCAGCTTCCGCACGCCGTGGGTGCCGGTGGTGCCCATTTTGGGCATCGCCACCTGCCTGGTTATGATGGTGAGCCTGCCCTGGGAAACCTGGCTGCGGCTGGCCGTGTGGCTGGCCATCGGGCTGGCCATCTATTTTGGCTACGGCAAAAAGCACAGCAAGCTCGGGCAGCAGGCGCGGGCCGGGCAGTAGTGGCGCGGCGGTAGTTTCCGACTGTAGCTAAAGTGGATTTTTGGGTATAAAGCAGCGCGGTATCTTTGTGCGGTGGTAGCACCTAGCTGCCACTTCCATTCTGTATCGGCAGCCCACCGCTGCCCTACCTCTATGACTCAGTATTTGCTTGATGTCAACCTGCAACAGGTGCCCGACCCGTACCTGCACGGCAGCTGGCGCGTGGTAGACCGCGTGCTCAGCCAAGCCGACCCGACTACCCCGCTGGCGCAGGCCACGCACCTGCATTTGCAGGATGGCCATTGGCACCTCGAAACGCCCGCCGCCCCAGCCAAAGGCCAGTGGACGGTAGAGCGCGACAGCCTGCTAAGCCGCCCCTATTTGCAGCTGCACCTAGCCACCGAAATTGTGACGGCCCTCGTTACGCGCCTGCGCCGCTCGGCCGATGGCGCCTACCGCACGCTGGTGCTGTACTTCCAGTCGGGCCTGGAGTTGTTTTTGGTGTATCCTTAACCTGGTACAGATTACATGACGACGACTGATTTTGCTTCCTTCGAGCGCCTGCAAACGGCCGTAGACGCGGCCGGCGTGGGCACCTGGGACTACGACTTGGTGGCCGATACCCTAACCTGGTCGCCTCGCTGCAAAGAGCTGTTCGGCGTGCCCGTCGAGGCAGCCGTTACCTACACCGACTTTGTGGAGCTGGTGCACCCCGACGACCGGGCCGCCACGGTGGCTGCCGTCGAGCAGGCCTTCGACCCGGCCGGCTCGGGCAGCTACGACATCGAGTACCGCACCCAGTGGCAAGTGCCCGGCCAGCCCGTGCTGTGGGCCAGGGCTACGGGCCGCGCCTTTTTCGACCAGGCGCGCACCAAAGCCTACCGCTTTATTGGTACCATTGCCGACGTCACGCGTATGCGCCAGCTGCAAGAGCAGCTCACTCGCTCGTACCAAGACTTGGAAGTGAAGGTAACCTTCCGCAACCTGGAGCTGGAGCGCGAGGTGCAGCAACTGCGGGCCAAGCTAGCCGAGACCCAGGCCAGCGCCAAGTAGCAAAGCCGCCGCCGGCCCGCCAAAGAAAACCGCAAGTAGGCGGCTTTTGGGCGAACGCTTACCGGCTCAATACCCTTATAAAAGCGCCGCCTTGGTAGTTTGCCAGGGCGGCGCTTTTTGCACGTACATGACCGAGCCTCGCCCCGAGCTAACCGCCGACCAAACCGACCGCATCATCGAAATGGCCTGGGAAGACCGCACGCCCTTCGAGGCCATTTTGGCGCAATTTGGCCTCAAAGAAGACGACGTAATCCGGCTGATGCGCCGCGAGCTGAAGCCCACCTCGTGGCGCATGTGGCGCGCCCGCGTACAAGGCCGCGCCACCAAGCACCAAGTAAAAAGCGCTGTAGATGACGGCCGCTTCAAATCGAAAATGCAGCGCAGCATTACGCAAAATAAGATTTCCAAGCGAGGGTAAGGCCGGGTGAGGCGGTGCTGTACTGGAGTAGTGCGTGCGCTCATGAGTGGCTACTTCACAGCTTTTGGGCGACTGCCCACACCCCGGGTACCCAGCCACTGCCCAGTACCCCCGCGTGGTGAATACGCTGGCGCTAACTCGATAAATTAAGCGGTTGGCTGGTGTAGCAGTCGGGTTTTATGGTAGCTATCGTAGGGCAGTTCTTCATTCAGCCAAGCCGGTAGCACGCCGTTTTCCAACAGTAGCTTCACGACCTCGTAGCGGTGCATGCCGCAGTTCATCTTAGTGTACAGCGCAAGCAGCGGGCCGGCGCATTCGGGGGTGGGATTGGCTTCATAGATAGCGGTGTAGCTAACGGCCAGCATTTCAGTTGTGTGCTCGTTGTGAAAACGCCCGACTAGGCTGGTCAGTAGCACCGCGTCGCCCGCTTGGTAGTTGCTGCGCAGAATGCGGGTGTACTGGCCAGGCTGGGTGGTACGCGCCAGCTTCTGCAAGGCAAATTTCCGGACTTCAGGTGCTCGCAAGTGCGCCAGGGCATCGGTAGCCAGCTCCGCGAAGCGGTAGCGGCGGTGGGGCTTTTGGCGGGCCAATGCCAGAATAGGCGCGTAGCCCAGCGGAAATTCAACCAGCGAGAATAAGTACAGCAGGTTCTCCCGCACGTTGGGGTTTTGCTCGGTTAGCAGGCGCTCGGCCAGCTGCTGTACCTCCTGGGCGCCCGGCAGCTGCTGCGCATCGCCAAGCGAACATAGATGCCTTGCGGGCGCTGCAATAGGGATTCCAAGTTAGGTACTGGCTCCGGCTGGGGCCGGCTGGCTTGGTAATACGCCTGGCTGGCCAGCGTGTTCTTCACGTTTCGGAGATAGCGCCACACGTCGGCGTCGGCATCAGCCCATTGGCGTAGCTCAGCCCAGACATTAAGGGCCGGGTCCTTCTTCTGAAGAAACTCAATCGGGCCGTCATCTTGCCAGTCGTTGGGGTGCCGCGCTAGGTACTGCCCATACTTGCGGGCAATGTAGTGTAGCCCCGCCAAGCCGTCCAGAGTAATGATTTCGTCAGCTCCCGCCCAATCACTTCCTCGGATAGGATTGCGCAGAAATTGTCGGTAGAGGGCTTTTCGGGCTGCCGCATCGCCTTGCTGCGCAAAAAGCCGGGTAAGCCTGAAAAGCTGGGTCAGCGCCCAGGTATCGTTGCGCTCGGTGGCCAGGCCCCGCAATACGGCCCGCCGAATGCGGGCCTGCTGGGGCACCAGGCAATACAACTCGTAGAGGTACGCCGCCCGATTGGGCTCAGACTGCCCGTCGTAGGCAAAGTTTTTCAGCGCCGCCTGGATGATATACGGCGAAAAATCAACCTCAGGATACGCCTGCGCCACCAAATACGCCCGGCCGGTACCAAGCTTGATAGCGTGCGAAAAGGCGCTTTTTGCGTTCCTGGTAGTAGCCATAAATACTGGGCCGAAGGGGGAGAAAACAGGCGCTACTTCCGCATGCCCGGCAACTGCGGCCGCACCTTGGCCCACACCGCCGACACCTCGGGTACCCAGCCGCTGAGCAGCAGCCCGCCGCCGTAGAGCGCCGTGAACACGCCGCCGCGCATGAGTAGCGTCAGCCAGATATTGGGGAGCGCGGGCAGTACCCAAGCCCCCGCGCCCGCGCCGGCCGCCAGCAGCAGCAGGTAGGCAATGCGCTTATCAAAGGGCTGCCAGCCGAAGCTGCGCCACACAAACCAAGTGCGCAGCAGGTTAATGCCGCCCAGTGCCACGGCATTGGATAGGGCCGCGCCGGTGAGGCCCAGGCGCGGAATGAGCAGCGCATTGAGCCCGATGACGAGGATGGCTAGGCCCACATTAAACAGCAAATCGTAGCGGTAGCGCGGCGACGTGGCCACGATAATGCCATTGACGCCCGTGATGCCGTCGGTGAGGCGGCCCACTAGCAGCAGCAGCACCGCCACCGTACCCGCCGCGTATTCGGGCTTGTGAATGAGGCCGTAGATAAAGGGCAGATTGAGCCCGATGCCCACGGCCAGGTACGCGCCCAGCGTGGTAGTGAGGCGCGTGGTGCGGCGGTAAAAATCGAGCATTTTGGCCGTCGCGTTTTCCTTCCAGTAGTCGGCCACCAGCGGGTAGGCCGTTTTGTACAACGCCCGAAACGGAATGGCCAGCGCCGTGCTGATATTAAAGGCAATGTTATAAACGCCCGCCTTGTCGAGTCCGTAGCGCGCCAGCATCAGCGAGTCGATAGTCACAAGTATCACCCCCGACACGTTGCCTAGTAGCGCAAAGCCGCCGAAGCGCATCAACTCGCCCATCGGCCGCACCCGCAGCACCGCCCGCGTGGGCCGCAGGTGTAGCTCGCCGATGTAAGCCAGATACAGCAGCAGCAGCGTCGAAATGGTGGCATACGCCCCCATGTAGGCCAGCACAAACCCCGAAAACGACAGGTAGCCTGCCCCGTAAAGCCCCGCCGCGCTCACGATGAGCACCCGCTGCACCACATCGGTGAGTAGCGACGAAAACGAGGTGTGGTAGAGTGACTTCGTGTACGATTCGAGCAGGTTGTAAATGAGGATAAACAGCGCCATGCCCAGCATCACAACGTAGAAGGGGCTGATGAGCCCCGCCTGAGCGGCGTACCAGCGCAGCACCAGCGGCTTACCCAGCCACAGCACCGTAGCCACCACCCCAAACATGAGCAGCGGCACCCCCAGCAGCAGCGGCAAAAACCCAGAGTGCCCCGTCTCCCGGTTGCGGAAGTAGGGAAAAAACCGCATCGTGGTATTGGTAAAGCCCAGCCCCGACACGAGCTGCGCCATCGTGGCCATCGACACGAGCACCGAAATCAGGCCCAGCTGCGTGGTAGTCAGCAGCCGCGGCAGCACCAGCGTGGTATTGACAAAGCCGATGGCCAGCCCCGCGTAGGAAATAATAGTGTTGCGCAGCCCCTGCCGCTGTACGATTCCCAAAGGAGTTAGGAGTTTTGAGTTAAGAGTTTTGAGTTGGCTCGGCGGTGAACTCCTCCCAGATTTCGCGGCCCGTGTGGAAGGCCGCGCCTTCTTGCTGCAAGTGCGCCATTAGTTCGTGAAACTGGCGCGGGCCGTTTTGCGTGTTGGCCGGGTCGAAGTTCTCGTTGTGCCACAGCACCGAGGCCACCCCGCCAAAGCGCTTTATCTCGGCAAAAACCGGCATGAGCGCGGGCAGGATTTCCGCCGGCGCGAGCTGCAAATAATTCGGGTGGTGCAGCGTCGTGTCCATCACGTTGAGCGGGATTTCGAGGAAATCGGCTGCTTCGCCACGCTCAAAGTTGAAAGGGTAGAACGGTAGACAATAGCTGTGGCGAAAGCCGTAGTGCTCGGCAAAGCCTAGCGTAGCGTCGTAGTGAAACCTGACCATATCAACTGTAGCCGAGGTCAAGCGCGGTTCCCAACTCAGATAATGAAAACGGCCGCCAAATATATCGCCGGGTATTTCCTCTAATTCTGCATACAATTGGTTCCAATTAGTAGCAGTGCCAATGCTGCCATGTAAGCCAATTTCCCACCCAGCTTCTTGGAGCCTTTCTAGTTGCTTCCACAAACGGGTAGTCAAGCGGTAATCCGCATTGGGCGTACCGTTGGCTGCTTTACCCTGAGTTGGTAGAATAAAAAATGTGGATTTGGCTCCATACTGTGCAGTAGCAGCGGCCACTAGCTCTAGGTTATTCCAAGCGTCGGGCTGCGTCAGATGCTGTAATAGCATTCTGCCGAAATGACCGAATAATCGCTTTTGGAGAGCAGCCTTGGTGGGCGCTTTCCAGGCGCTGTGCAGGTTGTCGACATCGTGTGAGATGAAGGCCGCAAAGGCGGCTTTTGGGCTGCCCCAGCGGCGCGGCAGTAGCGGCTGGCCGCTCACATGTTCGACTGCCGCCCGCAGCACGTCAAAATAGTAATTGACCACTGGCAACGCCACGAAGCCGTACTTCTGCTGCACGCTCGCCGCGTAGGGAAACCGCCCGTGCCGGTCGCGCTCGCAGGAGAAGTATTCTTGCCAGCCGCTAAGTAAGTAAAACGCCGCTGAGATGAGGTCGGCCGTGATAATGGCCTTGCCTTCCTGTAAAATGAGCAGCGGCGTGGCGGGCTGGTCGAAGAAAAACGGCACCTGCCGCCCCTGCCACTCGCGCCAGTGCGGTGGGGCTGGGTAGGGCGCATTGTCCGCAAAGAAGCTCTCACCCAGCTCCGCAATTTCTACCTGCGGCTGAATGCCCGCGTAGCCTATCGTAAGTAGCGGCGCACCCGGATAAGCCAGCCAAAAGTGGCGCAGCACATACGCTAGGCGCACCTCGGCCGATAAGGCAACGGGTGGGGGCGCAGGCAGGGCAGCAGCTAGCATAATGCGCGCAAAACTACGCCCCTGCGGCCGGGGCGGCCAGCCACTCGCCCAGCCGCCGCACGGCCAACTCGCGGCTGTGGCCCTCGTCGGGCGTACCCAGGGTGGCGTTATAATAAGCGGCGCGGCGGTAGAGGTCGAGCGGCTTGTGCTGGGCCAGGCGGCTGAGGGCGGCGGCCAGTTCGGGCAGCGTATGCGCCCACTCGCTGAGGCCGTGGGCGGCGTAGCCGTAGTAGTCGGCCAGGGTGGGCGTGGGCGAAAAGCGGTAATACAAGCTGGCCACGTTGAGCAGCGTGGCTTCGAGGTGGGTGCTGGTGTCGGCGGCCACCAGCGCCTCGTGCGTTTGCAGAAATTGGAAGACGTTTTCCTGGTGCGGGTCGCTCCACTGCAAGCCGGGCAGCGCCTGGCGCAGGGCGCTGAAGTCGCGCCGGTCGCCGGGGTGGGGGCGCAGGGTGAAGGTGAGGGCGGGCAGCTCGCGTAGTAGATAGGCCAGCGTGTCGGCGAGCGCGGGCAGCTCGTCGAGCAGGTTGCAGGCCACGGCCACGCGGCGCACCTGGGGCGCGGTATTGCGCTGCGCCAAAAAGGCGTCGGCCTTGGGCATGCCTACCAGCTCGACCTGGCCGCGCACGGGGCCGCACTGGCGGTATTTGTCCAGCGCGTCCTGCCCTTCGAGCAGACTCAAATCGAAGCCCAGGGGCGGAAAATTGGTGCTCACGCTGGCGTGCTGCACGTAGGCGGTGGGCACGCCTTCGGCGCGGCAGGCCAGCAGCAGGGCGCGGGCATCGTCGTTGTGGTCGTTGGCAAAAATCACGGCCTGCGGCCGGTAGTGGCGCAAGGCCCGGCTGTACACTTCGTAGTAGCCGAGGGCGTAGAAAATGAGGTCGAAAAACCGCACCGCCCGGCCGCCCACCTCGCGCCGCAGCCCTACTAAAGCAGCCGGGTATTGCCAGTAATACAGAATTTTGCGCCGCAGTGAAAGCCGATTTACGGACCGGCCGTAGCGCCCAATGTTCTTGCCCTGGCCCGCCACCAGCACCGCATCGGGCCGGGCTTCTTTTATAAAGCTGAGCGCGTCGTAGTTGTTGGCGCTTACCACGTAGAGCCACACCGCACCGCGCAGATTATCAGCGTTTTTGATGGGCTGAAACAGGTGCCCCACCAGCCGCAGCCCCGCGTAGCCCGCCACCCGCGCCACCCGCTTAAGCGGGCTGGCGGGCGAAATGCCATTCAAAACCGAGGCTGGCAGCCCGGCGAATATATCTGTGAAGCGGAGCTGTAAAATATCCCGCAGCCGGGCTACTTGGCCGCTCACGACTGCGGTGCGGCCGATTGCTCGCCCAGCAACGCGTCCCAGGTCAGCGGCGTACCGGGCTGTAAGTCGCGGGCGGCGCGGCGGCCCAGCACCACGTCCCAGTGCCGGGGCAGCAGCCCGTCGCCGGGGCGGATAATGCGCAGGTTATCGGCGGTCAACTCTTCGCCCGCCGCGACCGGCCGGGCCACGTAGATGCTGCGCTTGAAAATGCGGCTTTTCTCTTCGCTGGCCTGCACGCACAGCTGCACCGTGCCCAGGGCCTGCTGGGCGCGGGTGGTTTCGTCAACCAGTAGCTTCAACTCCTCCGGCTCCAGCGAAAACGCCGAATCGACGCCGCCATCGGCGCGGCGCAGGGTGAAGTGCTTTTCAATGACGCACGCGCCCAGCGCCACGGCGGCCACGCTCGCGCCCACGCCCATGGTGTGGTCGCTGAGGCCCACCGGGCAGCCGAAAGTTTCGGCCAGCACGGGTATCGTGCGCAGGTTAGTATTCAGGGGCGAAGCAGGGTAGGTGCTGGTGCACTTGAGCAGCACCAGCTCGCGGCAGCCCGCGCCGCGCAGCACGCGCACGGCCTCGTCAATCTCGCTGAGCGTGGCCGCGCCGGTGCTTACGATTACGGGCTTGCCGGTGGCGGCTACCCGGCGCAGCAGCGGCCAGTGGGCATTCTCAAAAGAGGCGATTTTGTAGGCCGGCACGTCGAGGCTTTCCAGAAAATCCACCGCCGTTTCGTCAAATGGCGAGCTGAAAGCCAGCAGCCCGTGCTGCCGCGCCCGCTCGAAAATGGCGGCGTGCCACTCCCAAGGCGTATAAGCTTCTTTGTAAAGCTGATACAAGCTTTTCCCTTCCCACAAAGACTGGCCATCTTCGCGAATCACGAAGCCCGTATCCATGCTGATGGTATCGGCGGTATAGGTCTGAAGCTTGAGGGCATCGACGCCGGCCGCGGCGGCAGCATCGACCAGGGCCAGCGCCCGGTCGAGGCGCTGGTTGTGGTTGCCCGACATCTCGGCAATGATAAACGGCTTGTGGGCGGGGCCAACGGGCCGGCCGCCAATCGTAATTTCCATGGGCAAAAAATGCGCTAGGCCACCGGGGCGGCTACCCAGGCAAAGGTACGGCTGCCCACCGGCCCGGTGCCCGCCACCTCGCCAAACCCCGCCCGCCGAAACGCCCGCACCGAGGCCACGTTGTCGGCCTTCACCTCGCCCAGCACCCGCGCCACTTGCGGAAAGGCCGCCAGTACCGCCCGCGTGCCCGCCAGCAGCAGCGGCGCCGCCCAGCCAAGCCCCCGGCACGCGGGCGCCAGCGAGTAGCTCAGCGTGGCAGTTGTTTCGGGGGCAGTAGTAAGTGCGAAGCGAATGAGGCCCGCCGGTTCGCCAGTATCGGCCGATTCGGCCAGCAGCAGCAGGTAGCGCTCGGGCTGCGCGAGCTGATTGGCCATCCAGGCTTCGTGCTGAGCCAGCGGCACGGGCGCGGGGTCAAACGACTGCTGCCGGGTGGCGGGGTCGTTGGTCCAGGCCAGCAGTTGCGCCGAGTCGCTAGGCTGCACCGGCCGTAGGCGCAGCGGCGCGGCGGGCACTTGCAAGGCCGCAAATTCCTGCCGTAGGCGCGGGCCTTGCTGCCCATCGAAATACCGGCGCTGGGCCTTGCGCAGCTGCTCGGCCAGGCGCGGGGCCTCGGCGGTAGTGAGCACGTTGGGCGCGGTGGGGTAGGGTAGGGCCAGGCCCGCCGCCCGCAGAAAGTGGTCGAGGTCGTGCTGGTTATCGGCCGTGGGCAGCGTCAGGAGCAGGCCGCCGCCCGCCGCGCAATACTCATAGCTAATGGTGCTGGGCGAGAGTACCGCCGCCCCGCACCGCCGCATGAGCGCCGCTAGTTGGTCGGCCGGCAGCGCCCGGTGCAGCGTGAGGCGCGGCCCCTGCGCGGCGGCCCAGGTGTGCAGCTCGTCCCAGGCGGCGTAGGCGCTGCCTACTACGGCGTGCACGTGCGCCACGGCGGGTAGCGCCAGCAGCGCTGCCACGGTAGCGCGGGTAAGCTGGCGCGGGTCGGCCCCGCCCAGGCAGAGGAGGATAGTTTCTGGTTTCTGGTTGCTAGATTGAGCTGATAGTGAAGGGGTTAATAGGAAATTACGACGTAGCGGCGCGTAGTAGGGGCCGGCCAGCAGCCGCGTTTCGGGTTGGCGCAGGTTGTAATCGGCCGGCGTGATGCCGCCGGCGGGGTTGATAATCAGGTCGGCGGCGAACGGGAAGGCGTGCAGGTCGTCGAGGCAAGCTAAATGGCCTACCAGCGGCCTCACGGCCGTTTGATACTCAAAATCAAATTGGTAGCCGTCGAGCACCAGTACATCAGTCGGGCGCAGCAGCCGCGGGAGTATGCTGGCTGGCTCCTGGGCTACCGGCGCAGCTGGTAATTCGGCCAGCACAATGCCAGCGTCTTGCAGCAAGGCTGTGAGCGCGGCATCGGGGGCCTGAATCAGAAAAACCACTTCTGCAAAGTCAGGCCGCAGCAGCTCGGCCAGCGCCAGCAAGCGCATCACGTGGCCGAGACCGATTTGGCTGTTGCCATCGGCCCGTAGCACGAGGCGCGGGGCGGGCGCTTTCTCCAATTTATCAACCATGCCGCAAAGAAACGGCCGGCCACCACCACGTTAGGTGCGCACCTGCTCGTTGGCGGCGTTTATACTAGCCAGCCACGGGTAGCGGGTCAGCAGCGCGGGCAGTCCGGTTGGGTCAGTCAGCGAAAAATTGGGGCCTAGCTCCGTAAAAAGCAGACTTAGCAGCGCATAGTCGCTGGGGTAGTCCACCGTGAGACGCAGCCTGGCCACGGCGGGCGGTACTGTCAGTTTCAAGTTTTCGAGTTGAAACAGCTCGGGGTGGCGGCGCAGGTAGGGCGTTACGTGCTCGCGCTCGTCGGGCGCGGTGGCTTCGTGGTGGGCGCGTAGTAACGCGGCGGCGCTGATTACTTCAATATTGGTGCCCAGCGGTAGGCCATTAGTATAGGTATAATCGGCCTTCGTAGCGCGGTGGTGTGCCACGGCCGCGTCGATAAAAGCGGGGTCGATAGCTGGGTTGTCGGCCGTGAGGCGCACTACCGTGTCAACGTCTCCAGCTTGTTTTAAGGCACCGGCAAAGCGGCCTAGCACGTCCTGCTCATCGCCCCGAAACACGCCTACGCCCAACTGCACGGCTAGGTCGGCCAGCGGCGCATCGAGCGGCTGGGTAGTGGTGGCGACTACTACTTTCTGCACAAAAGCTGCCCGTTGCGCCCGGCGCACGACATGGCCCAAAATGGTGTGCTCGGCCCCCGCGGCCGACAGGGGCAGCGGCAGCGCCGACTTGCCTGGCAGCCGCGACGACCCCAGGCGGGCTTGAATAAGGACGAGTACCATAATTGATTGAAAGCGTGGAGACGATTTTCGCGCAGTGTCTCGGGGTGTTGAACACTGCGAAACACTGCGCTTCAACACCCCGAGACACTGCGCGAAATCAGTGCTCAGCGAATAGTCCAGCCGCCGTCCACTACCAGGTTGTGGCCGGTTACGAAGTTGGAAGCCGCCGAGCTGAGGAATACAAACGCCCCGGCCAGGTCTTGCGGCTCGCCCACGCGCTCCAGCGGGATGCGGCGGCGCAGCTCGCCCTCGAAGCCTTCTTTTTCGCGCACTTTATCAGAGGGGAAAGCGCCCGGCGATACGCAGTTGACCTGAATGTTTTCGGGCCCTAGGTACGAGGCGAAGTACTTGGTAAGCTGAATCATGGCCGCCTTGCCCGCGCCGTAGTGCGGCGGGTTCAGAAACTGCGGGTACTCGTCGTAGGCGGCAAAGTCTGGCGCGACTACGCCGTACATGGAGGCTACGTTGATGATTTTTCCATCGCCGCGCTCGCGCAGGTAGGGCAGCACCTCGCGCAGGCAGCGGTAGGCCGTGCCTGCCGAGCCGTCGAGGCCGAGGGCAAACTCGGCATCGGATAGCGCATCGGGCTGCTGGCCGCGGCTATAGTAGGCGTTGTTGATGAGCACGCTGGGCAGGCCGTACCGCTCGCGGCTTTGCTGGAAGGCAGCGCGTACCGAGTCGGTCGAGGACACGTCGCAGGCCAGAAAATGCAGCGAATCAGGCTTTTCTGGGAAAGCGGCTTTAAACTTCTCTTTATTGCGCCCTAGCGCTACTACCTGCGCCCCGTGGACCAGCAGGCCCGCCGCGATGGCTTGCCCCAGGTGCCCGTAGCCACCCGTGAGCAGCACCACCTGGCCGCTGAGGTCGAATAGCGTGCGGTAAAAATCGTCGGTCAGGGGCGCGGCGGCCATGTGTAAGGGAGGATGAAGGTGTCGGTAGGTTCGGCCAACTCGGCCAGGGCCAGGCGCAGGCTTTCGGCTGCCGCTGCATACTGGGCGGCGGCGAGGTTCTCGTGCAAATTAGCTACAGTGTCTACGCCGATAACGGCCCGCGCCACGCCGGGCGCGTAGGCGGCGAAGAGCAGCAGCAGAGCCGGTAGCGGTACGCCCGCTGTGGCCGCCAGCTGGTGTAGCTGCGTCAATTTGGGCGCCAGCGACCGGAAAAACTCCGGTAGCGCGGCTGGCTCGCGCAGCAGCAGTCCTTGCAAAAAAGCCGACCGCACGTGCACTTCTACCCCACGCGCCGCCAGCCGGGGCAGCACGGCCGCAAAGCGCTGGTCGAGCACGTTATAGGGCACCTGCACGAGGTCAATATCCCAGCCTTCGGCCAGCAGCCACTCGGCCTCGTGCGGGTGATAGAGGGACACGCCAATGCGCGCCACCTGCCCGCCCGCCCGCGCCGCTTGCAGCGCCTGCCAGGCAGCGGGCTCCTCTTGCAAGGGCTTGAAGGCGTGAAACATGACGCCGTATAGCTGGGCGCGGCGCAGTCGTGCCAGCGACTCGGCCAAGTGCTGCGCCACCTGCGCGGGTGGCCCGGCCGGCAGCTTGGTAATCAGCTCAAAAGTCGGGTTTTGGCTGGCTAGCTCGCCCAGGCGCGCCTCGCTGTTGCCGTAGGCGGCGGCCGTGTCGAGTAGCGTGAGGCTAGCAGCTTGGGCGGCAGCCAACACCTCAGCTACGGCATTAGTAGAAGGCTGGCCAGCCTGGTTATTCAGACCATAAGCCAAGCCAAATTGCGCCGTACCTAGGGCCAGGCGCTGCGCAAAAAGCCGGGTTTCGGGCGCGGCGCTCACGCGGGGTTATGGGCTAAAAAATCCTGCACGCAAGCCACTACATAGGCCTGCTCCTCATCGGTGAGGGTGGGGTAAAGCGGCAAACTGAGGCAGCGGCTATAGTACGCCTCGGCGTGCGGAAAATCGCCGGCTTGCCAGCCGAGCTTTTCATAATACGGCATCCGGTGCACGGGCACGTAATGCACCTGAGCCAGAATATTCTTGGTGCGCAAAAACTCGTAGAGCCCGCGCCGATTGGCCACCTGAATAACGTACAAATGGTAGGCGTGGCCCGGCTGGCCGGGGGCCAGCACGGTTACGCCCGGCGTGGCGGCAAAAGCGGAATCGTACTGCGCGGCCAGCTGGCGGCGGCGGGCCAAGCCCGCCTCGGCGCGGCCTAGCTGGCTGAGGCCCAGCGCGCAGTTGATGTCCGAAATGCGGTAATTGTAGCCCAATTCCTGCATTTCCATGTACCAGCCGCCCTCGTCCTGGCGCAGCAGGCCGGTCGCTTCGCGCTCGATGCCGTGGGTGCGCAGGCGGCGCAAGCGGGTAGCCAGGGCATCGTCGTTGGTAGTTACCATGCCGCCCTCGCCGGTGGCAATGTGCTTGACGGGGTGGAAGCTAAAAATGGCCAATTCGGCTAGCTGCCCGCTGCCGCACTGGCGCTCGGTGCCCTGGCTATCCACAAAAAAGCCGCCCGGCGCGTGGCAGGCATCCTCGATTATCCAGAGGCCAAACTCGTCGGCCAAGGCCCGCGCTTCTTCCATATTCACGGCCAAGCCCGCAAAATCAACCGGAATCAAACCCATAAAATGGCCTTTCGGGTGCGCCTCAAGCAGCGTTCTGACGGCCTGTAAATCGAGCAGGCCGGTGGCGGGGTCGATGTCGGCAAAGTGCACTTCGCCGCCGCAGTAGCGCACGCAGTTGGCCGACGCGGCGAACGTGATGGGGGTAGTAATCACGCGCTGGCCCGGCTGCACGCCCAGCGCCAGCGCGCACAGGTGCAGCGCGGCCGTGCCATTGGTCACGGCTACGGCGTGCTTGGCTCCCACGTAGGCGGCAAAAGCGGCTTCAAACTCGGCTACGCGCGGGCCTTGAGTAAGGAAATCGGAGCGCAGGGTTTCGACAACGGCCGCCACGTCAGCGTCGCTGATGAACTGGCGGCCGTAGGGCAGGGGGTGGGCGGGTACGAACATTGCGTCAAAATTACGCTGCCAGTGCGTTAGCTTTGGTTGGCTCTTCACATTGCGCTAGTTAAGTATGCATTACCGTAGAAAAGGGTGGGTACTACTGCTGGTGGCGCTGCTGCTGGGCCTGAGTAGCCCGCCCGCCCAAGCCCAACGCGAATACTATAACTGGTACTTCGGTAATTTGGCGGGCCTGACCTTTACTACTACGCCCACGCAGGGCCTGGCCAATGGGCAACGTAGCTTTCCGTACGGGGCGGCCTGTATTTCGGATAGCTTGGGCCAGTTTCGGCTGGCTTCCGATGGCTACACCATCTGGGACCGGCAGTGGCAGCCGCTGCCAGGGTTTGTGCCGGGGCACCAGCTCGTAGGATTTAACCAGCGGCAGGTGCTACTGGTGCGCCAGCCGGGGCCAGGCAAGCGCTACTACGTGGTGCGCAATTCCAATCAGTTTCTCCCTGGTCAATACCCGCTTACGGCCACTACCCGGCCTCATATGCCCTACGCCGTGGTAGACCTGGCCGGGCGCAATGGTCTCGGGGCCATTGTGGCGCGCGATAGCATCGCGCTGCCGCCTTGGACCAAAATTCAAGCCCCTTATCTCTACTTGAATACCAACTGGGTGGCTATTCGCCATGCTAATGGCCGGGATATTTGGCTGACCGCGCAGACGGTAGACGGCGACTATTTGAGCTGCCTGCTGACGGCGGCCGGCTTGGGTGCCCCGATAATCAGCCCGGCGCCCCGCGATTTATTCACGGTCCAGAATGGTATTCTGCGAGCTTCGCCCGATGGCCGCACGCTGGTGGCTACGCTCTACCTCTACAATGCGCCCGCTTCAGCCCAAACGCAACTGCAAGTGTCGCGCTTCGACCCCGCTACGGGCCAGATACGCTCGTTCTACGACCTGCCGCAGCCCTTTCGCGGCCGGGTGCTGCGTACTTCAGCCAGCACGTCTACCATCTTTTTTACCCGCGTAGCTGGGCTGGCTATTTCGCCCGATGGCTCCCGGCTATACGCCGACACGACGGGCGCCAATGCGGTGTTTCAGTACGACCTGCTAGCCGCTAGCCCCAGTGCGGTGGCAGCTTCCCGCACAGCGGTTATCCCGCAAATTGATGCGGCCACGGGCGTCGGTTACAGCGACTCGGGCGACTTGCAGCTGGGCCCCGATGGGCTTATTTACGTCATTCGCTCCTCGTTTGGAGGAGTAGGACGGATAGAGCAGCCCAATGCGCTGGCCCCTTTTTGCCGGTTTGTGGCCGATGGAGTGCGTTTTCGGGGTGGCGGTGCGGCGCAGGGGCACACGTTTCCCATTCCGCTCAATGATTTGAACCTGCCCCCCGTACAAATCACGGCGGCCGGTACCATTCAGGGCCAGCCTGCTTGTGAGGGCGAGCTTGTTCCATTTGCTTCCTCCCTCAGTCCCTTTATCACGGCTACGGCTTTTGCCTGGGACTTCGGCGACCCGGCGTCCGGTGCATCTAACCAAGCCAGCGGCCAAGCTCCGCTGCACCGCTACGCGCAAAGCGGTACCTATACCGTGGTGCTACGAATAACTACGACGGGTGGCCAGCAAGTTGTGACGCAGCTAAGCGTAGTGGTGCGGGCCGTGCCTAGCCTAGCCGCCACCCCCAATGCTGCGTATTGCACCGGCGGGCAGCTGCTGTTGAGCCCTGGGCCACAGCCCACTGGCACCACCTACCGCTGGCAGGATGGTAGCACTGCCGCCACCTACCTGGCCACGCAGCCCGGCCCCTATGCCGTGCGCGTAACTGGGCCAGGCGGCTGCTCGGCCCAAGCCACTTGGCAGCTAGTTGCCACCGATTGCGTATTTCAATTGCCAAATATCATCACGCCCAATGGCGATGCGGCCAATGACTATTTTGTGCTGCAAGGGTTGTATGCCCCCGATTGGAACCTAACTATTTTCGACCGTTGGGGGCGCCAAGTATTTCAGCAGGCCAACTATACCAACCAGTGGGCCGCGGCGGGCCAGTCGGCGGGCACTTATTATTATTTGCTACGTCATAATACCACTGGTCAGCAACAGAAAGGTTGGGTGGAGGTGGTAAAATAGCGGGTTCCTTTCCCAGCACACTGCCCTAAGCATCCTTCACAACGACGGGGGCGGGCTGGCATTTGGGGCAGGTATAAGTAGCTCGGCCGCCGACGTAGCCTTTATCGATTTTGGTCCTCGGATGGAGCGGGCAAAAGGTGTGCGCATCGCTGCCCGGCGTGGCCGAGTCGTCCCACTCGCGGGCATGGATGAGGAAGCTGGCCGGAAAATGCCGGTAATTGGCCTCGTGCTGAATGGCCGTTTTCAGCACCAGCTGAATGGCGTCGTGCAGCGCGCCGGATTCCTTTTCAGAAATAGAGTTGCCCAAGCGCTCGGGGTGAATTTTGGCCTGAAACAGCACCTCATCCACTATCCAGTTGCCGAGCCCGGCGGTCAGGCCCTGGTCGAGCAGCAGCGGCTTCACGAATACCCGGCGGCGACTTAACTTCTGGTGCAGCTCGGCGGCGGTTATTTGCAGCGCGTCGGGGCCGAGCTTTTTGGCCTTTTGGTAGGCCTCGGCGCTATCAGCCAGCCGGATGCGGCCAAATTTGCGCGGGTCGATAAAGGCCAGATTCAGGCCCGAGTCGGCCAGCTGCCAAGCCACGCGGGTGAAGCGCGGGGCATCGGGCGCGTCGCGAAAAGCGCCGATGTCGCCAGTCATGCCGAAGTGCAGCACCAGCAAGCGCCCATTATCAAGCTCCAAAAAGCAGTTTTTGCCCAGCCGGCTGGTGCCGGTAATGGTGCGGCCTACCAAGGCGGCGCGCAATTCGTCTTCTGGCACGGCCAGTACGTGTGCGTCGCGCACTTCGAGGCCAGTAATCGTCTGGCCCACCGCCACTTCATCGATAAAGCGGCGATAGGTTTCGACTTCGGGTAATTCGGGCATTATGGGAAATTAAGAGGACGCTTGTCATTGCGAGCGCAGCGCAGCAATCTTTCCTTCACGCCTAGCTGACGTTCGTTTACGCAAAAGGAAAGATTGCTGCGCTGCGCTCGCAATGACAAACAATGATTAATCGTGCAGCTTCGCCACACGCTGGCCGGCTTTGTTGTACACATCGCCGCGAGGCGTTACGAAAAGCGGGCGCTGCTGGCTGTCTTCGAGCACGTAGGGGAAGGCGGCGTTGCCGGTGCGGCGCAGGCGGCCCACCACTTCGGCGGCGCGCACGCGGCTGGTTTCATCGTCGGCGTCGCTGCTTTCGTCAGCCAGGCGCACCACGTTCAGAGCGCTGGTGAGGTAGAAGGGCACCTCCGGATTATCGCGGAAAGTAAGCTGGCCCACCACCCGCACCGGCGCGTTGGAAACGCCCCGCGCCAGCGCTGCGGTGGCGCTCGTTGGGCGGCTGTCGGCGCTGTCATCCTCTTCAGTATCGGCTACTTGGGGCTGGGCAGCGGCCCGCGTAGCCAGCGCAATAGGCTGGGCCGAAGGTGCGGCAGCTCCTGTTTTGGCCACGGCGGCCAATTGTGTATTGGCCCGGTTCCAGCCCTGGCTGATGGCGGCGAGGCGCGGCATGCGGCCGGGGTGCGTGGCCGAGCCTTCATCGTCGGCGGCGGTGGCCATGGCGGCCTGGGCCTGCGCTAGGCTGGCCCCCAAGCGGCGCAGCACAAAGCCCGAGAACTCGTCGGCCTCCAGTTCGTCTTGCGGCTGTGAGCCGCCGCTGCGCATGGTGTGGCCATTGAGGTGGTGGCCCATTTCGTGGGCCAGGATGCTGATGCCGCCCCAGTCGGTGTGGCCGGCGCGGTTCACGGCCGCCAAAAACTTCGGATTGTAGAGCAGGTAGCGCTTGCCGTTGTAAGCCACGGCGGCGGCATTGGGCACCACGGTGGTGGCCCGCAGCTCGAAGCGCGGCTGCAAGCCCACGGCCTCGGTGATTTCGCGAATGATGCCGGCCGCCTGGCTGGCTGGCATATCGGCAGCGGACGTAGTAGCGGGGGCCTGCGCCTGCGCGGCTGGCACTGCGGCCAGCAGCAGGGCCGGTAGCCCTACGGCTACCGCCAGGTGGCGGAAAAAGCTGGGAAGAAAGGGCATGAGCAAAGAGAATAGGAGTGGCCCGAGCTAAGGCAATTCTGACGCCAAAAAAGGATGCTTTTTGGGTGCGGCCGGGTAAATACACAACGCACAAGCCCCCCTTTTTCGTTTAAAAAAAGCACGGCCACTACGGGCCGTGTTTTTGTGTTTTTGCCCCATGCCCCACGACCACTCTACCGACACGCCCGCCGTGCGCGTCGCGCCCGGCCAGCCCTTGCGCCTCGCCGACATCGACCCCGACAATTCCAAGCCTTTCAAGGATAAAAAGCACGCCGAAAAGCGTGTGGAGGAGTTGCTTGAGCAATTCAGCGACTTGCAGGAAAACCTCTATGCCGAGCACCGCCAGAGCCTGCTGCTGGTGTTTCAGGCCATCGATACGGGCGGTAAGGACGGGGCCATTCGCAAGCTGCTCACGGGCCTCAACCCGGCCGGCGTGCAAGTAGCTTCTTTTAAGGCACCCAGCAAAGAGGAGCTAAACCACGACTTTTTGTGGCGTATTCATGCCCAAACGCCAGGTAAGGGCCATATCGGCGTGTTCAATCGCTCGCATTATGAAGACGTGCTCGTGACCCGCGTGCACGGCCTCATCGGGCCAGAGGTGTGGCTGCCGCGCTACCAGGACATCAATAACTTCGAGCAGCTGCTGACCCGCGACGGCACCCGCGTTATCAAGTTTTTCCTGCACATTTCCAAAGAAGAGCAAGCCGAGCGCCTGCAAGCCCGCCTCGACGACCCCGCCAAGCGCTGGAAATTTGAGCCCGACGACCTGAAAGAGCGCAAGCTGTGGGACAAGTACCAGGAGGCTTTTCAGGATGCCCTGAGCGCCTGCTCAACGCCCGACGCGCCGTGGTACGTCATTCCGGCCAATAAAAAATGGGCTCGCGACCTAGCCATTGCCGAAATTGTGGTGGCCGCCCTCACCGAGATGAACCCCCAGCCGCCCGCCGCCAATTTCGACGTGGCCGCGCAAGTGGTGGAGTAGAATTAGGTGAAATGTGAAAAGGTGCGGATGAGAAAAGGTGAAAATGCTGCTTCGACTAACAAGCGACATTTTCACCTTTTCTCATCCGCACCTTTTCACATTTTTAATTAATTCAACCACACCGTGGCTACTTCTTCGAAGCGGTCAGCGGCGAACGCGCCGTAGGGACGTTCGGCATAGAAACCCATGACGTGAATATGCGGCTGGCCGCTCCGCACATGGGGGCGCACCTGCACCAGGTACACCTGGCCGGCCGTGGGCCAGTCGCCGATGTAGCCGGTAGGGCGGTTCGCATCGTTCACGCACCGGGCATATTGCTGTACCGGCAGAGGAGTAGGAAGCTGTGTCTTACGCATGTCCAAAGATACGAAATAGTATTGAAAAACTAAAATTATTAGTTGACTTATCTAGTATGAAAGTAGCGCTCCTGGAAATAAATAAAGTATAAGTCGTTGTTGAGCGAGCAGGCATAGCCCAGGTTCGTTATAAGTATTTGATAAATAATAATTTGCTCTTTAAAAAGAGCTTGTGAGATTCTTCGGTCAGTGGCAATTTACCCCAGGTGACTAACCTAGCCGACGTCTGTTCTAAGTGTGTTTTCAGGCTGAATGCAGCAGGAGATAAATAAGCTCGGCGTGACAATAGTATTAGGAAATCTAAAAATGAATATTTAGTGAAGATACGAAAAAATCCCGCTTCTCGGATTGCCGAAAAGCGGGATTTTATAGGCTAAAACCGGCTGATGCCCTGGCGCTAGCGCACGTTCAGGTCGAGGGCCCGGTAGGCGATGAGCAGGTCGGTGCGGGTGCCCGGCGGGCGGTAGTACACCAGCAGGTCGTACTGGTTTTCGGTCTCCTGGTGAGTGCCCTCGAAGTACACTTCATCGGGCGGGGCGCCGGCGGTGCGGGGCGCCACGGCGTAGCTGTAGCTATGGTAGCCCTGCTTGAGCAGCACCTGGCCAGTATAGCGCTGCTGCAACGAGTCGTAGCGCAGCCGAAACTCGTCTTTTAGCTGCCAGTCGCTGAGCGCGCCCAGCACGTACACAGGGCCGGGCGCGGGCTGCGGGGCGTTTAGGTTGAACGTGACCAGTCCGTAATCGCCATTCACCGCACCCTGGCCGTAGTCGCGGTTCTCAAACACGCGCTGGCCGTTGGCATCGTAAAACTGATTATATGCCTGGCCGTTGCGAGTGGCTTCGGGCAGCAGGTCGATTTGCACGGGGTTGGCTTGGCGCTGCAAGCGCGCTATGCCCAGGCCAACGGATTGGAAGGAGCGGGCGTCGAAATAGCGGTACTCGCTGAGGCCGGGGAAGGCGTTTTCATAGTTGCTATACTGGTATTCGAGCACGCGCTCGGCGTCGCGCACGAAGGTGGGGCGCAGGTTGTAGTGGGCATTGTCCCAGCGGAAATTCTGGCGCAGCACCACTTTCACTTCCTGGGCCGGGTTCAGCAGCTGCACGGCCCCGTAGCTGATGCGGAAATCGAGCTGCTGGTAGGCGTAGCGGGCATCGACGCCGCCCGCCAAAATACCCTGCCGGAGGTCAACGGCCACCTGGCTGTCGTACACCAGTAGGCGGCGCGAAAGCAGCGGCTTATTGCCCGCCGCCTGCACCACCAGCAGGTAATTGCCGCTCAGCTTCACCCGCGGCACGGCAAAGGTGTAGTGGTAATACGGCACCTTAGTGTTCACCGAAGTCTGGTAGTTCGGGATGTTAAACTCGTTTATCTCATCCAGAATCTGCAAATCCGTCAGCACCGAGGGCGTCCAGCCCAAATCGCAGTGAATGAGCTTGGCCGTGAGGCGCGGCGGCCGCTCGCCCAGGATGTCAAACTCCAGCGTAATGGGCTGCTCCTGGCTGAGCGGCACGATGGGCGGGGCCAGCACCGCCGTGGCGTTGGCCGTGTTGCCGAGCGTGGTAGAGGTAGTGCCGGTGCCCACGTAGCACTGCACGCTCTTCACGCCGGGCTCGTAGATGTAGTCGTAGTAGCGCAGCTGCGCCGTGGCAGCGGGTGCGGCCGCCCGCTGCTGGCTGGCCGGCAAGTCGGGGTTGGTGATGGGCGTGCCCAGCGGCACGCAGGCCGTAGCCAGAAAGAAGAAAGGCAAGTAGGGGAGAAGGCGCATGGGGCGAAAGTACGGCCGAGGCAGCAAGCCCATTTTCTTTAAAATAAATTTTAAATTTAAAATAATTAATATATTTTATATTATATTTGTTACGCCATTTGGAAAGGCTGCTACTAGCGGGTCTCAGCAGCATGCTGCGCGGGTTTCAGCACTATTTAATCCCGGCCTATCCTATTACCTCTAATTAACATATTATTAATTACTAGTACTAGTGGTTTTTCAGTCAAATAAAATGAAAGTAAATTTCTTATTACTCTCTGCAATTTTAGCCTCATCTTCAGCCTATGGCCAAGATGTGCCTGACCCAATTGGGTTTAAAATGAAGACTTCTACGGACGATGTTAAGGTTTTTCGTGATAATAGTGGCAGTCCCGCATTATCTCATTATAAAATAATAGATAGAAGTGTTTGGTTTAGGCAAGTTGTAGTAGCGACTGTTACGGTTGGGAATGAAAAATATGTTATGATTAGGATTCCATCAGGTGATGGACGCTCAGATGCTGGTTTAGCAGATTGGACGAGCGCGAGTGATGGGAATAGGATATCTAAACTTGAGTATAATATCCCCTTGTGGATTAGAGAAGATGATTTTAAAAAATACTTCGTTCTCAAGTATCCAAAACTTAAAAGTCAATTCGCATTTGGTGTGCTAACTGTTCCTTTTAGAATTAGACCCGCAGTAGACTCACACCCGAGTTCCATTTTTAATGGAGATTTTAATATTGGGACATCAATAGGTTACAGGTTAGCCTTTGCGGAAAAGGCAGGAGCAAGTCTTGTAGGCTCGTTTGGATTTAGTTCTTTAAATCAGAACTCTTCGAATAATAGTGCAATAAAAGACGCCTCATCTCAATCAATGTCAGCTGTTACATATGGAGGTGGGGTTATTGTCGACTGGGCTAGACAGTTTCAACTCGGTGTTATTGTAGGAGGTGATAATGGATTTGGTGATTATTCCACTACATATGTATATCAAAACAAAGCCTGGATTGCTATTTCTTTGAATTTTAAATTCTTTAAATACGAAACTGAAGCAGCTAAAAATCCCCAATAATATATCTGCTATAGCGGTTTCGTGAACCGCTTATCCTATTTCAGACGGGCTGCACATGGTAGCCACAGTGGTCAAACCAGTGCTGGGCGTCTTGGCTGCTAATCCAGTCGACGGCAGCCTGCCCGGCGGCTTCCAACGCCTGGCGACTCTGGGCTTGGGCGGTACGCACCGCCGTTTTGAGCTTGCTTCAGGCCTGCTCAATGGGCGAGAAGTCGGGGGAGTAGGGCGGTAAAAACAAGACCTGCACCCCGCGCTTGGCCAGCCATTCGCGCAGCCCGCCAAGCTTATGCACGGCCAGATTAGCGAGTACCAGCACATCGCCTGACCGGAGCGTGGGTGCCAGAAAGCGACTCACGTAGAGCGCGAAGCGTTTGTAGTTAAGCGCGCCCTCGAAGAGTTGTACCGCCCCAAGACCCTGGCTCGAGAGCGTGCCGATGAGCGTGAGCGACGGCCCGCGTTTAAGCGGTACGGTCTGCCCGACACGCTGCCCGCCCTTGGCGCAGGCGTAGCGGCGGCAGGCATCCAGGCGCAGGCCCGTCTCGTCGAGAAAGTGAAACCGGCGCGTATCGTAGTGCTGAGCCACGGTTTCGACAAAGTCCTGGCGCAGGGCGACCACGCGGGGCGTGTCACGCTCGCTGGCGTGCAGGCTTTTTTTTCCGCCGCAGTTCGTGTTCATCCAGCACCTGCCAGAGGCAGGTCTGGCCCACAACTCGCCCGCCCTGCGCCTGCCAGGCCTGGCTCAATTCGGCCAGGGTGACATCGGGGTGCTCGCCCACGTAGGCCACCAGCCACGCTTGCGCGGCGGCATCGAGGTAGCGCGCCCGCCCACCACTAGCCGGTTTGGGGGCTAGTGAGCCGGTTTGTCGCTCGTGGGCGAGTAGCTTTTTGATAAAAGCGACGCTGACCTCGAAGCGCTCAGCGACCGCGGCTTGGCGGGACTTGGGCTGGCGCAAGGCTGCCACGATTCGGGTGCGTAAATCAAGCGAATAGGGTTGCATAAATAGCCTTACGCAAGCACTTGCAAAAAGAATAAATGGTTCAAAAAACCGCTATATCAAACACAAAAGCGAGAAACCATCTTCTAAAGCACCTGCTTTAGAAGATGGTTTCTCGCTTTCATACCTATACTAGGTATAAGAATCTACATTTCGGCCAGCATTTCCCAGCGGTCGTTCAGCTTCGCTAGTTCCTTTTTGACTTGCTCAAACTTCACCGTCGTGTCTTTGAGCTGCGAGGTATTCTGGTAAATCTTGGGGTCGCCGAGCTGCTTTTCATACACCGCCATTTCCTTTTCTAGCTTGTCGATGTTGGCTTCAACTTCGGCTAGCTCTTTGAGGGCTTTCTTCTGGTCGGGCGATGAGGTTTTGGCGGGCGCAGGGTCGGCTTTTTTCTCCTCCTTAGGCTGCGGCTTGCTGGCCGAGGGGCTGGGCAGGCCGGCTTTTTTGGCCGCCTTCTCGCGGTCTTCCTGCCAAACCTCGTACTCGGCGTAGGTGCCAGGGTACTCTTTCAGCTGGAAGTCCTCAATAAACCAGATTTTGGTGGCCACGTTTTCCACAAAGTAGCGGTCGTGACTAATTACGATGAACGTGCCCTCGTACTGCTCCAGGGCCTGAATCAGGATGTTTACCGACACCATGTCCAAGTGGTTGGTCGGTTCGTCGAGCAGCAGGAAGTTAGCTTCCGAAATCAGGGTTTTGGCCAGAGCCACGCGGCTTTTTTCGCCACCGCTTAGCACCTTGATTTTCTTGAAAACCTCCTCGCCCGTGAACAGGAACGAGCCCAGTACCGAGCGCAATTCCATGTCGTTGCGCTTCGAGCCGGCCTCGCTCATCTCCTGCAAAATCTCGTTTTCCAGCGTCAGCGACTCCAATTGGTGCTGCGCATAGAACGACATAATGACGTTGTGGCCCAATTGGTGCTTGCCGTCGGTGGGGGCTTCGGTGCCGGCCACGAGGCGCATGAGCGTCGATTTGCCCTTGCCGTTGGCGCCGATGAGCGCGATTTTGTCGCCCCGCTCGATGTGCACGTTCGTATCGCGGAAAATCAGCTTCTGGTCGTACTTTTTGGTCACGTGCTCCATGCGCAGCACGTGGCGGCCGGGCTCCACTTTGAAGGTGAACTTCATGTTGATTTTGGCCGCATCCTGCGCCACATCCTCGATGCGCTCCATTTTATCGAGCGCCTTCACGCGGCTTTGGGCCTGCTTAGCCTTGCTGGCCTTGGCCTTAAAGCGCTCGATAAAGCGTTCGGCCTGCTTGATGGCAGCCTGCTGGTTCTCGAAAGCGCCCTTCTGGATGAGGTTGCGCTCGACCTTCTCTTCGAGGTAATAGGAGTAGTTGCCGGCGTAGGGCACCAGCTTGCCGCCCAGTACTTCCACCGTCGTGTTGGTGGTGCGGTCGAGGAAAGCGCGGTCGTGGCTCACGATAATCACGGCGCCCTCGTAGTCGGCCAGGTAGTTCTCTATCCACTTGATACTCGGCAAGTCCAAGTGGTTGGTGGGTTCGTCAAGCAGCAGCAGCGAGGGCTCTTGCAGCAGGATTTTGGCCAGCATCACGCGCATGCGCCAGCCGCCCGAAAACGACTTGAGCGGCTTCGTCAATTCCTCGGTCGTAAAGCCTAGGCCTTCCAGAATCTCTTCGGCCTTGGCCTGCATGGTGTAGCCGCCCAGCGCCTCAAAGCGCTCCTGCAAGTCGGCCAGCTTCTCGACTAGGTCGTCGGTGTAATTGGTTTCGAACTCAACCAGAATTTTATCAATCTGGTCTTGCAAACGCAGCGCCTCCTCAAAGGCTTGCATGGCCACGTGCAGAATGCTTTCGTGGGTGTCGTAGCTCAGCAGGTCCTGATTCAGAAAGCCCAGCGTGACCTCCTTGCTCATCGAAATAGAGCCGCCGTCGGCCTTGTACTCGCCCACGAGCAGGCGCAGCAAGGTCGATTTGCCGGTGCCATTCAGCCCGATGAGGCCGATTTTGTCCTTGGGTTTGATGTGCAGGCTGGCGCCGTCGTAGAGGGCACGCGAGCCGAAGTGGAAGTCTAGGTCAGAGATGGAAATCATTACGCAGCGGATATTCAGGCACAAAGGTACGGCGCACAGTAGCGTGGACTTTATAGGCCGCGCTCGTTATTGTGCAGGTAGCTGAAAGCACAGGCCAAATTTCGCACTACCTCGGCTATACAAAAAAGGCCGTTCCAGCAATAGAACAGCCTTTTAGCCCTGGTAGTGCCGCCGCTACCGGGCGGGCATTGATATTTTTAGCTGCGCTAAGCTGCCTATTTAATGGGCGAGGTATTCTTGCCCTGACTCAGCTTTTGGGCCATTTTCTGCGGCACGCCGGCGCTGTTTAGCAGGCCAGTCATGAGGCCCTGCCGCCAGGCCGAGAACACCGAAGACCTCAAATCGCGGCGCGACGTCATGTCGCCGGATACAAAGCGGCCGCTGGGGCGCGGGTTGTTATCGCGGATAACGAGGTTGACTACGCCGTTTTTGAGGCGCGTGAAAAGCGGCTTCTTAAAATCGCCGTCCTTGTATTTAAGTAGCTCAAACTTGAGGTCGGTGTAGCGCGCCTGCATAGTGCCACTGGTTTGGTGGCGGTCGGCGCGCATGTCGAAGGCAATGCGCTGAATGTCGCCGCTCTTGAAGCCCAGTGCTTTGGTGGGTACCGTAATGCGGTTGAGAATAGCCAGCGGCGCGGCCCCAAAACTGCCCCACAGGTGGTGGCGGCCCCGCGCATCGAGCAGCGGCGCGGTGAGGCGGGCTTGCAGGCGCGAGCGCCCTTCCACTAGCGCTGTGGCTGAGGCCGTGAGCGGGTGCGCCAGCGTCTGGCGGCGCGGGTCGTTGCTGACGTTGCGCAGCGTGGCATTGAGCTGGCTGATGGTAAACTTGCCCACCTCGGGCGTCTGGCGGCCGCGGAAAGTGGTGTAGATGGTGCCGTTGCGAATGTCGAAGCGGGCCACGTCGATGTGGGCGCGCAGCTTGCGCACGGCCTCGGGCGTGAGCGTCGAGGGGTGCGGGTCGATGGGGGCGCGGCCGTCGCTGCCCAGGCTCAGCCAGGGCTTTTGGGCCACCACGCGGGCCACGCGCAGGTGGCTATTATCAGAAAGCTGGTAAAAATCAAGCCCTTCGCCCCAAAGCTCGGGCATCCGCAGGCGCACCTGCGTTACTTGGTAGCCCTTGCGACGATTAAGCTGGGCCGGCGAGAGGCTAGGCCACAGCACCAGCTCATGCAGGCGCAGGGTACCGGCGCGAGTGTCGAGCGCGCCCCGCTCGATGGTGGCCGGGTAGGCCGGCGCGTCAAACGTGGCGCTGAGGCGGCCGCTGCGAGCCACCCAGCTACGGGCGTATAGGATGCGTTTTTGGCCCATTTGCTCGCCCAGCGAATCGACGCGCAGCGACTCACCCGTCGCGAAAACGTGCCGCACCGCCGGCTTGGCACGCACCCCATCAATGGCCGTAAAACCGTCCTTAATAAGAAAATGCGTAATGTCGGCGCGCCGGGCGATGGGCCGAATAAGCTGCCACAGCGGCGGCGGGGCCTGGTCCGGCGGCACAAACGACAGCCGGGGCTGCCGCAGCAATACCGAATCGGCCCGAAAGCGCTGCTGGTGCTGCCAGGCGGCGGCTTGCAGCCCGCGCACCCACAGCCGTGGCATCAAAAAGGCCACCTGCGTAGCGCCAGGCGTGCCCTGGCCCGGCGCGGGCGGCTCAATACTCAAAGAGTCAACGGCCAGTGTCTTCTTATCCGACGAAAAAGCTATTTTGGCTAACGCAATAACGTGCCCGCCAAACCGGCCCTGCGGATAGCGCAGCGTAGCCTGCCAAGCAGCTGCAAAGCCCAGCCGCGCCGTATCGGCCGCGCCGGCTTGGGTAAAAAGTAGGTCGCGGGCCCACATATCGGCGCGGGTGAGCTGGGCGGTGGGCGCAGCAGCGGGGCCAAAGCTGCCGCCCGCGTGATGCACGGCCAGGTAGCCCAGCCGCACCGGCTGCTGTTGGTAAAAGGGCGGGGTAGGGTGGGTGGCCGCCTTTTTGGCCAGCGCCAGCACCCGCACTTGCAGCGAGTCGAGCACTAGGCTGTCGGCGGGTACGGTTTGGCCGCGTAGCAGCGCCAGCAGGCCAACACCGCTGAGGTCGAGGCGACCTAGGCGCAGGGCCAAATAGGGGAGGGTGTCAGCCACGGCCGCCGTGGCCGGGCGCAGCTCCACGCCGCGCAAATGCACGGCGCGAGCACCGAGCTTAGTCTCTAACGAATTGATACGTAGCCGATATTGGCCGTGGGTTTGTTCGGCCACGGTTTTTTCGAGCTTGCGGCGTAGCCAGGGGTCGAGGCCAAAAAGCACGGCCAGCGTGCCCGCTACCAGCAGCACGGCCAGCCCACCCAAAAGCCACCGCAGCCAGTGGTGCTGGGCGCGCACCGGCGCCGCCGCAATAGAAGAGGTAGACACAAAAACAGAACAGTTGGCGAAGTGCAGCTAACGGTAAATCGCCCCGCCAAGGTTATCGACGCAGCCGCCAACCTCAACCTTTACCCCCGTGCGCACCGTAGAGGAGGCGATTTCGGCCCTACATTTTTTGATTTTTATGTCCTATTTCAACATACCAACTTTGGCCCGCTTGGGTGCGGCCTCCGGCCTGGCCCTAGCACTGGCGGCCTGCGCCGACGACAAGGACGTGGCCACGCTCGGCCCGCCCGCCCAGGTCAACTTTACGCAGGCGGGCCTCTACCCCGAAGGCACGCAGTACGACGATGCGGGTGGCCGCTTTTTGGTGAGTTCCCAAACGGCGGGCCGCATCGGGCAAGTGAAGGACGACGGCACGTATTCGCAATTTGCTGATGACTCGTTACTTGTTTCGACTATCGGCCTCAACCTCGACGTGCCCCGCAATCGCCTGCTCGTGGCCGTGTCCGACCCTGGCTATAATAGAGTGCGTACCAAAACCGCTACCCTGCGCAAGCTCGCCGCCGTGGCTATTTTCAACGCTCTGGGCAATAGAACGGCCTACGTAAACCTAGGTGCCCTGCGCCCTGCCTACGCCGCGCATTTTGCCAACGACATCGCCGTAGATGTCTCCGGCAATGCCTACGTGACCGACAGCTTCGCGCCGATTATCTACAAAATTGACCAGCAGGGCGTAGCGTCGGTCTTTCTGGAAAACAGCGCGCTGGCCGCCCCAAGTGGCTCTTTTGGCCTCAATGGTATCGTGTATCACCCCGATGGCTACCTCATTGTGGCTAAGTCCGATGAGGGCGCGCTCATTAAAGTGCCGCTCAATAACCCCGGCAGCTTTACTAAAGTGAACACCACGGGCCTCGTGCTGACCGGCGACGACGGCCTCCAACTCATCAATAACACGACCCTGCTGGTGGCCTGCAACGCCCAGGGCCAGGTGTACCGCCTCACCAGCGCCGACGGGTTTGCCACCGTGAGCCGCACCGGCAGCTTTGCCACCGGCTCGGTGTACCCCACCACGCTGGCCCGCCGCAATGGCACCGATAGCTACGTGCTCTACTCGTACTTGAATGCCTTGCAAGCCATGCAAAATCCGGCCGTGTCGCAGTTCAGCCTCACCAAAGTAAGCTTTTAAGTAGCGCGGGCTTTCAGTCCGCGAGTTGATACGTTTTACGCTTCGCGGACTGAAAGTCCGCGCTACGGCTTGCGCCCGTATCGTTAGCTTTGGGGCGCTGCTCCGGCCTTTTGATTTTCTGCTTCGGCACCCTGTTTCATGCTCGCCATTACCTCGCTGCTCGCGCCGCCCTCCTCCGACCACATCAATAAGCTGATTAAAAGCCTGGAAACAGAATTTGGCCTCACCGATGTGCAGGCTACGCCCGAGCCGCACCTCACCTACCAGCTGGTCGAGCCCATTGACCTGGGCATGCTAAAGGCCGCCCTGCGCGAGATTGCCGATACCAGCCATTGCTTCGTGGCGCATACCACCGGGCTGGGCATGTTTCCGGGCGAGCGGCCGGTTATTCACATCCCGGTGCTGCGCTCCGACTACCTCAACCAGCTGCACCACCGCATCTTAGAGGCAGCCTCGCCCATGTGCAGCCGCACCGATAAGTACAGCGCCCCCGACCTGTGGCTGCCCCACGTATCGCTGGCCCTGCACGATACCACGCCCGAGCTGCTCGGCCCCGTGCTCCAGTTCCTCAACAACCAAACCTTCAACCTGGAGCTCGAAATCAGCAACCTCGCCCTACTGCGCCCCGATGGCGAGTTGTTCGTGCGCGAGGAAGTCTTTATGTTCGGGTCTTAAAATGAGTGAAGGAGTGAATTGCGAATGAGTGAATCCAATAAATTCACTCATTCGCAATTCACTCCTTCACTCATTATTCTAACGATTCAGAATCGTGCGGTTGCGGTTCAGCTTCAGGTCTTGGAGCAGGCTGCTTTTGGCCGCGATGGTGAAGCTGTAGCCCCGCTGAATGCCCACGGGCATCCACATGCCCGTGATTTGCCAGCAGTGCAAGTCGCGGGTGAAGTTGATGACCGGGTACACAAAAGAGCCGGAAGCGAGGTCGAAGCTGAGGCTGGAACTCAGGCGCAGGTTTTCGGTGAGCTTGACCGAGCCGCTGCCCGTGAGCGAGTTGGTTGAAAAAATGGGCGGCGTATTATATAAGTTAGGCCGAATGGGGGCCGTCGATGTGGTGTAGCTGGCCGTGTACTGCACGCTGGCCTCCCACGGAATGTCGAAGTCGATGTAGTCGGCGTACAGAGCCACGGGAGTAGGCGAGCCCAGTACCGGGTCGTTGGAGGGGGCTGTGGCTCGCGGCACGTTGGCCTTGCTTTGGGGCTTGGCGGCGGGGTTGAACTGGTAGCCCGTGCTAAAGCTGGCCGAGGTGAGGCGGGCCAGGCGGAAGTTCTTCTGCTCGAACAGGTAGCGGTCGATGCGCACGCCCAGCGAGTCGCGCTGGTAGAATGAAAACGCGCTGCTGACGACCACGTTAAGCTTTTTGGCAATCTGCACGCGGTAGCCTAGGCTCAGGTCGGAGAGCTTGAAAGAGGTCGCGGCGAAGTTGTAGCCCAATGCCAAATCGATGCCATCGGCTAGGCTCACTTTCTTAAACTCCTGCGTGCCGGTCGTGTCCTGGTTGTTGCGCACCTTCATCTCAATCTGGTTTTGCACCGCGAAGGAAATCTGGCTCACGCGGGCACTCGCCGACTGCCCCAGCAAAAAGCCCTGGTAGCGCGAAAACGTGCGCGGGTCGAGCAGGCGGCCGTAGGTATCGCGTAGCGCCCCGGCGCCAATGGCGTTGCCTGCCTGGTCGGCCCCTACTTCCAGCAGTTGGTAGGCGTTGCCAGTGGTGAGGTCGGGCGAGTAGGAGTAGCTCAGGCTGGGCGTCACCTTGTGGCGAATAGCCTTGATATTGCCCTTCTTGAAGTTTAGCTGCCCGTAAAAAGTAGTTGTGGCCGACACGTTGGCCGAGTACGAGTACTGCCGGTTGAAGCCCGGTATCGTGTCAATACGCACGGCCTGCGCCTCGGGCACAAAACGGTAGTCAAGCGACTTGGCATACCACGTTTCGCCGTAGTTGACCGAAGGCTGCACCTGCACGTGGCGGAAGAGCGTGGCCGAAGGCAACGTAATCTGAAACTGGTGCTGGGCCGCGTTTTGGGCGTTGCGCAGCAGCGCGCCCAGGTTACCCAAGCTCACCGGAATGTTGTAGGACGACGTGCTGCCGCCCAGCAGCGGAATACCGTTGTTGAGGGTGCGGGCCTCCACGGTGTTGGTGATGCGGTTTTGGGCTACCAGGTTGTAGCTCACGGCAAACTGTTCGTAGAAGCGCCCCCGCGGCTGAATGCCCAGCCACTGGTAAGGGTACTGCCGGGCCACGCCCACGCTCAAGTTGGGCAGGGTAAAGTCCATGACGCCCGTCTGCACGTTCTGGCTCTGGGAGGCCTGAATGGAGTAGTTGATGGGCAAGTGCCGCAGCTGCTTCGAGTAGCTGATGGTCGAGTTGAACGCCGCCGCCAGGTAGCGGCGCGGGTCGAGGGTATTGACGCGGTTGTAGAACGAGCTGCCGGCCTGCACGCTGGCCGAAAATACCCCGCCGCCGGGGGCGGGCGTGGGCGTGTGGTTCCAGGTTATCCAGAAGGTTTGGGCCGTGGGTGGGGCCACGTATTCGGTGGTGGTAGTGGCCGTGCCGGTACTCAGGATAGAGGATGTGGGCCGGTTGGTGTACGAAATGCGGGCGCTGCCCTGGTAGCGGTAGCGCTTGTTATACGTCAGCTCCGTATTAATACCGTAGCCGCCGAAGCGCTCGGCGTTGCCGGCGTAGAGGTCGCCGGTCACGCGCAGGCCCATGTAGTCGTTGGGCGCCCAGTAGTAGCCGCCGTTGCTGAGGTAGTAGCCGCGGTCCTGCGCCTGCCCAAACGTCGGGATAATGACCCCCGAGCCGCGCCCGCCGTGCTGCATCGGGAAGAACCCAAACGGCAGGCCCAGCGGCAGCGGCACGTCGCCGATTACCATGTGAAACGGCCCCGTAATAATGGACTTGCCCGGTATCACCTTGGCTTTGGCTGCCCGGATGTAAAAGTGCGGATGCGCCAGATTGCAGGTCGTGTACGTGGTGCCGAGGTTGTGTATCGTGTTATCAGCCTGGCGCTTGGCTAGCTCCGAATGCACGTAGCCCTCACCCTGCTGCGTAATGGCGCCCGAAATAATGCCCCGCTTACTCTTGAAGTTGTAGGCGATTTCTTCAGCCGTGTAGTTGTCGGCCCCTTGCTTGAATTCGGGCTTGCCCCGCAGCCGATGCTTCACCGAATCCATGCGGCTGCTGGCCTGCACGGTACTCTTGCCGTAGTCCACCGTAATGAGGTCGGACTTCATATTCATCTCGCCGTAATCCACGGTCGCCTTGGTGTAGAGGCGGGCTATTTTCTGGGTCACGTCGAACTGAATGGAGTCGGAAGCCGCGTATTTCACGGTCGTCTCAATCTGGCTCCGGCGTTTGAGGTCGGCCAGGTGCAGCGAGTCTTGGCGGCGGCCGGCGCGGCTGGTGTCGCGCACGGCCAGGCCGGTGCTGTCGGGCGTGAGGCTGGGCGCGGCCTTGCGCGAAATGCCCGGCTGCTTGGTGCGCTGCACGTCGCGCTGGCCGGGCGGGGGCGGGCTTTGGGGCTCGTTGGGGTCGGCCGAAATGACGCGGGCGGGCTGCGTGGGCACCGAGCCCGCCCGCCGCTTGCCGGAGGTAGCCGGGGCGTTGGTGGTCGAGTCGGTAGCCTGCGCCAGGGCCGCTGGGCCGTTGGCAACGAGCACCAAAAACAAGAGCCAGGCCGGCACCCAGCTCAGCCACTGGTGCGTGCGCGGCCCGGTGGCCGAAGAGAAGAAGGAAGCGAGCAAGTGGACGGTAGCGCCGGGCGAATTACTTTTGGGGCATCGGACAAACAAAGATAACAGGCAGCCAACCTGCTGCGGAGGCTTCCCCGGTGCCTCCTTTCCCCCAAAACGAACGACGTGCGGATTATTGC
>Ga0265780_10000504_pt1 | contig 60478 bp, 56 predicted proteins | sample P1T30metagenome_FD_192432 | JGI IMG/M metagenome (GOLD analysis project Ga0265780, IMG submission 192432) | Plant litter microbial communities from East Loma Ridge, Irvine, California - P1 T30 | ecosystem: Environmental > Terrestrial > Plant litter > Unclassified | place: USA: California... | reverse complement strand
ATACTGTTTGAGGGGGGAAGGAGGTGGGTGTGGAAGGTGGGGAGGAAGTGGGAGGAGTAATGGGGCGAAGGAGGGGAGATGGGCATGGTTTGGCGTTTGGGTAGGAATACTTGGAATGGCCTTTTTGAGGCCTGGATGGAGTATATGATTGGGCATGGGGAATGAAAGTCACGGCCATTCATGACAAGCATAGGGCGGTATGAATCTTATAGATATTCTTGCTGATACAATGCGCTCCGTGCAGACCCATCTTAGATTCTGTTCTGGAAGACATTTGCTGTTCAGTAGCTTCATTTTGCTCCAAGTCACGTCTCGTGTTCAGCGTAGACTCTCCGTGCTCTTCTTCCTCTACGTTTTTTGTCTCCTAGACTAGATCAATCTTCTCCGCTGTTCGCGTCTGTTGTGTTCTACTTGCTCCCGCTCTCGGCTCCTATCTCAATGTTGCTTGCGCCGGTTGCTACCTGTGCATATTACTTTCTCCTTTCTAGCTGTCACCATCTCACTCGCTAGCATTGGCGGCGTCTTTGGTCGCGTGACCAAGTACATCTCGCATGACATGAGCTTTTCGCCTATGGTTCTGTAGGTAGTTTGAGAAGTTATAGAGATGGGAGGCGAGATAGTAGCGAGAAACTAGCTAGAAGAGGCTTTGAAGATGGTATGTCGAGCCAATGTCACAAGAAACAACGTGTTATATTGACTTCAAGATCATTGAACGTATTCGACACTTGTCAGAGCATTTTGTGAGCTTTGTGGGTGGACCTCGGAGCGAAGGAAGTGACCTCAAAGATGTTGTTATGAAGTCTCGCAGTTCAGGAGACAGTGAGAGCAGAGAACCACTTCACTGCTTGAACGTTGAATCGGCAAAGACTTCAATTTTTCCAATCGGAACGCAGTGCTCATGTCAAGAGTGGTGTTCTCGGCAGTGCAGCGATCAGCACCCTAACGCTAGGGCCGCACAGACCTTCCGCCAAAGCGTGAAAAAGTCATTTGGGTCGCAGCGACAGTTTTTACGCAGCTTGCTCCCACACCTTTCTCCCCCAACCCCAACCTTTTTCTTCAAGTTACTCGGGTAGTTCCTGTCAACACACATACACCATGAGCGACGAAGTCTACGACGGTGCGATCGGTATCGATCTGGGTGCGTTACGCTGCAGAATAATATTCGTTACCCCACAGTGCGGTCGCTAATACTCTTTTGCAGGAACGACATACTCCTGCGTTGCCAACTACGAGGGCACCAATGTCGAGATCAGTATGCGCCCACCCGCTTCCAATTCCTCGAGGAACGACGTCTAACCATAATGTGTAGTCGCCAACGAGCAGGGTAGCTTTACCACCCCCTCCTTCGTGTCCTTCACGAGCGAGGAGCGTCTCATCGGCGAGGCGGCCAAGAACCAGGCTGCCATGAACCCGGAGAACACTGTCTTCGACGTCAAGTATGTGCCCCGCACTTCGGTACAGCGACGAGGCATTGTGCTGACTTTCGCAGGCGCCTGATCGGTCGCCGATTCGAGGACGAGACCGTCACCAAGGACATCAAGTCATGGCCCTTCAAGGTCATCGACCAGGGCGGCAGCCCAATGATCGAGGTCGACTACCTCGGTGAGACCAAGCAATTCTCCGCCCAGGAGATCTCCGCCATGGTCCTCGTCAAGGTATGCGCTATGCTCCCCGCGCAGGAATTTTCGAACGCACGCTGACACCCACACAGATGAAGGAGGTCGCTGAGGTCAAGCTCGGTAAGAAGGTCGAGAAGGCCGTCATCACCGTGCCCGCCTACTTCAACGACAACCAGCGTCAAGCCACAAAGGATGCCGGTGCCATCGCCGGCCTGAACGTCCTCCGTATCATCAACGAGCCTACCGCGGCCGCTATCGCATACGGTCTTGGTGCCGGAAAGTCCGAGAAGGAGCGCAATGTTCTCATCTACGATCTCGGTGGTGGTACTTTCGATGTGTCTCTGCTACACATCCAGGGTGGTGTCTTCACCGTCAAGGCCACCGCTGGTGACACTCACTTGGGAGGCAAGTGGCACATACGATCCACATGGGACATACACTGACTTTGCATCCACAGGTCAGGATTTCGATACCAACCTCCTGGACCACTTCAAGAAGGAGTTCACAAAAAAAACTAAGAAGGGCAGGTGCTTCTACTATACCATCATTGTACATATCTAACTTAATACAGACATCAGCGGCGACGCCCGTGCCCTCCGCCGTATGCGCACTGCTTGCGAGCGTGCCAAGCGTACGCTTTCCAACGCTACCCAAACCACCGTCGAGATCGACTCGCTGTTCGATGGCGAGGACTTCAACGCCAACATCACCCGTGCTCGTTTCGAGGACCTGAACCAGAAGGCTTTCTCCGGCACTCTTGACCCTGTTGCTCAGGTTCTCAAGGACGCCAACATCGCTAAGGAGAAGGTTGACGAGATTGTGCTCGTTGGTGGCTCTACCCGTATCCCCAAGATTCAGAAGCTCCTCAGCGACTTCTTCGGTGGCAAGAAGCTCGAGAAGAGCATCAACCCCGATGAGGCTGTCGCCTACGGTGCCGCCGTCCAGGCCGGTATCCTCTCCGGAAAGGCCACCTCTGCCGAGACCGCCGACCTCCTCCTTCTCGATGTCGTTCCTCTGTCCCTCGGTGTCGCCATGGAGGGCAACATCTTCGCCCCCGTTGTTCCCCGTGGTCAGACCGTTCCTGTAAGTTGTTGACACGGAAATTGCCTTTGCTCATATGCTAACCTGTCTACCTTCAGACCATCAAGAAGCGAACTTTCACAACTGTTGCCGGTGAGTAATCTCGACGATCGGTTGCAACCAAGCTAGGCACTGACATATGCATAGACAACCAGCAGACTGTCCAGTTCCCTGTCTTCCAGGGTGAGCGTGTCAACTGCGAGGACAACACCTCTCTCGGCGAGTTCACCCTTGCTCCCATCCCACCGATGAAGGCTGGAGATGCCGTCCTTGAGGTCGTCTTCGAGGTCGATGTCAACGGTATCCTCAAGGTCACCGCCACCGAGAAGACTTCCGGCCGCAGCGCCAACATCACCATCTCCAACGCCGTCGGTAAGCTCTCATCGACTGAGATCGAGAGCATGATCAACGACGCCCAGAAGTTCAAGACCAGCGACGAGGCCTTCAGCAAGAAGTTCGAGGGCAGGCAACAACTCGAGTCCTACATCTCGCGTGTCGAGGAGATGGTCTCCGACCCCACCACCGCCATCCGCCTCAAGCGCGGACAGAAGGAGAAGATCGAGTCTGCTCTGTCTGACGCCATGGCCCAGCTCGAGATCGAGGACGCCAGCGCTGAGGACCTGAAGAAGAAGGAGCTTGCGCTCAAGCGTGTCGTCACCAAGGCTTTCTCTACCCGCTAAGCGTGGTGTACAAAATGTGGAGGCGCGAGATATTGGCGCACTGAGCAGTATACCCAGACTGTAAGAGGCTGCGACCGGAGTTTCATCTTTGCAGCATCTAACGATAGACTTGGTGTGATTGGGTCCCATTTCCTTCCGCGGGGTTTTTCTCTGGCATTTATGGGGGCGGATGCAACAAAAGTATTGTATGTACCTCTCACGACGATGCCTGACGTTACGATCGTAATGCGTGTGTTCTGTACTGGCCCTGCCTGGGTGGGCGCCATAGTAGACAACGAAGAGAGCGAGGGGAAATTGAACGAGTATGAACTTTAGATGTTTGCACGCTTGACTGTGCTGTGATTGACTTGATGGTGACCTGCTTAATGCCAGATCCCGTAGAGTATTGTACGGCACATAGCCTCACTTAACCTATCACGATGGTGCTGCAATATCCAAGACGTATCACGCACAACCCAGCGACACACTGGCCTTGTAGAAAATAAGAACCCAATTTAGAATATGTACTATCACGACCTACTCTACACACCAAACATCGCGTTCTCAATCGCCCCATCAAGCAGACTCTCCCCTCGAATAACATTCGTCGCACACACCACAACGCGACTCCCCCTCCCCTCCCCCCCACTCTCCTTCAACTTCCTCCCCACAAACCTCAACGCCGCAATCTCCGCTCTCGTCACACCTCCCAAAAAGAACACGACAATCGTCTTATTCGCATCACCATGACTCCCACTCAGCAGATTCCTCGCCTTGACAGCCTTCTCCTCGCCCTTCTGCACTTCATCAAACGTCGCGCCACGCACGTACTTGCTCGCGTCGTCGAAGATGCGTAAACCCTGAGCGAGGGGATTAGGACCCGGGTTGGAGGGCGGTTTGACGAGGTTAGCGAGCGTGTGTTTCTGAATGATAGATTGCACAATGCGCACGCTGAGCGGGGCATAGCCCGAGAACGTGTACGAAATATCATTTGGCTGCGCTTCGTTGACGTCGTCGTCCCATATCTTCAGACTCTTGCGCAGCGGCGTGTAGTTCGTCACGCTGCCTGGTTTAGCCTGGGAGCCGCCGAGCCCGACACCGCCGCGCACACCGAGCAAGCCCATTTGCTCGAGTGAAGCGAGGGTGAGGATGTGTTGGGGCCCGTAGGCCTGGATGATAGCGCGCTTGAAGGCGTCGAGGTCTTTGGGTCGCAGGCCGGCGTTTGTGGTGGATTCGAGGCAGAGGAGGCGTAGGATGGTGGGGAGCGGGATGGAGCGGTTAATGAGCTCGGTGATGGTGTCGTGTTGGGTTGTGGGGTCTGCGCCGGACATTATGTTTTGCTGGACTTCGAGAGAGCGGGTGAAGGTTTCGGTGCGGGTGTGTTTGATGATTTCTTCGGCAAGGGAGGTGTGTAGTTTGAGGGAAGCTTGCTCGGCTTGGTAGCCGGGAAGCTTGGAGACGAAGTCGCGGAGCTCGGATGTTGTCTTCGTGTTGAGCTGGTCGCGGCCGGTACTGCTTTGAAGACGGCGAGCTACCTTATTCAGAAGGTTGCCGACGATCGCGAAGTTTGCATCGCCGAGCTCATTGTACAAAGTGTCCTTTGGGTCGATCATGATCTTGCGCTTCATGCTCGATGAAGCACCTCCCGTCTGGCCTTGTTGCGGTGTTGCGCCGCCAACGACCGATGAATCGACCTCAGTCTGGTTGGCAGATATATTGAACACTTCGTCTATGAGACCCTCATACGTGAGCTGGCTTAGTAGAACAGTCGGAAAGTCGACCTCGCGGTCGATGATAATCAAGCTGTCTATCGTCGAGCTTGGAGCAAGGCCCAGGAACGAAGGCGCAGAGTTGCTCGAAGTTTCACCAGCAGTAACCTCAGTGCGCATTCGAATGAGGAGGTCAGCAAGACGCTTCCCGTTGTCGCCTTTGCCAATGATGCGCGGGAACAAGCCAGACTTTTGCTGCTGTAGCATGAGAGCCTTGGCTGCAAGGTAGATGCAAGTTGGGTCTTTCTTCTAGGTGGAGTTAGTGAACTTTCGCTCGGTCTTTGCTTCAGAATGGCGTACCAGATATAGGTCTGAGACTGCATCGTCCATTTCCATTGACAGTACATCATCTGCAAGAGGCACAAAGTACAACGGCCACTCGCTCACACTGGCTTCACCAAGAACACCCGCCTCTTCAAGCAGCTGGTCCGAGATCATAGTGCGACGAGGCACCCATATAACAGAGAACTCATGTTCAATTTGGCTGTCACGCCTAATTCGCTTGATTTGATCTACGGAAGGAATGTCAGCACCGTACAATAGAGTATCAACGTATGGAAGATGACGAGTACTCCAATAAAAGTGCTTTTGTCGATCTAGGGATCAAGTATGACCAGACAGAGTGGGTACTATCTGCCTGGCCTCTTTATTCGATCCCAAACACAGCCGCAAGGCTTCATGAATCACGATGGAAATGTAACGCGAAAATCTTCACGTACCAGCAACAGCCAAGACCGTCTTCGCCTTTTCTCCCCTGATGAGGAAGACGACATTGCGCTGTGACGAGTCGACATTGTCGTTCTCAAGGAAGAAGGGCTTGTCTACGCCGTATTCCTGGAGCGTGGAGAACTTGACAAGCAAGTTCAATGGCCCTGCAAGCGCTTTCTCGAGCACGAGATTCTTCTTGCCTCTGATCTAGTTGCGTTAGTATAGGCGGAGACTTGTGGTGAAAGGCATTACCTTACACCCTCGAGTAGAAGAAGCAGGTCCCGCCGCGACTTCTCGGTCATATCAGAGGCGCTGAAAGGGGTGACTGGAGCCATATTGAGCAGATTAGCACGCGGAGTCGATGAGATCTTGTGGTTTTGGCAGCATGGCCGCTTCAAGCTCAAGCCATGGTGCAAGGTGATGGAGGAGAGAAGCGTTGATCTTGCGATTGACATCTGGAGGCACGTGCGGCCACGTCAAATGCTTGGCATCTCAGAATCCGCCACTGATTCCGAACTTTGAGGTGGTAGATGCCGGAAAAAGATATTGATTCGTTCACAGTCTCGAAACTATACAGGTAAAGGAAGAGGATTCAAGATTTGCTGCATCTGTGCAGCAGTACATTCCATAAAGTTTCTACATACGAATCAAAGGGTATACAACATCGTGATATCTACATGACGATCTACAAGAAACCAGGTGCAATTCTAACATCCCCGAAGTCAATCTCTACGCCCAACTAGTTGGCACCCAGGGCCTGCAGTGCAATGCGCAGCTCCTTGACAGCAGTCGCCGCATCGTCAAAGTTCAGCGCCGAGATAGCCCACTTCGCGTGCTTTTGAGCCTCGGCGATGGACCGCTCGTCGTCCTTAAACGGGCCTTGCGATGATGCTGGAGGTGGCGCAGATGGCTGGGCGTATGGGTTTGCTTGAGGGGGGCGCGCATACTGGGATACGGCCTGAGCAGGCTGAGGCTGCTGAGGTGGTGGTGAGTTGTAGTGCTGCGGTTGGTTGTGAGGCGAGTTGAACATCGTAGGTTGTTGTGGTGCCTGTGGTGGTGCCTGTGGTGGTGCCTGTGGTGGTGCAGCGTAGGGATTGACACCTGGAGGCGAGCGGTATGTGCTTTGTGGCGGTGATGCTGGCAGCTCGCTGTGTGAAGGCGACGGAGAGGCAGGGTTCTGATAGAAGCTCGCGGCATCCGGAGGTTGAGGCGCCTGAGGGAGTGATGAATCTGTGGGTAGAGTTGACTGTCCCAGACCTGGCGTCGACACTTGGTGATCCATCGAGGGCGCTGTAGGCAGGCTGGGCGCTACATTCCCTGCTGTGAAAGTGGGAGGATCCGTCCGTGGAAAGTAGCCACCGCCGATTGAGCGTTCCGAACCGCGACGAGACGAGGTCGGTTGTGAGATGGGCGAGACATCATTGTGTGCATTCTGCGAGTATCCGGTGGGCACATTTGGGAGATTGGGCGGAGGCGACACGTTGCGCGCAGAGAAGGACGGTGACGGCTGGGCGTTGGTGCTGGGCGCCGTCTCGACGTATGGCTGGTATGGGTTGTGGGTTGAAGCGCCCTGGTTGATGCTCTGCACCTCTGGGTCGTTCGGATCGAGAGCGGCACCCGATTCCAGCTCTGGTGGCATCTCTTTGACGGGATTGGTGAGGTTTGGATCTTCGCCGGCCTTGGTGGCTCGGATGATGCGCAGGGCGTGGTACTTTGCGTACTTTGTCTTGGACGTGATCTCGGGGTCATCTTTCTTCCATATCGAGAGCATGTCGAGGAAGGCGGAGGCTGCGAGGAGGGTGTCGGCCGTGTTGCTGGTGCTGTCAGTACAATCGAACTCCAATGCTTCGTGTCCAACATACTTGGTGGCCTTGTTGTCTGTCATGTCCCGGTCGCCCTTTTCGAATGTGGTAAGGGCAAACTGCTCGCAGTAGGCGCTCGCGGCTACATCGTCGAGGATGGCGTCTTCGCTGGGGTTCTCGGCCTTTGCTTGCTCCAGCTTCTCCATGAGGTCGGTCGTGTAGGCGGTGCATTCTGCGTCGGCGGAGTGGAGGCCAGCGGCAATGATCTTCTGGACCATGTGGAAGCGTACTGCGGCTGTTAGTGAGTATGCTTATAGTAGGTATTCCAATACTTACACCAGTACGTGACAATGGGCTTGAACTTCTCGAGTTGCGCCGCGCGCTTTGCGAAGGGCGCAAGCTGCAGGCCCTTGAGCTTTGTGGGTACCGCGTCGGCCATGGTTGTGGTGATTGTGGAGGTCGTGGTGAGAGTTCAGTCTTCGAGGGGAGAAGCTGAAGAATACCTTTGAGGGCTGGGGGTGCGCGAGTGAATGTCTCCAGGCAGTCGGCTTCGGAGGTGCGTCATGTTCGAGGATCCCTGCCGCAGCCTTCACCCCACATGAAGCTCTGACCAGCGGCGGCGGTCGAAGTTACATGTAGACAGTTGAGGCCAGCTTGCACCTTCACCACAATTATGTGAGCGACTCCCCATAAGCACTTGCACTTCTGCTGCTCCTGCTCTCACTCAATCCTCAACACTCCCTCGCCTTTGACTGTACTCACCACAATCATGGTGCGCACCACAACTCTGCTCGCGGCCACGGCTGCTTTCGCCCTCAATGCCCACGCCGAGAGCATGTACACCAAGAAGTCCGGTGTCCTTTCCCTCAATGGCATGGACTATGACAGGCTCATTGCCAAGTCCAACTACACCTCGGTAAGATAGTCGTAGAATTGTAATACTGCAATTGCTAACAACGCCAGATCGTAGAGTAAGCACACCACACCCACGCCATGTCTCTCCTAACAGCGCCAGATTCTATGCGCCATGGTGCGGCCACTGCAAGAACCTCAAGCCCGCATACGAGACCGCCGCCAAGTCGCTCGCCGGTATCGCCAAGGTCGCTGCCGTCAACTGCGACGAGGAGATGAACAAGCCATTCTGCGGGCAGATGGGCGTCCAGGGCTTCCCTACGCTCAAGATCGTCCGGCCCGGCAAGAAGCCCGGAAAGCCCACGGTCGAGGACTACCAGGGCGAGCGATCGGCCAAGGGCATCGTCAATGCCGTCAAGGACAAGGTCCCCAACTCGGTCAAGCGCGTCAACGACAAGAACTTGGATGAGTGGCTGCAGGAGAACAAGGACGGTGCAAAGGCGATTTTGTTTAGCGACAAGGGCATCGTCAGTGCTACCTTGAGGGCACTTGCGATTGACTTCGCCGGTCTCGTCTCGGTCGCTCAGATCAAGAAGTCAGAGAAGGCAGCGGTCGAGAAGTATGGCATCACCGAGTACCCGAGCTTGATCCTCCTCCAGCCCGGCTCTGAGGAGGTCGTCAAGTTCGACGGCAAGGTCGAGAAAGAGGCCATGGTCAAGTTCCTGTCGCAGGTCGCCCCGCCCAACTCAGACTGCCCACCGGCGAAGGAGAAGAAGCCCAAGGCGAAGAAGGACACCAAGAAGGAGTCAAAGTCTTCCAGCAAGTTCGCCAAGGCCTCTGCCTCGCACAAGTCTGCCGACTCGTCTTCGGCTGCGGCATCTGAAACTGTCGAGGAGCCTATTGCCGCTACTGAGTCACCGAGCCCCAACGTCAAGGACGACGACACTCCTGAGCCGATCGAGCTTCCCAAGGAGGAGGTCAAAGCCACGATCCCAATTCTAGCTGAGGCAGCTGAGCTCAATGCGTTGTGCCTCAACGAACAAGGCGGAACGTGTATCCTGGCTATCTTCAAAGACCCATCAGCCGAGTCTTCTCAGACGGTCATCTCCTCCCTCGCCTCGATCCACAAGAAGCACGTCAACCTGTTCCCATTCGTCGGTGTCCCAAACTCGAACCCTGTCGCTCGGCTCCTCTTGTCCTCCCTGAGCCTCGGCAGCGACGACGTATACCTGCTCGCCACGCACGGCAAGCGTTCTTGGTACAAGAAATACTCTGGCAGCGCATTTGGCGTTGAGGCCGTCGAGCAGTGGGTTGATGCGATTCGCATGGGTGAAGGCAAGAAGGAGAAGCTACCGGAGAACGTTCTGGCAGCTGCCGAGAAGCAGGAGGAGAAAGTGAAGGAGGGGCCTGTGGAGATCAAGATTGAGGAGATTCTAGATGATGAGCCTGTCGCGTCTGGACATGACGAGCTCTAGACATTGTTTCTGGAAAGTGCTTCAGATGAGTGTCTCAATTGAAACCGTTGTTCATCTACCTTCTTCCTCTATTAACAAAGCCTGGCAATCGATTTCGCCTGATTTAATGTTGCTTCCTGCAAATGTTTGTGAGGGCTCCTGCACTGCGGCACGCAACTTTTGGCTATATACACACCCTGGCCACATTCCTGCTCTGGCAATATATGAAAACGCAGAATCTGGGGAACCGACCGGTAGGCGTTTATACCTGCTAGCCTTACCAAGCGACATGCAGGTGCGAGCAAACGGAATTATCCAGACCTACTCACTCCCCACGCCAGCATATACAAGAGCCCCCGCCTCTCACGACACACTCAACTCTCACTTTTCAACAATGGCACGGAAACTCCTACTGCTACTATCTTTCGCGCTCTCACCACTCGCATGTCAGCGCGACCTGCTCAATCGTGAACCCAGCCACAACACGCCACTCACCTCCCGTCAAGTTGCGACCTTCCCACCGCAATGGACGCCCGAAGAACGCATCCTACACACCTCCTTCTCTCGCACTTCCCTCGACACATGGTCTTCGTATTACACCTCCGGCAACCACATCGCCGGCCTGAACAAGAGCATGGCTGAAGCGACTGCGAAGCAATGGACCGCCAATGGCGTGCCGAGCCAGTTAGTTGAGTACGAAATATATCTAGACTATCCGAAAGAGCAAGCCTTGATGTTAAAGTGGAACAATGGAAGCACGTATGAGGCGCAGCTGTGGGAGGATGTGCTGGGGGTGGATGGAACGACTGGTGCAGAGGGATGGACCGGGGCGTGGCATGGGTATTCGAAGAGCGGGAAAGTCGAGGCGGAGTATGTATATGTTGGGTAAGTATCACTCGTCTAGTGCATACGTGCGTTGGCTGATCAAGATGTAGTCGAGCCCACAAAGACGACTTCGCAGCCCTCACCGCCGCGAACGCTACTCTCAAAGGTAAAATCGCACTCGCGAAATACGGCGGCCCATATCGAGGCATCAAAGTCCAAAACGCAGAAGCGTACGGCATGCTCGGTGTAGTCATGTACTCCGACCCAGGCGACGACACTGCGCAAGTAGCAAAAGGGCAGAAAACGTATCCGGATGGTCCAGCTCGGCATCCGTCGTCGATACAGCGCGGATCTGTGGCGTATATCAATCAGTACCCTGGCGACCCGACGACGCCTGGCTATGCTTCGAAAGCAGGTGTTAATAGGGTCAGTGAGCCGCCGAATCTTCCTGGGATTCCGTCGATACCGATATCGTATCGCGATGCGCTGCCTCTGCTCAAAGCATTGGATGGACACGGTGTATCGGCACAGAAAATCAATCGAGGGGGTAATTGGGTTGGCGGACTCGATGCGACGTATAGTACTGGGCCCGCGCCTGGCGTCACCCTCCAGCTCACGAATCTCATGGAAGAGAAGACGACACCGATCTGGAACGTCATCGGTATCATCAATGGCACGAACGCAGACGAGACAGTCATCATCGGCAACCATCGCGATGCATGGATCGTAGGTGGAGCAGCGGATCCGAATTCCGGCAGTGCGATTCTCATCGAAATGACCAAGGCATTTGGAGAGCTTGTGAAAACAGGCTGGAAACCACGTCGCAATATGTAAGTCCCATTCCCGTAGTACAGGTCTTGAAGCTGATGTGATTACAGTGTATTCGCTTCCTGGGACGCCGAAGAATACGCCTTCATCGGCTCCACAGAATGGGTCGAAGAACACACACCCTGGCTCTCCTCCACAGCACTCACCTACCTCAACCTCGACATCGCCGTTGCAGGCCCCTTACCCGGCGCCGGCTCAACACCCGAACTGAGCGCCCTCGCCTTGGAGACCATGAAGAAAGTCATCTACGGCACACAAACCCTCCACGACGCATGGCAGACACTCAACCAATTCCGCCCCGAAGACAACGGCTTCACGAATCTCGGGTCTGGCAGCGACTACACCGCGTTCCTGCAGCTCGGTATCGGCGCGCTGGATTTTGGCTTCGATGCGAATCGCAGCACGCCGGTGTATCATTACCACAGCCAGTACGACTCGCACCACTGGATGAAAACACTGATTGACCCTGACTTTGGGATTCATGCGGCGGCCGGCCAGTTCATGACGTTGCTTGCGTATCGGCTGGTGAATGATGCGCTGGTACCGTTTGATATGGTGACGTGGGCAAGGAACATCAATTACTACGTCCGCGACTTTGTAGCTGAGACTATGAGCGTAGGTGGCGATGACTACGGCGTTATTCAGCGACAGATTGCCGTGTCGGAACTGGATGACGCGGCGAAGAAATTAATGCAGGTGGCGTATCGGTTTGAGGATGTCACTACATCGTACGACTTCTTGAAGAACGCTACGAGGATCGAGGAGGTGAACGGGAAGATGAAGAAGTTGGGTAGACTGTTTGTGCGGGACGAGGGATTGCCTGGCCGGAAATTTTACAAAAACGTGTTGGTTGCGCCGAACAGGGAGGATGGGTACAAGGCGCAGACGCTGCCGGGGAGTGTTGAGGCGCTGCGGGATGGGGATCTGGCGAGGTGTAGGGAGTGGAATGTTTGGTTGACGGGAGCGATTGAGAAGGCGTCGGAGTTGCTGAGCTTGGGATGAGAGACTGCAGACCTACACAGGACGCTGCATCAACTTCATCGCGTCTTGGTTAGCTTCATCGAAGTGCTCTGCTCCTGCTCTTGTTCCTTGTTTGTGCAAGGATAGAATCATAAAAAAAGATAAAAGAAAGATGTAGAGCAGGCCAAAAAGCGAATCATCTCACCATCTACGCATGTTGATGTCGTTATCGAAGCAAAAAGAATGGCTAAAAAAATGGACGCTGTGGGAATTGAACCCACGACCTTTCACAATGATGCATTTGAAAATGCGAAGCGAAAATCATACCCCTAGCTGCGAGTTGTTAGTGGATTCCACCTGAGGAAGACGGGAAGTGAGACATACACCAAGCGCCCTTGATTGTGATATAGCAAAATATCAAAACGTTTGTAATATAAACTAATTAGAAACTGAGGGACCAGGCGTATTTGCAAGAAAGCTGAATTCAACATTTTAGATCTATCACAGACTGCGGGGCAGTCGCACGTGGGGTGGCGAAATTCTGAGTGCGGGGCACTGAGAGGTTGAGCGCATGCCGCAATGGCAAGTGGTATCATCAAGTCCGGGCAATACCACTCTTGAAATACCAAGGTTTGACATTCCTTGCAGCTGATGAGCTGTCAAAAGTGAAGCTCTTATTCTTCAACTTCTTCAGGTGGTATTTAAAAAATGAGTAGGGTTGCGCCCTACCGTACCATCACTCCAGCGCTTCAGCTGGTTCCGAGGGATCATGCTGATATTGCTACCAACGACATTCATCCTCGATCGACCTCGAAAGTAAGTCATACGAATGCTGGCCAAACCTAAGAAGCCACGCCGATGATGCCTGACAACAATTGTCACAGTCAAAGCACATTCTTGGTGGAAGGCATGGAATTAATCAAGTATGACCCGCAGTTTGGCAAACATCGTCACATGCGGAAAATCACCAATGCACCCTAATTACGAGACAAAGCCCTTAGTACGCTGCAGTCCACGACGGAACTTATTGCCCTTGTCTGTTCCACGACTGGCCGCTCGTCCCCAACCCTTATCATGATCATCTTCATTGCTCTCGTCACGCTCCCTGTGTGGGGTCCCACTGAAAAGCAAAGCAGAGCTGAGTTCCGAGTGGTGCTGACTCGGATAGACCAAGGGCAAGTAAGTTAGTATCCTCAGCTTTATGCAATATCACATTGCCAGCAACAGAGTAGCGATGACCTTTAAGATCTTTTATAATATCATCTGCAGACTGTGCCTTCTCAATACAGACAGTCTGCTTTGCAAGCTAACGACGCAGACTAGAGCGACATTGGTGTACACGTAACCAATTTTGCTTGCGATTGGAAAATGGTGTAGTCCAAGTCGAACCGTTTTCTGAGGGTCCAGAGAAAGACGGGTCTCGGGCTGAATACTTGGAACATTGCGATTGACGACCTATTGGTATGCTGGTGTCAAGCACCGTAAAGAAGATGGTAGTACGCATATGGCTGAAGACGGCACGGAAGCACTCCGCTCACGTTTCAATACTGCTAGCTCATTGCACCTGAGCTCAAATGATAGCATATCAATCCCATGTTGTGCTAGTAGCTCTTGTCGTAAAGCAAGCCAGCACTTGTTCTGGTGTTGCGCACATCGCCAGCATGTTACTCAGTAAGCTCTTGCATATATAGGAACGTTGCGACAACACGGAGCGGAGGGTACAGAGTGTGAGCTGGCTCTCGAACGTGGCCACGCACAGGGTCCATAATGTCCTCTGTTACGGGCACCACCTGTGCCGCGTAACTTACATGTGACAAGGACGAAAATCAAAGGAGAAGGTCTGCATTGTACTTGTGCTATGAGCTACCCCACTCCACCATCATGCATGTGCCCAACATGTGCTCGAGCGAGCGTCTCCCTTGAGCCTCCCCTCCAGCTACCAAATGCCTGCTGTGTGTCGAGGTCGCGCGCGCGTACTGATGCAGTCCGCCTCGAGGAGCTGGCAAAGGCGCGGTAGGTGCGGGTGACAGCTGAGCGAGAGCATCGACCAGCAAAATCGACGATGGCAAGCGCGACGGTGAGATTTCGGTCGCGGTTTTTGGAAGACAGGCACTGCTAGACGGGTGTCGTAGAAGGCTGCAGCGGGCCGGCGAGTCACGTCGAGCGAGACTTCGAGGCGGGTGCTCGCGTTCGTAACGAAAGCTTCAACGACATCAGCAGAGTTCAAGCAGGCGGCAGCGGAAAGACGGTAGCCTGCAAAGACAGTGAACAGCTCGCTGCGGGACTGGCGTGATCTCCACGCAGGAACTGCGGCCAACAGCAGGGAAAGGAAATGTTCTTCTTCAACCGCTCACCGCGAGGCTTGCGAGTCAACGAAAAAGTAGCACAGAAGTGCAGACAAACAAAAATTGTCCCGCTGAAGCCCCCGAAGGAGATTCAATTGCAGACCTGTCCGCGCTGTGCAATGCAGCAGATCCACAATGATCGACTGAAAGCTTGAGCTCAGTGATCGCAAGAAGGTCTAAAAACTGTTAGCAGACGCAACGTGGGGGTGGGATGGGGTAAACAATACAAGTATAAAAAGGAAAGGGAAAAGAGAAGAGAAAACCGGAATTTCACTCCGCCTGTTTAAAAGGCCAACTGGTGGCCAGGCGCTAGAGGAATCACGTGAATGGTCTGGGTCTGTCTGAGAGCCGTGCAGAGAAGGTAAGCCTGAGAATGAGCCGTGCGCGGGTTGCGCGCCGCGGTGCTGCCGGAGCTGTGAAGCAGCAACTGTACATTCGTTGACATTCGATTGTATTTTCGATGTGTACCGATGACCAAGCAATTTTCATATTTACTCCTGAAGGTATATGGCAGGCAGGCTTCGTTTGACGCCTTGCCTTGAGAATCAAAAGTACCACAGCGGTCTTGATGTTGTGCAATATGGACAGCGTTTCGAGCATCTTCTGATACGTCCTTCTGGAGGTATACGCGACGTTGATGCCACTGCTACTCTACAGTTTGAAAGCGACTCCGTGTCCGTCCCGCCCGGTGCCTTGAGTACCACGTTCGGTGCCGCGCGCCGTGATGAGGGGAGCTGTGCATTCAATAATGAGAGACTGCATCACTAACAGCATCAACAAATATGCCATCCTAGAGGTCTGCGCCACCAGGTGCCGCAAGAATTCGTGATTGATGAGACCAGCAAAATCCACCAACAAAGGGCAAAGTCTGTAACCTGAAGTACTAGTTAGCCTGTCTATCTTCAATATTACTTTAGTAGAATAAGAAAGCTATACATAGTATATTGAAGACAGCCAGGCTCTACTTTCAACTTACTCTTACACTTTGTACCCTCGTAGTGTTTGGTGGCACTGGTAGTGGTGGCACCAGGTGCGGCAACAAGTCGTGATCGAGACAACATTAGCTACCCACTAACTTTAAGGGCTACGACAATAGTTGCAACCTAAAATAACAGCGTCTCTATCTCTAATAGCCTCTCATTAAGTAAGAAGTCTTCACAATACGTGTTAAGGATATACGGGCTATACTTTAGTCGTATTCTGGCACCGATAGGTAGGGCTTTGCTGAGCTATAATCGATCATGGATTCTTGCCGCACTTGGTGACGCGACCTTAATACTACCTTGACTACTTGATTCGATTCTCTGCCGCAGCGCTTCAAGTGTCAAGCTCTCGTACCCGCCCGCAATCCTCGAAAGCCCTCTGAACGCCCGAAATATTCCCCGATGCTCTCTGTCGTTGTTGTGGTAAATTTCGAATCCATTCAGGACCACGGTTTACCAGCAACGCCCACTTGGCCACCGATCTTGAGCGACCGGTGCCTTCCGCCTGTCGCTGGCATCAGGCAGTACGATGCGGTCCAGATAAGTGACGGGAATTCATGTGCTAAGACCTTTGTATTCCGCATCTACTTGAGGCACATGAGCTCATCGCTTCGTTTTGATTTCAGGTCATTCTGACCATCTCCATCGGCGTAGTTGGAGAGCTTGGTGATTCCAATGCGTCTGTAGCTTGAGAGAAAGCCTGGACCTCCAAGCTTCTTGAAGGACGCAGCGGCCACTGAATCCCTCTTCTCAAGCTTAAGCAGCAGGCAGAACAAGTAGCGATCCCACTTGTGGGCCGTCCTTTCCCCATATGCAGCTGGCAGGATAAAGAGCTCTGCGTCTGCTTTGAATATGTCTACGTCTGCCTCTGGCGTGTCCAGATACAGATTACTGTGCTCGGCTGGATCGTCGGTATCAGCCAAGTACCAGCTGTAGGGAACGCGGTGTGCTGGCTCCAATCTGTTCAACTTGATGGGCCGAAGAAAATGAGGCCTCAGTAGCAGCATACCACCAACGTCGACCATGCCAAAGGCGTTCTGTTTATCTGATATCGTGATGTTGTGGTCAACGACTTTGAAGAGTAGCTCTGCCGATGGGCTGGATATGCCGCCGTCGCTGCTCCGTCCAGGATTTTGAACCGGATCGCCGTCTCCTTGTCCATAGTCTGTCGCATCTCCGTATGTGATCCCATACGGAGTATCAATCGACGCCCAGGAGAACGATGGCGCTCGTGTTGCGTCACGCCGCGCAGGATTTTCGAAAACGCCGTCGCGGTAGTCCTCGTTGACTTGCCAGAGCAGCTGACTTTCCAGACAGGTACTCCACATTCCAGCAATGTACTCATTGCTTTTGCAGAAGTGTTCCTCGTGGAACAGTCTTGCAATACCAGCAAGTGCAATGAGTTTGTCGCTTGGCACTGTAAGGTGGGTGCGGGAGTAGATCTCGACGATGCGCTTCCACAGCTCAAAAACATACAGATACTTCATGCCGTTATCTGGATCTGCGAGCCCCTTCAGCCTGCTGTTTCGCAGGGCAAGGCCTGCTTCCTCTCTCAGATCCTTCAGTCGACTTTCGTCCACCACATCGCCTTGTCTGGCTTTTATTGTGGTTAGGTTTAGCTCTGGGTGCCCCTCCGCGTCTTCAAATTCGCGGCATTCCCATGCGATCTGGTCGCGACAAAAGTGCAACACCCGTGGAGCCATTAGCCTCTCCTGTAACACCCATGCTCGAGAGTTGACAGGCGCATGCGAAACCAGGTCGTCCCAGAATGAGCAATCGACCAGCGTGCACCTTGTCAGAGAGTCCTCTTTTGTGCTACTAGTCTGAGTAATACCACCCAGGCTTGACACAGTGTAATTAACATTGATCTCATCCTCCCACAGATATTCTGGTCGGCGTTCAAAGAACAATCCTTGGCGGCTGTCTGTCGCTGCAGTCGCGGAAATGTTTAGAAACGAGTTCCGGTAGATCTTGTCCATGACACGGCTCTGCTCCAGCCAATCTTCCTCGGCTCCTCCTTGCTTCTTCGTCGCTGAGTCTGACATGCGCTGTTTGATGCAAAGACTATCAATCCACATGTAACCGACCTTGTCCAAACGGCAGGCAAAGAGCAGTGCATCTCGATATGTTTTTGGCAATTCTCGCAGCTCGATACCATCTTTCTTGAAGCTCTCCTCAGTCTTGCTAGTCAGCTTGAGTTGTCCCAGAACACTCTTCGGCTTTCCCCAGCAATGGCTTAGTGTTACGTATCGATAGTTGTCCTTGTGCGGCACATGTAAATACTGTGAATGTGGTGGTGCGCTCATCTCTGGGGCGATAAAGTCAGCATATTACTACCTTCGCGTTGCTAATTCAACCTCTCCAGCTCTTTGATCAAGTGTAGCCATGTATTCCAAATGCATCAATGAACATCCGGTCCAGTCATGGGGCACGCACCTGATCTGGGCTCATAGAAGACGCTTTGCTTTACATCTATCAAGCGTATCTTGGCACGCTCTGGGTCCCGATGTCCCGAGAGAACAGTCTCTGCATCTCCATGCTCCGAAAGTGTAGTTAAACCATCGATCTCTGTCAGTCCGTCCGCTTCCCGGAGCTCTTGAAGATCGAGCAAGCGTTTCGGATACCATGTTCTCTTCATCTTCTTGTTGTCGACCAAGAAGGCGGCGCACTTGCACTTCTTGATCCAACTTTGTGCCACTTCGAAGACCTCGTCAGATGAGGTATCTAACGACCGTGGTGTTCGCAGAATCCGCTGCTCCGCTGCTGTTGCTTATCAATTGAAAAAAATTCGAACAGCATTCAGTGACCAGATTTACCTATTTCCTTCAGGAGAAAGATGCGCGTGAATTTCTTCTCTAGACGAAAATCCAGGATGTAGCGAGTCTCGTTGGTTCCGTCCTGTTTTAGGGGCCTGCTAAGGCGAGCAGAAACGGAGAGAGGTCTATCCTCCAACAGATCGACTTCGTGCCTAAGAATATTTACTAGTACGATACAAATCGAGCAGTCTGCCTCTCTCGACCTCCGAAGTGTAGTCGTGGTTTTATGATGCTCAAATGTCAGGTCATGTGTCCCTGCCCATATCTGGCCTTGCCCGCCCCTCAGCATGCCAACACAAGTTTTGCATAGCATGTCGTTAAATCAAGCCTGGAGCTAGCTGGAGGGGAGGAAGTCGTGGACTTTTGTGGTATCGACTTGCAGTAGGACCGATCGGGGTAATGATGTGGGAGGTCCAAGGCTGCCAAATAATGTACAAGAGAATACCTAGGGAAAGACGGAGGAGTACAAAGACGAAAGCCGTGCTACGATGTCAGCATGGTAACAGCCTCGACGAAACGGCCATCTCGACATGAACGGCATAAGAGGGGCCGATGCGCTGTCGCATGATTTGCATTGCACCCCGGCTCATCAATATCGTGGTGGCTTGAAAAAGATACGGCGTGTTGTTGCCTCAGGCCATTGGTGCCACGCGCCTGCCTTGTTTTGATTTACCGGACGGCTCAGCCCCCCCACCAGTTGCTCAGCCCCCAGCCAGACTAAAACCAGACGATCTAACAACCTACAGTCACTCTGCCTCATGGCAGGAGCCTAGACACAACACCACGTATTTGAAAGCCGAAAGTACCGTGTCGCGAAACGCAGGTTTGGAAAGACTTATTGCGCTTTCGCCCTAGCATCCCATCGCCTTCCGCATCTCCACCAGGAAGATGCCTACCAAGTTCAATCTCTCGGCGTGGGACTCGATCCCCGTAACAATAGGGGATGGCATCGACTTGAACGAGGAGAGGTTGATGGCGTTTCCGGCTTTTCAGAACTGGCAGAAAAGGCTAAGGGCGAATCTCGAAGAGCAGAAGCGCACAGGGCACACATTCGAAAAAGAGCCGTGGAGGTTGACTGCCATCAAGGTCCATAGTGTCCATCCATTTGACAACGGTAAATTTGGATTTATGACCATCGAAGCATTCTTGGAGAAGAAGAAGAACCGCTTGGAAAGGGTCATCTTCCTGCGCGGAGGCAGCGTAGCCGTCCTCATGATTCTACGTCCAAAGGACGCACCGGGCGAGCGATATGTCATCCTTACAGAGCAACCGCGCATTGGCGCATGCAGCACTGGGTTCCTGGAGATACCAGCAGGGATGCTAGATGACGAATCTGGGAACGTGACTGGAAAGGCTATGAAGGAAATAAAGGAAGAGACGGGTCTGATAGTACAGGGCAAGGAGCTCATAGACATGACAGCACTGGCCCTCGAGAACGCAGAGAGCAAAGAAGACCTTCAACCAGCCATGTATCCCAGTCCAGCAAACTTGGACGAATACATCCCTATACTGCTATGGGAAAAGACCATGGATCGGAAGCAGATCGAAGGCCTTAAGGGCAAGCTCACGGGCGAGCGAGTCAAAGACGACGAACTGATCACCCTGAGAGTCAGCGATTACAACGTTCTCTGGAAGGAAGGCGCACGAGATGCGAAGACAATAGCGGCCTGGGCGCTATATGAAGGTCTTAATCGGGAGGGTAGACTCGAAGAGAAAATGAAGGAAATCAGACTGGGAAGATCGAAAAGGTGATACCCTCTCACTATTTGTACATTAATCTCTGTGTACCAATTGTGCGCTCCTCCGCCTTCTAAACGAGAGATGCACCCACTGAGACACCGCAGTGCCCTTGGCCGGCTTCGTGCGATCCTGAAATCCTATATGGGTATGCGATCGCGACCAGAAGGGTGATACTATTCAGGAATTCTTACGACAAAGACAGTGTTGGCCATTGAAGTGCATATACCCAGGGTAGCAGCAAGGGGTGGTTTGGTCGAAAGCACAGCTCGTTTTCTTGGATACCACACAGATCCGTGCAATGCATCAGCAGGTCGATAAAGCACACGCCACATGGCTCATGGGGCTGCTGGAATCGCTTTAGCTTCAACGAAATACCAGAAAGAGCTCGCCAGTTGTCCAGATATATTCCAGCCTAGATATATTCACAGCATGCTGGCTTTGTATCTGAGATTCGGCTTGCAGGAAGAAATGACAGTTAGACAGCAATAACATAGATGCTTGGATTCTGCGGTTGCAATTATCGCTGGCTTTCAGCATCCACCCACGCTCGATGAAAGACAATGGAAGATCTTGGCTATGATGGCGCTACTTCCACTCTCTTTGTTCCGTGTTCGGCACATGTCGCACAAACACCTCACCAACCTTGACAAGGCCAAGAAGGGACTGATTTACACCTTTACAGTAGAAGAACAGCACATACAAGCGCCCGAAAACTTCATCACCATGGCTGCAGATACCGTAGCAGTGCTCATCATCCTTGCGCCCAAGGATATCCCGAGCGAGCGTTACGTCCTCTTGACAGCCCTAGCCTTAAGCCACAAATTAGGCATCCCAACAGGCCCACTCGATCAGATCAACGAAGAAGTCATCGAATTTGGCTATAGATTGTACGAAGAGCAGCTCATCGACCTTCGGGGCCTCGCACGCAAGCAGGAAGACGCCGCAGTCTACTCCCAACCAACTGCCAGCATCCCTTTTTCACTCTATGAGGAAGCTGTTTGGTCGGAAAGTGATCGAGACTTTTAAGGGCAGACTTGCAGGTGAAGAAGCGCAGGATGATTGTCCTGCCAGTCTACGAATCTGCAAGATCGAGATCCTCGATCGTCTCGACGATCTGAACACGGCGGAAGGTTGGAATCTGTATGGAGAGCTCGATGCGGAGGGAAAGATCGAGGAAACTGTTTGGCTTCTTCGCGCAGGACGGCGGAAGGGCTGGAGGTGACGTGTTGTATAGGCGCCGCTTCGGGGCTCTAGACACCAGGAAGTGCATGTATTGAGTTGCTCAATCCTAAATATCCTCAAGATAGTTTCGCGATGCGCCCATTTTGTCAAGCGTTAAGGTTGGGGAGAATCATATCGTATTAGGCTACGGGAGAGAGAGACCTATGTACTCAAGCGAGCACGCACTAGTCCTAATGGGGAAGTGCGTGAGAGCAAACATGCGGTGGATCCTGGGGCAAACAGTACCGGCCCGTGCGGGAGACCCACGGCCGACACATTTTAAGTTCGAGGATCAATATCAACAACTAGTAGTCCATAAGCGCCCCAGCCATGCGCCGTTGATACTTCTCCACAACCTCGCCACATCGAACAATAACCCCAGCCGCCAGCACCCTCACCCTCTCATCTTCCTCGCTCCCCGTACCCAACTCCTCAAAGACCATCTTCACCCACGCCTGCGTCTCCATCAGCTCCTTGCCCTGCTCCGTCGCCACCCTTTCCTTGTTCTCGTTTGTCTCCAGCAACATCAAGAAGCCAAAGAGCACTGCGTTCAAGACCTGCTTATCCTTCGCTGCCAGACCGCGCACCGATAACAAAAGATCCCAGTACTCGCGCGTCATTTGAGGCAGAGAGAGCGTGTTCGGTCCAGAAGCATTGAGCAACAGAGACAAGGTCTGCAAAAACGATGGCAAAAGATGCTTCGACGCGTAGACTGAGTCGCTGTTTCCACGTACCTGAAGCCACCAGCGGCCTGTGAGCGGGAAGAAGAAATTGTCTGCCACAATCTGCGCTAGTGCGTTCGGAATTGGCTTCGAGCGCTTCTTCTCGACTTCCATGCGTGAGCTGAAGGTGCGCACCTTGAGGATATTGGGGCCGCTCAGCTGATCAGCGGCTTGCGAAGCGAGTGGCGACAGCATGTCGCGTGCCATGCTACTCGAGATGCGAGCTACGGGATTTGTATCTTTCTTCTCGGCGTAGATCTTATGGAGAATTTGTGGAAGCTGTTTGCTGGGAAACGAAGCAGCTGGAGGCAAGAGGTCCTCAGTCGACGTGTCCTTCATGCCAGCGAGTTCCCGTGATCCAAGACCAAGCGTCGTGAGCATGGCAATACGCTGTGCAAGGCTGTAGCCACCAGAAAAGAATGATCGTACGAACCATTGCGCCATTTGCGGTGGTTTAGCAAGCAGTACAGCTATCAAGGCTTGCTGTCGCTGCTGTGCGAAGCCTTCGAGCTCGGAATTGTCTTGCAAGCCTGTCAAAATCGTGGCAAGCTCGTCGAGATGATCCGTGACCTCGGTGCCAAAGTTGGCTTTGCGGCGAATTAGAGACGGTGCGGTTGACAGTGCAAGAGCATGTTGATCGTAGTTTTCCTCGTCGCGCAAGCCAGCGATGAGGTCACGGATGTAGACTGGTGCGGTGGGCTTGTTGCGATTGATGACAGTAGGATCGTCGTCTTCATCCTCGGGGTCGGAGTCTGGCTTTCCATAGGTCACAAGATCGTCGTCTTCATCTTCTGAGTCGGAGAGAACTTCCATGATCCGCGGGCCTTGAAACTCGGTGATGGATGGTTTCGGTGGCTTGGGAGCAGACTTTTCTGATTTCTTGGTAGGCTGGACTTGAGCGACAGTCTCGTCTGCAGCCGTGAGATCTGCAATACTTCCGAGTTGGTCGTTGACTTGACTAAGACGTTCAAACCATGCCGCATGTGTCGCTTCGAAACCCTCCATCTCGAATTTGAGTTGTAATTCTGGCTTGTCGACCATCTTCGACATTGCGACACCCACCGCTATGCCGAGGAAGCGTATCCGCGGTGATGTTGCGCCGATACGATTCGACATGCCGTTCGTATGGTATGATGACTTGGCCATCATGGTGAGGAACATGGGCTGCGAGCGTTGCACATAGCCACAACACAACAAAAGGTTCTGCGCGAGGACTAAGACCTGTTAGCAAAACATCTGCGGTATTGCCAGCTGCATACCTTCTTGCTGCACCACTGGCGTGTGCTTTATGAACACCGAGTCTCCGAAAGTTTTGATGGAGTTCTCGAGCAGCGTGTGCATCTTATCTGTGACTTGTCAGAAAGAAACTATGCGAAGCATGTATTGGCTTCTCACCTTCATCTTGAGCAACTGTAGCTACTACACTTCGACGGGCGGCTAGAGAGCCATCCAAGGCCGGAAGACTTGATCGACTCAATAGTGCTGTTAGGTGATCTTTGAGTGTATCGTTTTCCTTGACCAGATCATGGACTAGCCTTGCCGCACCCGATGTGGTCTTAGAGCTGGGGAAGGAAGCGTCTTCATAATTGACGTGGTCGGTGAAGAAGTACTGCTTCACAATGAAGGCGAGGGCCGAGTTGAGGTACTTTCGTTGCTCAAATGGCTTCAATTGAGGTATAAGATCTGCGAGAAGCTCAATCGAACCCGTAGCCAAGAGTGCGGAGGTAAGCGCGGCAACAATGTGATCTATGTCGTTGGTGAATATCTATTGAGGCTGTAGAGACTGCTGCGTACCTGTGTATCCTAACGAAAGAGCTTTTGAGCAAAGCTCCATTGTGGCAGACGATTGATCCTTGCCTTTACCCACGTCCCTCACCAAGGCGGCCATGTTGCGCCCCAGCCATGCAGCATATAGATTACCATCAGCAATCCAGCTGGCAGACCTCGGAGCGTGTCGTGCCCTGAGAACATCTTCAGCTTCTGCGACGATGGCGATCAACCGGCCAGAAGCTACTTGTGCCAGATACTCTCGCCAAAGCAACGTCTTCTGCATTGCATTCTTCCCATAAGCGTGAACATCCCGTAATACCAGAAGCGAAGTATCTTCTCCAAGAAAGATTGTCTCTAGAAGCTCCAGGAGCTCTTCGATATGCTCAGTTGGATCGCGGGTATCACCTGAGGCCTTCTTCTGCCGAGTGTCCACGATGAGGGACCGTAGCCTTGTTATGATGTGGCCTAGGCCAGTTGGGTTTCGTAGTATCTTTGCGAAGAGCTTCCGCTGTGATGGTTCTTGCAGTGGCGTCCAGTAATGCGGTACAGTATCGTTAACGAGCTGGTGTGCTATGCTTGCGTTCAAAGGTTCAGGGAGCAGAAGATTGAAACCATCCGTCGTCATATATTTCAGAGCATTGATGACTGTCTCCTCGCTCGGCTGGTCTTTCAGAGCCTCGAGGGCCGAGCTTGCGGAATCCACTCTCACTACATCTTGGAGCTGTATTTTCCTGATGTCTTGTAGTAGAGGTTCAGGTGATTGGATCTTTTTCGTGGAAATCGCCGTGAGCAATTCGGCCATACTGCCTATTGATGAGCGGCAAGGCAAATAGTCGTCAGGTAAAGGCTCTGCGAGGCTACACAGGACTATGGATAGTGCAGCTTTCCTACTCGAACGTGTTGCAGTCTTCCAGATCCTCGACAAATGCTCCTACAAACTGTGCTCAGCATTGCCGTTCTTGCATTAAGCAAAGAGTAAACAAAGTGAATTACGCGCGATTCAACCAGGGCTGAAAGGGAGCAGCCTGTTTACAACTTCAAAACAGTAAGAGCGTGATGGTTCGCGTTGTGATGCTTGTGCCTGATCGGCAAACCCTTCCAGAAACTGCACCGCGCTCTAGCGCGGTTTGCCCCATGCTAGCTTCATATGACTTTCGGTGCCTACAGCACTGATTGCTCGCCTTGACTTACACACTCGCTCATCTTACTCAACTAAAAGATGGCTACTACAGTTGAGGAGGCCAGGACTGACGGATCCGTCACGGATGCAAAGCCAGTGTCACGAGCACGGTGGTTGGTTAGCTCTCTGCAAGTGGAGAGCTGTGGCTAACAGCATCATTACAGGAAATACCTCGACAACTTCCTGACGCGGGAAGGCCCGTTCACGGTCCCAGGCATGTTTACAGCTGGCGAAGATGCTATCACCAGTCTCGAGCAAGCAAAGATACTGTAAGATTGGCCATGTTTGGGAAAGTCCATGAGCAAAAGCTGACGAATCACAGAGTCATGTGAGTGCTGTGCACAATTGGAGAATACACACGATTCTAACAAGGACTCTCAGCGGCGCCGGCGGACTAGGTTGTGAGATTCTGAAGAACCTTGCACTATCAGGCTTCAAAGACATCCACGTTATCGACATGGATACTATCGACGTCTCCAACCTGAACCGGCAATTCCTCTTCCGTGCATCAGACGTAGGCAGCTACAAAGCTGAAGTTGCCGCCAAGTTCGTGGAGAAGCGCGTCAAAGGCGTCAAAATCACACCCTACTGTGGCAAGATTCAAGACAAGGACGAGGCATACTACATGCAATTCAGCACAATTGTGTGCGGTCTCGACAGCATCGAAGCACGACGCTGGATTAACGCCACTCTCGTCGACATGGTAGACCAGACTGCAGACACCATGAAGCCTCTTGTGGACGGCGGAACGGAGGGCTTCAAGGGCCAAGCACGTGTCATCTTGCCGACCATAACATCCTGCATCGAATGCCAACTCGATATGCACGCTCCTCGCGCCGCCGTTCCGCTTTGCACCCTCGCTACCATCCCTCGCCAACCGCAGCACTGCATCGAGTGGGCTCACATCATCGCCTGGGAAGAGCACCGCAAGGACGACACGCTCGACACGGATGACCCAGAGCACATCACGTGGCTGTTCCAGCGTGCGCTCGCACGCGCAAAGGAGTTCAACATCGAGGGCGTCACGTACAGCATGACACAAGGCGTGGTCAAGAACATCATTCCAGCCATTGCGAGCACGAATGCGATTGTCGCGGCGAGCTGCTGCAACGAAGCCTTCAAGCTTGCGACCAATACCAATCCGTGGTTGGGCATCCCTGAGACGGACAACTACATGATGTACACGGGCGACGACAGCGTGTATACGTATACATTTGAGCATCAGAAGAAAGACGACTGTCCTGTGTGCGGATCGGGGAACATCGCCAGGCCATTGACAGTGATCCCGAATACCACGCTGCAGGAATTTATTGACGGATTGGCTGAGCGACCAGAGGCGTGAGTAGTCGTTTGTCTGAGTGATGCGAACGTTACTGACAATGAATAGACAGCTCAAGAACCCAGCCATCCGCACGGGCGAGAAGTCGCTGTGGATGCAGCTCGCCAGTCTGCAAGACCAGCTGCGCCCCAATCTGGGGAAGAAGATGACGGAGCTGGTGGAGGAGGGTGAGGAGCTGCTGATTACAGACAAGAGCTTCCCGACGCAGTTCAGGTACAAGGTCGTGTTTTCGAAGTAGATCCTGCAGCTTGAGCCATAGGCGACCGCGCACACATCCAAGGCACAGCACAGCTCGACCAAATATCACGACCAGGTCACAAAAACGACAGATCATTTCCGAGTTGCAACTGTGCCATTGAGATGTCGACCTGCCATAACTTACACTCTCCCCTATTATACAGCAACGTATTTCTTTTCCTCGCTCACTCCCTCCTCTTGACCAAAAGCCTTGTCATCCCCATCGCCCACCCTCCGAACCTTCAAATGCGCCTCCGCCCCAAACATGCCCACAACGCCGATTCTCTGCTCTAACTCTCCCCAAATCTTCACTGGTGGACTCTCTCCCTTGAACAGCTCGCGCCCCTCATGTATCAGTTCCTGCGCCGCGAAGCTACCCAGAACATACTTGGGCTCGTACGGCGTACGATCCCACTCCTTGCGCTGCAGACGCAGCAAATGAAGCACCATGCCGTCCGAGAGCGTCTCAGCAGGGTCCACGTCGGCCACATTCGTCGGTCGCGCGCCTCCATCGCCAGCTTTCCTCTCGCGCCTCTTGGGCCGGGTGTCGCGTTGTCCCGACGGTCCTGAGCCTTCCTTGCCTCCACGTCCACGCCCCGCCGAGCGCCCGCGTAGATTAGGACCGCCCCGCATGCCGCCTCCTCGTGCGTTGCTTTGTATGCGCAGGTTCGACGGGGCGCGCGCCATCTGGCCGCCCTCTGGCGGGAAGGAGCTGGTGGGTCGTGGGGGGAATTTGGCGAAGGGTCGGGGGTTGGCGCGAGTGTCGGAGGCTTCGAGGTCGGTGACGGGGGCGCCAAAGTTCTGGGAGTCGTAGACACGTGATGGGGTGATGCGGAGAGTGGATGTGCCTTTGGAGGACCCACGGTTGCGGAGATTGGTGATCTGTCGAAGGGCGGTGGCAGAGCGGTCGCGGCGGCTGTTTGGTGTTGATGGAGCTGGAGGGGGTATTAGAGAAATCTCGAGAGCCATTGGCGGTCTACCGCCTCCCATCGACTACGAGCGAGAAGCAAAAAGAAGGATAGGAACTCATGAGAGGGGAAAAAGCTATTCGAAAGAAGGTCCTGTGTAGATTCACAGTACTTGAGACATCCAACCCATGCCATCAACCCTCCTGAATTTGCTTATAGTCGGTGATGCGTAGCAAATAACTTACCGGGTGGTGCATCACTCGGTTGCTCCTCTTGCTGTCTTCTTGTGCTGTGTATGCATCTTGAGGGCCAGCTTAGTGGTGTTGTCGTATCAGCAATAATTGAGCGCCGTAATCTGCCCATCGAAGGGCTCATGTGTCTTTGTGCCATGGCTGCAACGTTCGATTTGGCTGCAGAAGCCATCGCCGATATCATGTCATCGACTTTTCGACATCGCAGGGCTTGGCGCGAGATCGCGCTAGTCTCTCGCGCACGTGCCGGGCCTGCACTCACTCGGGTACACCCCGCATGTTTACTTTCACCCAGCGCATCACAACAAATTTCTAGACGGTTACAGATCTTATCGTCCGGTCGCGAGTGCAATCAGAGCTGTTCACTTCACGCGCGATCTAATTTACCGCTCCTCACCTCACCGCACGACTCGACCTCGACAACAACAAAGCAACATCCTGCACTAGAACTCACCCAGTCGCTCATTACTTCAGCACACACACTCTTTTGGACAACTCAGCTGAATCGAATAATCGCTATCGCCTCAACCGCCCTCGCTCAACACGCCAGATCATCGACACGATGCTCCGACGCCCCGCGACCACTATCCAGCTGACCCAAGCTGACATTGACGAGTACGATGCCAACCGTGCGCGCAAAGTCTGGGACGCGCAACAGGCGCAGAAGCAGCAAACATCGTCGCAGTCGTCAAACGCGACCGACAAGGCCAAAGAGATCCAGCAAGTTCCCATGAAGTCAAAAAAGGACCGGATCATGGGCGGAAGCAATCAGAGGGGTGCTTAGCACGCACTCACAGTGCCTACCATCGCCTCGCTGTTGGAGTGGGTGTCTGGATCGCGACTTTCCTTTCTTTCTCGGCGCATGCTTCACCCACCGGAGCAATGCATTCTCTTGTACGCATTTACGCATTCACGCATTCACGCATTCACGCATTGACGCATTCACGCATTCACGGATAACGGGGTATTGAGCCCTTCAGGAACCTGCGGCGCGAGCTGGACCTGGCATTTCCGCCATTTTTGTACGACGATTGATGAATCTATGGGGTCTGTTGGCGTTTTGGGGTTACCCTACAGTTGTACGATGTCTGGTATGTTATCGCATCCTTACCAATACTCGCGCCGCTCACATCATGCGGTCTTGTCACCCATTGGAAACACACGGTACTTTTGATTTCCATCTACCTAAGATGTGCCTGTATAACACCCCGGGTGTTTCTCTGTGAGCCTCGTTTTTGGTAGCTCTTGCACAGCACTTCTCCCACTCTACATGCTAACAATCTCCAGGACTCCATAATCTGTAATTGTACGGATGCTTTGTATTGGTACCCGGATAGCTGGACTTCGGGCAGGGGGAACTGTAAAGCAATCTCTTGTTTTGGCGCCATGTGTAAGTGCAAGCCAATGGCGATTGTTGTGCCATAATTGACGCCATGACAGACCCGTTGTAGCAATACTAAGAGCAAGTCTCTGTCCTCCTTGCTTCCCTTCCATCATGTGACGATATCGCTGCTTGATTGCTTGGAATGTGGACATCCTCTGACGCGAGGAATGCACCAGCTCCTCCGCATGATAACAACCCATGGACCTTCGTACCTACTCTTACCCCAGTCAGCTCCGCGACCATTCATTTCCGTGAGCAAGCTACAAACATGTCTCTCATTACTGCAGCCTCGTTGCTGCTGCTACTCTCGTTGCCGTATGGCTTCGCCGCTCCTCTTGGACTCTGAACTCCCCTCTTTTGAGATGTTTCAGCCGAAACATCACGCCGTCGCTGCCCACCACGCTCCCAAACCTGATGAAGTATCTGTTCATACTGACGCCCTCCTCCCAGCCAGTCAGCCTCTGTTCGTGAGCTCAAAGACAGGCGGCATTCTGATCAGACCTCTCCTCAACGTCAACGCCGTCGAGACCAAACTCGATGACCCCATCGACGACGACACCACCGTGCCTCCTGGACCTGATGAAAATGCGCTCGACGAAGATTTGCCCGAGGAAGATTCCCCAGAGGAAGATTTGCCTGAGGACGATTTGCCTGAGGAAGAGGTCCCTGAGGAATCGGAGGAAGAGGCCCCAGAAGAAGAGGCCCCAGAAGAAGAAGTTCCAGAGGAAGATGGTTCTAACGAGGAAGATGGTTCTAACGAGGAAGATGGTTCTAACGAGGAAGATGGTTCTAACGAGGAAGATGGTTCTAACGAGGAAGATGGTTCTAACGAGGAAGATGGTTCTAACGAGGAAGATGGTTCTAACGAAGATGAGCCTGAGTCCCCCACGCCTACGAAGCCTATCAACTTGGCGGACTACTTATCTCAGCTCACCTACACAATTGGCAATTTCTTCAAGGGCTTCCGCGGCGAGAAAAGCCTCCCGTTCCCCGTCCTGAACACCGACCAGGAAGAGTTCTTCAAAGCTGCTGCATCGCAGGCTGCTGGGCGCCCCAAGTATCCCATGACAAACAACACTGGTCCTCCGCCCTCAGGCCCAACTGACTCGAGGAGAACGGTTACGGGAAGGCAGGCGCCGGCTCTTCTGCAGTACCCTGTCGAGCTTGTGAGGGCTTCGCCGTCGCCGGTCGTTCTACCCGAGGCTGAAGCACTACCCGTCACCAAAACCTCAGCGGATGCCGTGAAGCCAGTCTCCGATATGACCGCAGCCATCGCCGCAGCAGTCGAGGCCGCTCCTATCACTGACGCTGCCACAGCCGTGATCCCCGTTCAAGTGCTCACCGACCTGATCTCCGTTCTCAGTACCATTCTGAAAACCCACGATCTTCCATCCAAAGCCCATTCCCTGCACAAGCGCTCCAAGCCTAAGAAGCCCGTGTTCGACGTCAGGAATTTCGACGTCATGGACTTCGTAATGAAGTGACACACCATCGGCGTCAAGCTCGCCGAGCTCGACCCCGACTTCACCGACGGTCTCATGGACATCTTCATCGACCCATCGTCTGGGCCGTACCCCTGGGAGGTTCAGGATCTAGGCGAGTGGCCTGCTCAGGTGCAGCGGTTTATTTTCGAGTACTTTGCGTTCTCCGAGTTTTTGCAGGACCGCGGTGTCTCGGACCAGGACAAGGTTGAAATCTTTGAGATGCTGTTTGATCCGGATTGGGAGCCGGAGGGCGGTCGCAAGATGAGGCGCGGGCTCCGTCGGTACTCGCTGGATGTTGCGAAGGTTGATGCGAATGGCCTGGAATGGGTCACGTTCAACCCGTCTGCCGCGAGTGTGGCTACGCAGTAGTGGGGATGAGGAGATGAGGAAGGATGTGGTGTAATATTTTCGCAAGTGTGCTTAGTGGTGGACAGTTGGTTCTTTGAGTTTGCGGGTATACTGTAAGAGGTTGTGAGATGTACGAAGTCCGCTTTGGCTGATAAGTTGAGGATCATGTCTTGGAAAAGAAAGGAGTGTTTAGACACATAAAAAACGTGCGTCCCGTGGCCACGTCGTGATTAATGCCATCTTTACACTTCTACTCGCTGTTGGTTGATCCACCGATGCTAACTTCTATAACTACTTCGCATGGCGCTGGAGCTACCGCTCACTCTAGGGAAGACGGATTTCAGTATATGGTTGAGTATTTGCTGGATGTATTCACCAGGAAAAGTGACAGGATTTACAAGGTACCTATTCTGTTATGCTGTTGGCACCTCTCCGTTCACTTGCGGAATTGCGTAATCGCAGCTATGGAACATTGATCGAACTAAGTAGCTAGTATGCCAGATATTCTCTTCGACTTCTTCGGCCCTTCCATGCTAATGAGAGGACTCTACGATGAAATATCCGGCACGGTGGCCCATGGTCCCTAAGCCTAGGTTTCAGTTGGGCTGCTGTAGCTCACGACAGTTACTCATAGCTCATACGCATTACCGTACTCGTCCTGACCATGTCTCAATTTGAAGTTTGTTCTGAATGCATGCTAATTTTGCGGTCCTTTACCCCAGGTTCCTAGACAAAGTGGTACTATCGCATGTCACGACTCGCGACGCAGAACAAGACCTTTTTTAAGCAAACAGATCATCCGAAGGTTACACCGAAACGAGTGTCTTATCTCTTCGAGGCTGATCAATGTCCCCTTTTCTGGGGAGTAGCGCTCCACTGACATCCAAATTTGGGTCTTGAAAGCACCACGACTCGTTCATACCGTACCTTGCGCTGCTGATCTTCCTTCAACTCCACTCATGCTGTCCACACACACGCCCTGACCGACATTCGACAAAGACTCCACGTAAGCATCGAGTGTCACAGAATCGACTCACGTCTTCCATCAAACCTCTTCAAGTATCGAAAGTATCGCCGCTGGAGCTTTCAGTCTTGCAATTTCGGATGGTAAGACTTTAAAGACAGACGGATGATCTTTCAGACTGCCGGTGGTTACTTCGGGCCTTCTTCACGTGTGATGAAGGGTGTTCCCGGACATCCGGGCTTTCCACCAATCGCTAGCGCGGCCCCACATGGTGGAAACGACCGCTAGTGACTTGACAGGTCTCGAACCGTAGCGTGGCTATCATGTTTCATTCATCAATCCTAGACTCTGGTGGGCTTGGGATTTCATCGTCAGCAATGTCTTGACTCGACAGTAGGCATGTCGGTGGCTGGTTTCGCTCTCTTGGTTGCATTGTTTTGTTAATGATCGTGCTAGAGTAAGGTCACTGGCGCTGGAGCTGCAACGATGTGGCTTGCGGTCGCATCATGCCGCCGAGCCATCGGGGAGTGCTTCCGGTTCTGGGTGTAGTGTGAAGGCAGAACCATGCTCCTGGGCCGTGCTGTAATTCACGGCGTGCCTGACGTCGAAATCCGGCGGACACGGGAGAGCGACGAGGTGTAGGCCGCACTCGATAAGAGATTGTGACCGCAGAACGGACGAAGCATTCAACTTGCTGGATGTCAATACAACATGGCGTTCAATGCATTCTTGTACAATTGCTTCTTCGTGAAAGCGATTACCATATGGCGAACGACTCGGTGCCTTTCGAAGTGACCATGAACGTTCATTATCGAGGTTTTGTGGCGTTTGGATACATAGCAAGGTCGTATCGTGAAATGACACAAAGACCCCGGGTGTAGCCGTTTGGGGTAAAAGAACCGCCTTCTGGAAGCTTTGAAAAGAAGGTGAGCTCAGTCTGCCAAGAGGGAGCGCGATGACTGTAAGGATCCGGGCTCCTCGGCTCGAATTTCGAAAGTACGGGCGTTTTAAGGCGTGTTCCAGAGACTCTATTGAGAGAGTATATGAAAGGCTTGCAGTCTTTTGAGACGTTATCGTTACCTTGGCTATGATACTTGGGCTGCAGTGCTTAATAGTATGCGGCCTGATAGAGAAGCCCAGATTACACGGTGACTCTGTGGGCCGCTGTGTACAACCGTTCCGGACCGGGAATTCTTGTTAGATCTTGGAGACGTAGGGAACGCCCAGCAACGATTCCGAGATGCACTTGAGATGCTGTCCAAGGAATCTCTGTGGCTTCACTAGTCACTGAAGAAGTTAAGCGTGTATACCAGTAACAACACCAATCAGCCCTGCAGTTGCATATCATTTGATACGTCGAACCGCACCGGAGATCGTTCCGTACCTACGCTGGGCGAAGAAGTCCTGATGGTGAAAGCGGACTGTGAGACTGCGGGGCTGCAGGGACTGATTATCAGCAATGCATGAATGTGGTTTCACCAATTTCTCAGGTGTTAGAGAGACATAACAATGTACAGTTTTGCCAACTGTCAGAGTGGTCGATGTACCGTTTCGCTACGCTTTTTGAAGGCAGTGATATGGTTCATCAGTAACGAATGCCACACTGTGAAGCTGATAAGATCCTTCTACTTACAAGCGAGGGCAAGATGGCGCAGGTTATGCACAAGATCGGGACATGTCCGCCAATATAGGCTTTCGAAACTCGTCCTGCGACCGCTCCTCGCCAAAAGTAGGGCGCAAGCAAGCAAGCCCATCTATCACACTGGTTCCAAGGCAGGAGTATAGGCTTGGCGTGAGTAGATAACTCAGCAATTCCTTTGATGTTAGTGTCGAACACTAAGTTACCTAAATAACGACGAAGAATCGAAGAAAGTGCAGCAAGCAATAAAAAGACGACGTAAGCGACACTAGTGCGCGATCACGATCATCGTCCCACTGCGTCTCGAGTCACCATCTTCCAATGTCTTTCCACGAATATTCGGCCAATCGTATAACGCCATCCTCCAAATCACGCGCGTGTTACGCGTTTGTTGAGCGCCGACCAGGAGGTATCCCCGCATGCGAGGCCTCGCAAACACCGGCCGTTGCATGGATTATGGAAAGATCGTAACTCCCTGTCACGCCACACGTGTGTCCACCAGCACGAGCTACAGCTGAAGACTCCTAGGTGAATCCTGGCAGTATCTGTGCGTTAGTGTGATAGACTGACACATAATTATCGACGACATGCTCAAATTGCTTTGAGCGCATTCTATCCTATGCAAAGAAGTGAACATTCAATCTACGTCTTCACTTGGACAGCGACCTACCTCGCGAGATAGAAAAGAACGCGATTCCACAGCTGCTGAGCTTGAGGGCGGATGTCCCCGCTATTGGGTGGAGAGCTGGAGTCACCGCTGGGCCACGCTGGAGAAACCGTGTTCGCGCAACATACGTTCTGGGGCTCAAGTTGTTTTTTGATACATCTGACTAACTATAACTATTAAATCATCAAATCCTTGACGACAACTCAAATGGGCCTCCATTAATGCCACATGGTAACCGCTCTTCCGAATGCATTAAAATCATCCCCGAGCCTCTCCACGAAATGGATACAGAACGGCTTGCCCTAGCCGACCGGACGAAGCCGCCTTTTGAACTCTGGTTGTTGACCTCGCGCATGAACGAGACGATACCGCCATCGAAATGTGCTGTTGCCTGGCCACAGTCGATGACAGCCATGGATGTTGCTGTTCAGGCGTGTACTCCACGGCATGATAGCCATTGATAGTCCAGCTGGTATTATGTATGTCACGCGATGAGGTGTGTGGGCGCGAAGACTTCCCACTTTGTCGCGAATCAGAGGCGCGCAAGCACTGGTGCGCGACCCTTGCCGTCCTGCCGCCGGCTGCGTCGAGCCAGTACGAAATCGCACACGGCTTTTATGAAGGCACGCCCCTGCTCGAGCCCGCCACACTGCAACCCTTGTCGTGCGTGCATTTGCGTACCTGGTATCTTGGCTGACTAGTGCTGCAGGGAACGATGCGCCATGGGTAGTAGGGCGAGGAGCGCAGCCAGGGTGCTGGTCAATCTTGGGATCGTCGCAACCAAGCCGGTGGTCCAGGAGCCGCCTTCGCTACTACATTCTCATCCGCCATCCTGCACATAGAATTCTGTGCCGCAACGATTTTTCCTTCTTTACGTTGCGCTACCCCGTCATTCATTTTTATCGCCTTTGGCTACCGTGGACACCTGATCCTGACCCGAACCCCAGACCCTCGTCCGTCGTTCCATACTAATCACATACCTGTGACTGGACTAACGACCAGGCGTCACTACTGTCTCTGTTTCTTCCCTGCGACACTGTACCCGAGTTCAAGTTTGACCTGTTGTCATTGGTTTCGCCAGGACTTTCCAACCACATTATCAATACCACGAAGGAGATACACTATACGCATGCACCAGACCAGCCACAAGATTTCGGGCACATAATCTGCGAGTCTGTCGGTTGCAATCATATACAATTCAGAACGAAAGCAAGAGGCGCTCAAAACTCAATCTATGTTGCGCACCTCTACCGCGCTCTGAAAGAGACCCAAAAAGTGTTGCAGATGTCGAACACCACACTCGGCCTTCGAGGGTTATGCCCTCGACCATTTTATGATGTTGAGAAATTTGATCGCGGCGGCTGTAAGTCAAATTGAAACGTCACTCAAGTAAGACGCTAATTACCGTAGTCGTTGAAGGAAGATTCTGTTCTCCTATCGATCCTACCGGTGCAATCTCTACTGTCTGCTGTCTGCCATGCCCATTGACTGACTTTCTTTACCCTCAAGGTATTACTCTGCATTCCACGCGACATCTGGCTCGCTAACTTTTCAGACTTCAACACGTACTATCGCGTGGCTGAAGGGATCAATGTTGCTAGCTTGATCCTGTTATTCTTTCTGCTGGTGTCCTTTGCGGTCCTTCCGGCTGAGAAAACTCGTCGGCACTACTTGAGCTACTGTTTGATCATAGCGGCGATGTTCATGGCAGTCAGTTATTCATGCTACGACAGCAGCGGGCGCAAGCTAACGATTTCAGCTTGGTTTCGTCATACCTTTGGGCGCGAAGCCTGACCAGTGCTACAACGAAATCACTCCCAACGACATGTATTCGAGCCTGACGTGCGCCTTCTCCGGTGCATTTCTCATCTCTGGTGGATTGTCGATGGCAGTGTGGAGTAGGCGCCCTTACAACAGTCGTTCCGTGCACGCTGGCTAACTTAAAGACAGTTTTCATCCGCGCTCTGTCTATGCATCTACAAATTTGCTGGGACGTTACACCTGGGAAGAAATTTTTCTACTGTGCACAGGGCTTTGGATGGTCTATTGCTGCCACGTTCTTTACGATCACGATCACGATTACCGGAGTCTCGTTCAGATTTGGCGACGTGTGCCACGTGAACGCAGCGCATTCGATGAAGGACTTCTGGGGTCCGCTTCTTGCTATCTCTGGCGCTGCTATGCTCATCCAGATCGGAACGTGAGTAGTACCCGAATGGTCCACGATTGCTTCACTAACATAAGCTCTCCCTAGTTTCGCATACTGTATCAAAGTCTACATCCAGAATATGTTCAGCGACGAGACTGAAACGCAAAGCAGCGCCGGGCTGCCCTCATACACCACTAGTGTCCGCACTCGCTCTGCTCGAGCTGTATACCGAAGAGTCCGCAAAGTCCTTTGGCTACAATGGCGTGGTATTACCATCGTCGTCTTCATCCTGGTCGACGTTATCTTCTTTTCCGTGGTCTTCATCTGGCTCAACGCCCTGACCTCTCACGCTAAGGACAACGTACAAGAATTATTTCCCTTCTTGTTGTGTCTTATGAAGAACCCAGACAAACCGGACCCTTGTTTCCCACTCGGTCAAGATCTCGCGATCAACGAATCGACTGTCATCGCCATTCTGATGATGTTATCCATCGCAGGAATACAGGTGTTCATACTGCTGGCTAGAGGCAGCATGTTTGTTGGATGGTACGAATTTTTCAAGAGCAAATTCAGCAAAAATCGCGAGTTCGTCTCACTTGATGCCAAGAATCTGGGAGACGACCACCTGAACTACGAGTTGAAGAAGTTTGACAACGGAGGATTAAAATCTCCGGAGAGCGCTTTGAGATCCCCACCAGAAATCGCCGGATACGGGAACTACCGATCAGACACGCCCGATTACTTCTCGAAGGAAACCCAGCGCGAGTACAAGAGCCCCACCTTGAGCTTCTCCACGCCGCGTCCTCAATCGCGCGCGGCACACGTAGATTGGGATCCTCGCGCCACTCATGCAAGAGGAGGATTGGGGTTCCACCCACCTGAAGACCACGAGAGCAAGATCTGAGCAATTTCCATACGAAGCATCCACTACAGCCCTCTTCGGTCTATGAGGTGCCTACGCTGAGTTAATCGAGAGCCGGTCCCTTCGAGTCGTCGAACATAGTAGTGGCTCAATACGCATAAACACCATCTTAGCTGCGCAATGTTCAGGCCATGTTGGTCGACCAGGCCTCACACCTGCACGATTCATAGCGTACAAGCGACTACGGAAGCGGAATGAATGGCCTCGCTCTCAGCCAACGATGACTGCGTGCTGAACCTCAGCAGTCCAGCGAGATAGATTCTGGAACCCGTGCACGAGGCCTTGCTTCACAGCATTAGCGATTGCATTCTTTGCAATGGCATGAGCCCTACTGGAGCCCTGTGAGCAGGCTCAAAATACTGCAGGTGTCACGAAACCATACTTTGCGAAGCACACTACCATTCAAATCCATGCAGTCACAGTACATGTACCGACGAGGGCCTTTATAAACATTTAGTCTGTGCAGCTTGGCTTGCATTGTCACGGTACTGCAAGCATCTGGTACTGCATGCTTCTACTCGTTTCTTTACCGAGCCTTGGATGTGCTGCACAAGTTCCAGAAGGGTATGCTGCACTGCACAGCCCCTTGAATGTCGCGACTTCGTACCTCCGACCACACGATCGGATCTTTATATCAAATCGTATGTGGAGTGTGCTGGCCCTCGCTACAGCGCTGTTGCGGAATATCACAAAAAGTTAGAAAATACCTCAACTTCCATGTATCATATCCCACATGCTACAACTGAACGTCAATCATCAGCTAGCTAGGAGCCACAAAATCTGGAGCTACAGGAAATCTCAAGACCAGACTGGAAACTATACAACAGTTGCCTTGATAGTCCTACATATCTGTGCAGACAATCACACTTTTACAAAATCATATGTGTTTGCAAGCGTCAATATCTGTTCAAATTTCTTACAAGGTGCACGCCGACTGAAAGAATCTGCGAAACTCACTGTGGGATGTTCAAAGTTTTGCTCCTGACTAGTCGTTGAAGTGGCTGGGATTAGTATGCGTAATACTATGGGTAAATGTAGGCCATACGCCACCTGGGCAACATCGACATGAAAATCCAACGGAAAGTCTCGCAGGGTTTGCAAGAGTTGTGCAATAGGGGATGTCTCCAGTTCCCCAGCATGGCCCCCAACGTCAGCAGCGTGCTGATGAATAGAGGCCCACATCCCGACGTGAATCCATCACGACCCACATGTGCGCTCAAATAAGACGCGAAGAGGACTTCTGCCGTGCTTACGCCCAAGTGGACTACGCCCAATTTGGATGTTTTCGTACCTCCGTACCTGTCGCCCAGCGAAAAGCTCCACCCTCCCAACAATGCAGGCACTTTCTACCACAGCATCTCAAACACAGAAATCAAGATCTAATCTCGTCCGCGAACGGCAGTTCAAGTCACTGAAACCTTGAGTCGCCAGCCAAGGATCGCGCGATCCCATCTCTTGGTTTTCCTGCCACTCCACAGATCCTCCACCTTCCAGAATTGCTCGCTGCTTCTGCGAGAGCACGCCATTGGCAGCATTATCAGCGCGGATTAACTGTGTGTAACGGGCAGCACACCCGGAGTACTTGCTTGTATCTCCACATCGCAACCCCTGCATGGTAGGTGACTAGCTCCATCGATTAACGGCATGGTCGCCAAGGGCGTTGAGAACGGCTGGAACACTCCTTCGGGCGCGGACGCAGGAACACTTTGGAAAGGTCTTTGGGGCTGGCCACTCTCACGCGACTTGCACGCGACCCTAATGCAACGTGGTTCGGCGAAGGATCGTGCAAATATGGACGACACGGATGCGGGGATTGCACGAGCGACGTCGCCTCCAGATTTCTAAAAATGTGTAGGGCTAGGGATGATTGCTAATGGCTGGGCGAAATGGAGATGGGCGCCATACGTTGTAGCAATCTTGATTGTGACGTGTGGCTGCTTGACGGCCCGCGGAACGTGAACGTTCAGATTCAACGACAAGCGAATATGCATTGGAAGAAGCCACAATATAGACGAACGGGCTCGGCGATGGATGTGGATGGAGAACCATACTTGTCAGCAATAATGCGTGTAGTTAACAAGAATCAGCAGACAAGAAGATTCGCACAGGGTGTTTCTCTATTGGCCGAAAAGCGAGCCGGCTCACAGTGTGTGTACGAGGTAGCATGTATGTGGCATCATGCTCACTGGTTTGTTGAAATGGGTGGAAGGTCCGTTGCACGGCATCTCAGGCCTGGTGTCGCCAAGGTAGTCTTTGTGAAAGTACTCACCATTCACTGCAGACCACTAGACCTTGAGCGGACAGATTTTATAGCAAGGCCTGAACTATGTACGTTAAACACGAAGTTCAGTGAGTTCCGTTGTCACCAAGAGCTAAATTGAGTCCTAATCTTTTTACTTTGACAACGACATGCTGAGGTTGCTTCTATTAGCACGCCTGCACTTCACAGCGTGCTTGACTTTTGAGAAGCTTTAGCACATCACATCTTTCGAACCAGCGTCGACTCGTTACGAGTATGTCTCCAAGCAGGATGAATCAGTGATCGCATATAGAGTGCTGAAACGATTCGTCAATGTCTCGTCACTTCTCCACGCGTTCATATCATCAGATCAGTAACCGCAATCCCACTAGAGCTATGGATATACGCCTTTCTCCTAGATCATCCCGTCAAAGCCTGGGACTCTCGGCTGGGAAGAGATCATGGCCGGCTGAGGGGGAAAACGGGTTGTTGAGGAAGTCAGCCTATCCTTGTTCGTGGTCGGTCGACGAACGCTCTGTATGATAGTCAGTCCATGCGAAGATGTGGAGCGTTTTCGACTCATTGCCATCGAAGAGACGGAGTACTGTTAATTGATGATATCGTCGAGTTATTCGAAGGAGAATCAGGGTTGCAAGCACGCTGGAGTAAGCTGGAAGTTGAGTTGCAGTCTCGCATGTCTTGTCAAAGTTGTGATTGGCAAACTCGTACGCCACAAAAGTTGACTATCGTATCCAATGCGAAGCTTCCATCGTTGTCAATATTAGCACATACACATAACAGTATTCTACCCATCTACTCTTCCCACGAGAAGCAAGTGACCTAGTAACCCCTCTCCCTATCGACCTCATTGATCAACTTCCCCCCACCCCTCTGTCTCCTAATGTTCTCTCTCAACAGCTCAAACGCACGATCAGGATACACATCCGTCGCACCACTACAATGCGGCGTGATCAGCACATTCGGCGCCGTCCACAGCGGATTATCCGCAGGAAGTGGTTCCGGATCGGTCACGTCTAGCGCTGCGCCGCCGATGAGCTTTTCGTGAAGGGCCTTGACGAGCGCAGGCTGGTCGATGACCTGGCCACGGGAGATGTTGGTGACGAAGGTACCGCGTGGGTTGGACTTGTGGAGCAGCGCGAATTCGTCAGTGGAGAGGAAGTGCGTTGTTGATTTACTGGAGCATGTTAGAATTGTGTAAAGAGTGGAATGGAATAGTACGTACGTTAGTGGTACGGCGACGACGAGGAGATCAATTTCTTGCTTCAAGAATTCGTGCACATGCTCTTTCTCTGTCCCGCTGTACCACGCGCTCGGAAACTCGCCATTGGGATCACCCGTGCCGGGGACGATGTAGCCGTTGTCTTTCTTCGACTCTGCCGTTTTGCGGGGTGATGCCGTGTAGGCGATGACGTCCATGCCCATGGCCTTTGCGACGCGAGCCACTGCATATTGTGGTTAGCTTCTCGTCTCCAAAGATCCTTCTGTTCCTCTGAAGTGGCGCGCGATGGACGAAGAGGAAGGTAGTAGAATGTCTGAAGTTGCACCGGGAACGTCCCGTAAAAGGCAGGAGGTCCGCTTGGTCGAGTTATGGCGTTGATGAGGCCTCCGAAGTGGCGTAGTAGGAGGATTCAACAGGGTGGCATACGTGCCGCTTCGAAGGATGCGTGTACCTGCAGTCTAAACATTGCGTGCCGTTGGATTCTGGTTCCTGGGTCATCTGGGCTATGGTTGATTCCTGGTGTTGGTGGCGTGTAAGACGGCATATTATTCGGGATAACGAAGGATTCGTCCAGGTTCCAGGCGTCCGCGCAATGTGTGAAGGGCGTGAATATGCGGCGAGACTCACATATCTAGTGCCGATGGTGGTTCTTCCAATTTTCCGGGCACAGCAAGGACGCGATGCAAGAAAATCCCGTGCACTCACCTTGTCTCCCAATCGAACCATAGCCCAAAATCCCAACCCTCTTCCCCACACGATCACTAACCTCCATACCCTCCTTCTGATTCCACTTCTTCTCTTTCTGCAAGTCCAGCAACCTCGGAAGGTTATGGCTATGCACAAGGTCCATCATGATGACCCACTCCGCTATCTGCGGGCCATGCACACCGTTCGCCGAACATAGCGGAATCTTGGAGTCCGTGAAGATGGGGTGTTTGGCGATGTGGTTGGTACCGGCGGAGAAGAACTGGATGAGCTTGATGTTTGGAATGTCTTTTGCGGATTGGGGAAGCCAGAAGAGGGTCGCGAGGTAGGTTGTTCGCTTGAAGACGTCTGTTGGAAGCGTTAGTGAATGGGTGGTGTGTGTCTTTGTCGTGTGTTATGAGAGGTACTGTGTAAGTATGCTTCGACATGCTACATTACTATTGGGTGGAGTTGTTGTTACACAACACCACCATGCATCTTCATCTTGACTGAGTACATACCTTCAGGTATATCTACCGCAGCCAACTTGCCGTTTTCGAATGCAGTGTAGAAGTACTCGACATCCATATCCTTGAACTCTTCTTTCAGGCCGTCCATGCCCTTCTGGGCTTTATCTTGTGGCCATGGTAGTGCACAGAGTACGAGCTCCTTCTTGCTCAAGTCTTTGGATGGTACTTCTGGTCCCCCGCCCATGATGACCATGCTCAGATTTGGATTGTAACTGGAACTTGAAGAATTCGCCAGGTGGAAGTAGAGTCGATGGCAGAACCGTATACTCAGCGCAACAGAAAGCTGTGCGTCTAGTGTGAGATATGGGGAGCAATTGGCTGCTGGCTGTTGAGACAAACCGATACCGCGGACTTAACGGTAGTGGGGTAGCTCGCGACTTAAGTGCCGGTACGGAGTGACGTGCTTCACTCTCCGGCTCACACTTTCCTCCGAAACACGCTCCATAATCTCGAGTATCTGCTCAACACTTACAAGGTGGAATCCTTTATGGGGCGTAGATTATGTGAGAGCTAGTCGCAACCGGAGCTGCACTGCAGGCCATGCCTTTGAATGATTAGTATATGGACGCCTGTTTAGCAACAAATTCGTCCGACAACTGGAAGCTTCGAAATTCCGTGCGAACACGCAAGCACGTGCTCACGCGGTGAATACAGCCATTCGTAAGCATCTGATACTCAAGCTACGTCCCGTTATCTACTCCGGCTCCTGACCCTTCCACTTCTCCCTCACGGCACCAACATCAATCTCACACACCTCCGCATGCTTCAACACCTTATGCGCCTTCTTCACAACCGGCATGTCAATCATCTTGCCGTCCAGCGTCCACGCCCCTCGTCCAGCCTTACTCGCCTTCTCATCCGCAATCGCAATCCTGACCGCCCAATCAACTTCCTGCTCGCCAGGACTAAACGCCTTGTGACACACCGCAACCTGGCTCGGGTGTATGCACTGTTTGCCGTTGAAGCCCATGCCCTTGCCATTCAGACACTCTTCTTCCAATGTCTTGAGTCCTTGGTCACCCTTATAGCTCGTGCAGACGAGATCGATTGTAGACGGCAGCTCAGCGGCTCGCGCGGCCGTTGCGATTGCGGATCGCGCGTAGAGGAACTCGGTGAGTGAGGGTGAGCGCGTGAGACTCATGTCTTTTGCGAAGTCTTCGGCTGCGAATACGAGGCCGGAGATGTAGGGCGACGCGGCGCATATCGAGCTGAGGTTCTGGATCGCTTTGGCGGACTCGATGAGCGCGATGATGCGTACTGGTTCTCGCGCGCCTGCCTTTCCATTGCTAGGATGTCGGTCTGGTCGGAGGTGCCGTATGACGTCTGTTACGAAGTGTAAATCTGCTGCGCTTTCGCACTTCGGTATCATGATAGCATCGAGGTATTCGCCCTTGAGCACTTCTGTCAAGTCGTCGAGTGCCAAGCCTGTGTCTACGCTGTTTATTCGCACGCACATCTCCTTGATGCCGCTGGGCCGCTGTTTGTTCAAGATATCGCGGAGGTTCGATCGTGCTTCAGACTTCATGTGCGGTGCGACGCTGTCTTCGAGGTCGTACGTTACATTGTCGGCATGCATGGCGAAGGACTTTTCCAGCATCCTCTTGGAGGAGCTCGGGACTACGTGACGAGATGTTAGCCATTTGGTCTCTCAGAGTGTGATTGATGTTGTTTAGGAAGTGGGGAGGAGGACTGGTAGGAGTGTTGTACCGTACATGCACGCCCTGCGAATAATCGGCGCCGCCATATTGACTGTTTCAACCTTCACTCGAAATTTGAAGCTTCAAGATAAGAAGAACACTTCACCCCAAACAATTGAAATTTGAATACCTCGGGCACTTCATACAGCCTATGACGTGCGGGGAGCACAGCACCTCCTCAAACGCCGACTCGCCGACACGCGTTCCTGAACCCTGACAATCGCATCTCCAGTCTCAGCCAAATGCCACGCAGCACGTGAAGCTTCCCACACACCAACCCACCCGCCATGGAGAGCGCACAACAAGCCCCAGCAGCAGGCTCGCTGAGCTGGAAACTCAGCAGCCACCCAATCACCCTCCTCACGTTCCTCTTCTTCCGCATATGTAAGCCTAACTACCAAGCACCAAACCACCCACAGCTAACAAACAACCACCAGCATCCCTCCTCGTCTACCTCCTCGGCCTACAACTCCTTTCCAACAGCTTCGTCATGATCTTCATCATCACGATCCTGCTCCTCGCAACCGATTTCTACTACCTCAAGAACATCGCTGGGCGCCGCTTAGTCGGACTCCGCTGGTGGAACGAAGTCGACAGCACGACCGGCGACGGGCGCTGGGTATTCGAGAGCGCAGACCCCGAGTCGCGCGAGCAGAACGCAACGGACAAACGCTTCTTTTGGCTGGCGCTGTATGCGCAGCCTGTGCTGTGGATTGTGTTGGCTGTGGTTGCGCTGCTGGGAGGGCATTTCGTTTGGTTGACGCTGGTTGTTATTGCGCTCGTGCTTACGATTACGAATACCCTGGCCTTCTCGCGGTGCGATAAGTTTAGTCAGGCTACGGGCTTTGCGTCGGGCGCGATATATGGGTCTGGACTGGCGAGGAATCTGGCGGGTGGGATGGTGAGTAATTGGTTTAGGCGGTGAGGCTGGAGGGGACACATTGGCGGGTAGCAGTGTATTAGGGACGGCATAGGGCCTGAGAGAGGCGTGCGTAGTCCTGTTGGGTCCTGAGTTATGAGCGAAACAACATCCATAATCACATAAACATTCACCGTTGCGAGAGTCGTGTACGTTCCACAAGTGGTGTTATTTCACTCTCAACCGGGAGAGCTTGCGTGCAAGTATGCACGGCCATTTGTATTTGTACACACATCCCTTTTCCAAGAGGGACATGATGCTACTTAATGTGTGGTAATCATGACACTGGCGTTTTTGTACCAGCTAAGCAGCGGATTGTCCCCATTTTTCGTGCTTGTCTCTTCCAGGTCCGCTCTGCCAAACATAAACTCTTCATGCGAATATGTACGCGCAAAACGCCCCGTGATCGCTGTATACATAGGATTTATAACCTCGAAGTTGGTTGGAAAGAGGATGTCAAAGTAGCCTTGGTGAACCTAGACATGCATTAGCAGTTGCGTCATGTATACTCAAGAGCGATTCAAGACTCACAAGAGGCGTCGTCACAGGTATCATCTGCCTCTTATACCTCGTCTGAACGACCGGCGCATTCAAGCCCTGCACCGTGTCCGGCAGACTATGAAAATCACTTGTTATGAGCCTGTGGTTCGGAAACTTTTCATACAGCATGAAGAAGAACTGCATCAGCCGTGTAGGTATATACTCCGGCTGACTCAACGTGCCTCGCCAGGGTATCAAGCTTCGCAAATTCTGCATGATGCGCGAGCCCTGCAGCGGATGTGGATATGAAGGAAACGCAGCTTGTCGGCGTGCAAGGAATAGCGTTGCGACGGGATCGAGTGTGCGCGAGTAGTATTCGAAGAGCTCGCCACGGGGGTCGACGACGACATGCGATTGGTAGGGCTCGCCGGTTTCGTAGTCGTATTTGAGTGCGTCGTGGGCGAAGTTGTCAAACACTTCGAGCGCGAGGAAATAGCATGGCGAGGAGACGAAGGTGTTCCAGTCGAAGATGGAGCGGTTCACGATTTCGACTTTGTCTGCGTGCCCTCGTGCGTAGGCAGATTGTCCTAGTCCTTGCTGCTGCAGATGCGCCAGCTGGCTTGAGATTTCTATGATCTTGAACTTGGTCCTTTCGTAGACCTCTGGGTATCTGTCTCGTATGTAGTCCAAGATGTTCAGCATCATAGTGCCGTTTCCCGCACCCATCTCGTAAATGTTGAGGTCGTGGTATGGGTAGTGGACGTATTTGTAGTCTTGTACAAGGTATCGTGCAATTGCTTCGCCATAGTAAGGCGAGAAGAGTTCGGTGGGAGTATGCCAGAGCTGGCGGAGGTCGTTGGGTTCCTGATAGTCCAGGGCGTCCTCAAAGGATGTGTAGCGGTGCCGCAGTTGCTGGAAGAAGTCGTGCTCTGAGTTCATCGAGTTGAAGTCGAAGGGGTCGCCGGGCGAGAAGATGACGACCTGCTTGGAGAAGTAGCCGTAATTGGGGTTGTAGAGGCTGTCCTCTATGAAGTCCCGCAGCAGCATGCGCACTCTCCGTGGCCTCTCTCTTCTGTTCCGCAGCATATCTGCCGTCACCATTGGGTATCTTTCGAATTCCTCCGTTCTCTCCTGTGGGAATGCATTCTTCCTTGGCGTCCACCTGCTCTCCCGCCTTGTCTCTCCTTCAGCGAACCGTGTGGCTTTTCCCCGCCGCTGGATGTGTGGTGTGCGGGCAGCCGCAAGAGCTGGTCGAGCTCCGCGGGCAAGACATTGCGACGCTCGATGCGAGAAAAGCTGGCGAAAGATCTGTGTGGCGACGGGCGAGTCCATTGACGCCTGAGTGACGAATTCGACTCAAAGCGCGAGAATTGGTTGCTTTTGGCGCGCAAGCACGTGGGTGAGGTTTGCGAGGCGTGCGCCAAGACGCCAAAGCGTCGTTCATTTTGAGCACATACTCCACCACACCCTCTTCAACTTTTACAATGGAAGATCGTTCGAGACACTACATCTTGGGCGCCTTCGTCCTCGGCGCAGCTTTGACTGCCGCGGTCAATAGGCGTTCCTCGAATACGGACTCACATCAAGATGGAGTCTCATCGAAGCAGAATCTCGAAAAGCAGAAGAAATCGACTTCCAAGCTCGATGATCAAGATTTGTTGAAGAAGAGTTCGGGCGAGGCTAATTCTTCATTGGGCAAAGGAGCAGGTTCCATCAAAGAAGGGATCGAAGGATGCATTGGCGGCACTCCCCTCATCAGAATAAAATCGCTATCTGAGTATACAGGATGCGAAATTCTTGCAAAAGCAGAGGTATGATGATGAGCATGTTGCATGGCAGTCGTTGCGCTGATGCAATTCTTAGTTTCTCAACGGTGCTGGCAATAGTCCGAAAGATCGCGTTGCCTTGAGCATCATTGAAATGGTACGATTGAACTATCTCCATCTTGTGAAATACTACTGGTGCAGCCGATTGACGAAATTTCAGGCAGAAGAGAAAGGCTTACTTGTTCCACACTCTGGTGACACCATCTATGAGGGCACGGTAGGAAGCACAGGCATCTCACTAGCTGCAATATGTCGAGCAAGAGGCTACAAAGCGCACATGTGAGCTCCAAGAATGACTAGGGCGAGCACACGCTAACAAATATAGTTGCATGCCGGACGACATGGCAATCGAAAAGTCCGACCTGCTCTTGAAGCTGGGCGCAGAGGTTGAGAGAGTGCGACCAGCTCCCATCGTCGACCAAAATCAGTTCGTCAACCTTGCTCGCAAGAGAGCTAAAGAGCATACTGCGGGTACCGACAAGCCAGGACGAGGACTGTTTGCAGATCAGTTTGAGACAGAGGCCAACTGGCGCGCACACTTCACTGGCACAGGACCGGAAATCTACGAACAGGTCGGCGGAGTTCTGGATGCTTTCGTGAGTGGTGCAGGCACAGGAGGGACCATATCTGGTGTCGCACTGTTCCTGAAGTCGAAGCTCCCGGATCTCAAGGTCGTCCTAGCTGATCCTCCTGGTAGCGGCTTGTACAACCGCGTAAAATTCGGCGTCATGTTTGACCCAAAAGAAAGAGAAGGGACACGTCGGAGACATCAAGCGGACACTATCGTTGAGGGCATCGGGATCAACCGGATCACGCATAATTTTGACATCGGCAGAGAGCTCATTGACGATGCAATCAGAGTGAACGATCATCAGGCGATCGACATGGCACGCTGGCTCGTAGAACATGACGGCATTTTCGTTGGTAGTTCAAGCGCCGTGAATTGTAGGCCCTTCATCACCGCACGTGATGACGCACGCTAACTCAACGCAGGCGTGGCTGCCACAAAGCTTGCGAAGACACTTGGTCCCGGTCATCGGATCGTGACGATACTGTGCGACAGGTAATCTACGTTCACTCAACTTCGAAAGCTCTCGCTAATCTCTCTGCAGCGGTGCAAGACATCTCAGCAAATTTTGGAAGCAGACAGCACCCGTTGGTGGGGCTGAGAATGACGTCTCGCTCGAGAAGATTCTCAACACGTGAGACGTCGTAGTATGTCTCGATGTTTCTACCAACCAGGAGATTCCAGAATGGTCGATAAGCACACCTCGCCGAACAATGACCCGCTGAAGCACAAAATCGCAAAGGTCTCTTCACACGCCGTACATGGAGTATAATGTCCAGGCAGACGCACGCCGCAGTCGGAAAATTCAAGATCCTGCCAGCGCACCACACAATCACATCTGACAAGCCACCATGCCCCGCCGCATGGAATCTGGTTAAAGTTCGCTTCACGACCATATCCAAGAGTCACAGACATTGTACGGCAGACACTTCTGCTGACAATAAGACAATGGCCAAGTCACGAAACAAGACAAAGATTGAAGACTCAAGAACGCCATGTCTTGCACGTAACAAAGAGCAAAGCTTGGCAATGTCCATGTCGCCCTGCCACCTGCTTTGTCCGTTTGTGTCCCTTTTATATAGGTTGGCGACAATCCTGGCCCAGTGATATCTTTTACTGCATCCACCCGGTGTCTTTCACACACTTCTCCCTCCCGCAGCAAACATCTTACCAGCACAATCTAGGGCCTACCATTTTTCTAGCAAGCAGTTTTCCCAGGGTCAAGAAGCGAAACATCAAACTTGAACCGCTCCCGTTACCACAACAGAACTCATGCACACCCAGCCCATGAGCTCAACAAGCGGTATCAGCAAAGCAAACAGACCAACATCGACCATCGCACAAAGACGCCTAAACGACAAGATGCGCCGCTCGCGCCGCTCCCCGGAGTTCGAGCAGAAGATCTCACAAATGCGTCTCTCGATAGCCCCCATCGTGCACGTCGAGACCGGTATCCCAGCACCAGATTTCCCAAAAACAATGGTCAAACTCTTTCTCCTCACAGAAGCCCAGCTCGACTCGTTCGCACACTACTACTCGCAAACCAGCCCATGCAGTCTGACATACCAATACCCGCAGACTATGGACTGGGCTAAGCCTTTCTTGTGCAACGACGCTGCGCTACCTGAGAACTGCAAGCTGAACGATCTCGAGCGCGTCAAGGTTAAGATGCGCATGTTTGCGCGTTTCATTGGTATGAGGGGTGCGGAGACACCGAAGTGGGAGTACGAGCGCCAGGTGGAGATTCTGGGTAACAAGATTCAGCGGAGTGTGCAGGACGAGGAGAGGTGTTTGCGGAAGGTTTATGGGGGGCCGAATGTGTATAGGCCGTGAGTGCGGTGAGGTTTGCATGGCATTGCGTGGAATGTGTGGATGCATGGATTGAAGCGCTCGGCTAGCGAGCATGCATTGAATACTCAGCACTGCATGATGGGTCACAAATACTATTTTGTTCAAGTAACGTGCCAAAACTCTTCTTAGTCCTTCTTTGTTATCAAAGTACAGCAATCGTGAAGTAATATGCTGGAAGAGTGCCAAAAAGAAGGCTGCACGCCACATCGTGGTTTGCGATACTACTGTAAGTGAAGTCTGCGTCACAGCAGGGCAAAAAGATGGCCAAAAAAAGGAGACTTAGTCCTGGTGGGGTCTAGAGGTGAGTTAGAATGGGGTGCACGAATAAGAACAACAGGTGCACAACGTACTCGAACCCACGGCATCCGCATCACTCGGAAATGGTGTCATAAGTGTCTGACGAAACTTATAAGAACTAATAGTCGATTAGTGGGTGGACGTTGTGGGTGAAAAGCGTACAACGTACCGGCGCGCTACCACTGCGCCACAGGACTTTTGGAAGTCCCTGGACTGTAATTTTATGAAGTTTCAAATTAACTATAATATGTCCTGAAGCAAAAACAACACTATCGGCAAAAAGTCATGCAGTGGGCTGCAACTCAATCCATGGACCCGAATGCTTTTGGCTTGCTACCGCTGCGTGGGTATGACGCATACTATTGGGGCGGGGTAAAAGTGGCTGGTGCGAGGGGTCGGATTTGCCCACCTCATCCGACGGGCACTTGCAACCGTAGCTTCTATATCACGGTACTCTTGTCCGACCCACGAGATCGATCGTGTGTGCTTGCGTGACCAGCTTCGGCGCCTCTACTACTATCGTGATAGGTGGTGAGTTACAACTTTCTTGCCTGTTATTCGGACGAGATGGAAAGCATCTGCATCGTGAGCGTCATCGTCGGCGTATCAGCTCTACGATGCAGCAACGACGACAATGGATATGTGGAGCATCGCCTATCGCTTCATAATCATTACAGTTCGATGTCAAATGAGAAAGAAAGCTTCAAGAACAACAATCTGTCGGACGATGAACGGTGAAGTTGAAGGACGCAAGAACGCCACCTGAAGTCAGAGGACCATCTACGCTGCTGCAGTGCGATGAGCTCCTAACTTGACTTGGGCTGTCATCCACATTTGCAATATCACTACTCTTTAATAGATGTGCCGTTTTCGACGTATTAATGGCCGGCCTGCTGTCGTTTTATTCCTCTTGCAACGACATATAAGATGCCTTCAGCGATGCTAATTACGCGTAGGCTACTAGCTATCTTCCTCCTCATCATGACGATCAAAGCCGCAAAGTTCACACCAGAGGTCCTCCTTGAAGCTCCTCGCCGTTCAGTCGGTGTCCCAAACTCCAACGCAACCAGAATCCTGTACAGCGTATCCACATACAGCTTCGAGGAACATGCGAAGAAGTCCGAGATTCGTCTCTTGTGCCCAGAGAGCCAGCAGTCGACTTTGGTTACGGACGATGCTTCTGCGAGTGAGCCGAACTGGATCGACGATGAAACGATTGTATTCCTCAAGTCTGAAGATGATGGCACCACCAGCGTTGTTGTCGGTGACCCGAGCAGTTTCGATTCTAGGTGCAAAGACCCAGATTGACCTAGCAGAACTATACTGATAGCTCAAAGTAAGCAAGTTGTAGGTACCATAGATGGTCCAGTCGGAGACCTCAAAGTCAAGAATCTCGGCGCTGATTGGTATGGTTTTGCTGTGTCCGGCAAAGCGAAGCCCGACGGCAGCATCTATAACCCTGAGAAGGCCGACAAGCCTGCATCATCTGGCAGACTTTACAGCTCTGGTTTTGTACGCCACTGGGATCACTACACAGACAATAACCGGAACACGCTATTCCTGGCCAAGCTGCACAGGATGAGTGACGGCAGATTTGAGCTCATGGGACTGAAGAATGCTCTTGAAGGGACGGATCTCGAAAGCCCGATTGAGCCTTTTGGAGGCAAAGACCATTTCGACATATCCATTTACGGCCTCGTTTTCACGTCGAAAGATCCAAGCCTCAACCCTGCGCTGCACACCAAGACCAACATCTATGTTGTCGCGAAACAGGGCTTCTGGCACAACTTGTTCCATGAGGAGTTCCCGGCGATCAAGAAGGTCGAGATCGGCGGGTTCGAGGGCGCAAGCACAAGCCCTGTCTGGTCAAATTCAGGGAAGATGATCGCCTTCTTGTCCATGAAGACCGACGGCTACGAGTCCGACAAGAATCAGCCCTTCATCATGCACGACTTTACGACGCCATCGGACCTCACACCTATCTTCCCATCCAAAGATGGCAAAGGAACGTGGAATTTGAGCCCTTCTTCGATCACATGGAGCCGAGACGACTGGCACTTGTACTTCATCGCCGATGAGATGGGCTGCGCGTCCCTGTTTAGTGCTGGCCCGCCTACAGCGAAGAACGAGTCTTCGCCTTTACCGCACATGCTGGTCAAAGGCGGCTCCATAAGCGCAGCACAGGTTCTCGAGACCGGGGATATCTTCCTATCATCCACCAGCTTGATTGAGAACAGCCTGTACTCGCTAGTGCCTCTTAGTGGTGGACCCGCTTCTCAGAACCAGACCTACACCCTTCCATCGCGCGATGTCCATCATGATGCCGCATCGGCCCACTTGACAGCCAAGTTCATTTCGTCCAACTCGCGGTCAGGCTCCATGTTTGGTCTCTCACGCAGCCAAGTCGACATGATTCATTTTCAAGGCCACCAGAGTACTGTTTACGCATGGGTCGTCAAACCGAGCAACTTCGACTCGAAGAAGAAATACCCCCTCGCTTACCTCATTCACGGTGGCCCTCAAGGAGCATGGCTAGATGCATGGTCGACACGCTGGAATCCCGCCATATTCGCCGAACAAGGCTACGTTGTGGTGTGTCCAAATCCAACTGGGTCGACCGGTTACGGACAAGACTTTGTCGATGCGATCCAAGAAAACTGGGGCGGGTCGCCGTACTACGACATCGTTGCTGGTTTCAACCACATTCAGGAGAACCTCGACTACGTCGATACGAAACGCGCTGTGGCCCTCGGTGCCTCTTATGGTGGATACATGATGAACTGGGTGCAAGGTAATTCTTCTTTTCGTCTGCCCGGCTGGAATCTCTAGACTGACCCAATGCAGGCCACCCGCTAGGTCGTGCCTTCAAAGCTCTTGTTACCCACGACGGCGTCTTCAGCATGTCCGGCCAAATGGCCTCCGAAGAGCTCTATTTCCCCTTCCACGAGATGGGCGGCCCGCTCTGGAAGAAGCCCGAAGAGTGGGCAAGATGGGACCCTAGCCGCCACACCGAAGCGTGGAATACGCCGCACCTCATCATCCATAGCGAGCTGGACTACCGGCTGACGATCGCCGAGGGTCTGGCGGCGTTCAATGTGTTACAGAGCAGAGGCGTAGAGAGCCAGTTCTTGACGTTTCCGGACGAGAATCATTGGGTACTTAAGCCGGAGAATGGGCTCATGTGGCATGAGGTGGTGCTGGATTTCATTAATTCGCATGTTGGGCTGGAGAAGTATACGGTTGCGAGGGGGAGGGAGAGGCAGGGGACGATTGTTGAGAGGGAGGGTGGAGTGGTGAAGAAGGAGTGAGGAATGGGATGATTGTTGAAGCAGTACATACATGGAGCAAGTGCTGTGGATGGTACCGAGGGTGATGAAGGCATGCAGAGAGCTAGTGCGATTCAAGCAATAATGGCGACCGGAAGGAATTCGTGCTGCATTACAACGATCAGCTATTGCTTTTGCGTCCAAATACCATGGCTCTCCAAGACAGAGATGATGAGTATTGGTTGATCTGATGATGTTAGTTGTATGACGTTCGAAGTACTATTGGTATGGAAAGTGATGCTCGAGTTGTGTGTTGATTTTCCAGCTTCAGGTCCCTAAGCTCTCCTTACTCGCTTTGTCCTTTGTATAGACCTGACTTTGAAGCAGTGTCTGTTGTCCGGCAAGGTGTTCAAGCAGCTCGCCTACCCATCGCTGCCATCCTTCGGTCACATCTCTCGACGCTGCTGACCTGAAGATGCGCCATGACGCGAGATTCTGCAAGTCTCCGTCTCCAAGGATCGCCCACCAGGTCTATCTCATACCGAGAACTAAGTTAGTTCTCGTGCAGATGTGAAGTGAGATGGTGTCGGTTCGCGCTAGTGTGGCGTTCCCGAGGGCGGTGGCAGAAAAAGTTGCGGGCGCATTGGAACTTGGAGCTCTTGCGCGCACCTCGACACCAACACGTGCGCAAACTTCCACATACACAGTCGTGACCTTCCGATCCTTAAGACGACGCCTGAATACCCTCACCGTTGAATCTGAGTCCAATCACGGCGAACGAGCTCTGCGAGGAGCGCGGGGACGGCTGAGCTTCTACAATGCCGAAGAAAGCCATGTATGCATTATTGCGATACTGACACTGGGCGCATGCTTATATTGACAGTGACTCCCGGATACCGGCGCTCATCCGAAATGGCGCACAAGAGAAAAAGCGCAGCTTCTTCGTAGTCGTTGGCGACCGACAAAAAGACGTTATCGTCAATTTGTACCACATCCTCCTCAATGTCGACGTCAAGCTGAACAAGTCGGTACTTTGGGCTTACAAAAGCAAGTTGCTGGGCTTCTCGAGGTGTGTGACGACCATGGTTGAACGGAACCATCGCTAATCATCGTCTAGTCATAAGAAGAAGCGCGAAAAGAAGATCAAGAACGAGCTCAAGCGAGGCATCCGCGACATCGACACCGAAGACCCATTTGAGCTGTTCATATCGACACAGAACATCCGATATGTATACTACAAGGAGACGGAGAAGATTCTGGGAAACACGTACGGCATGTGTATTCTGCAAGACTTCGAGGCACTCACGCCCAACCTACTTGCACGAACAGTAGAGACGGTAGAAGGAGGAGGCTTGGTCATTCTGCTGCTGAAAGGTATGAGCAGCTTGAAGCAGCTCTATACACTGTCTATGGACATCCATTCGAGATACAGGACAGAAGCACACAGCGACGTCGTGGCGCGGTTCAACGAGCGCTTCATCTTATCCCTCGGCAAATGCGACAGCTGCTTAGTGGTGGACGACGAGCTGAACGTACTCCCGATATCAGGTGGCAAACATGTGCGCCAGCTAGCACCACCCGACCCAGAGCTGGAGGGCAAGACACCAAAGGCGAAAGAGCTGGCAGAGATCAAGGAAATGCTCGCAGATACGCCACCGACTGGCGATCTGATCAAGCTGGCAAAGACGGTGGATCAAGCAAAGGCACTGCTGACATTCGTTGATGCGATTGTAGAGAAGACACTACGAAGCACTGTAACGCTCACAGCTGCGCGTGGACGAGGAAAATCGGCAGCTCTTGGTGTTGCGATAGCAGCAGCTATTGCGCATGGCTACGGAAACATCTACATCACCTCTCCCAGCCCGGAGAACCTAAAGACCTTGTTCGAGTTTGTGCTCAAAGGCTTCGACGCATTGGGCTACGTTGACCACCAGGACTACAACATCCTGCAGTCCGTGGAGCCGAAAGTCATCGTGCGCATTGACGTATTCCGACAACATCGACAGACCATTCAGTACATCAAGCCAGAAGATTCGCACATGCTGAGCCAAGCAGAACTACTGGTGATCGACGAGGCTGCCGCGATACCTTTGCCATTGGTGCAAAAGCTGATGGGACCATACTTGGTCTTCATGGCATCTACGATCAATGGGTACGAGGGCACTGGACGGTCGCTCTCCTTGAAGCTCATCCAGCAGCTCCGCGACCAATCGAGAGGTGGAAAATCCAATGGTGCTGCCAAAGATGGCGCAGACACTGCGATGGCTGCTCGGTCACTGCGTGAGATTACACTTTCAGAGCCCATCCGATATGCGCAAGGAGATTCCGTCGAGAGGTGGCTCAACGATTTGCTCTGCCTCGATGCTACCCTACCAAAATCGAAGATGAACACGCAAGGAGTTCCGCACCCTAAGGAATGCCAGCTTCTGTACGTCAACCGCGATACTTTGTTCTCATACAATCCCGCGGCGGAGAAGTTCCTGCAGAAGATGATGGCGCTCTATGTGGCCAGTCACTACAAGAACACCCCGAACGACCTGCAACTGATGTCAGACGCGCCAGCTCATCAGCTATTTGTCCTTGTAGCTCCATCCGAGGAAAACAAGCTACCTGAGCCTCTGTGCGTCATTCAAGTGGCATTGGAAGGTCAGATCAGCAGAGAGAGCGTACTGAGCAGTCTGAGTCGAGGACAGCGTGCAGGAGGCGATCTCATACCTTGGATAGTGTCGCAGCAGTTTCAGGACGAGAACTTCGCCAGTCTCTCGGGTGCGCGCGTCGTGCGCATCGCGACGAATCCAGACTACGTTAGCATGGGCTATGGATCTCGAGCGCTTGAACTGCTTGTTGACTTCTACGATGGCAAGCTTGCGAGCTTGTCCGAGAGCGAGCCTCAGGAAGTCGAGGAGATGCGGAGATTGACCGAAGATGACCTGGCGAGTGCGTCACTCTTGAAAGACGATGTCAAGGTTAGGGAAGCGACTGAGATGCCTCCACTCTTCACCCGCTTGCCTGAACTCAAAGCACCACGGCTGGACTACGTGGGCGTTTCATACGGTCTTACTCAACAGCTGCACAAGTTCTGGAAACGACGATCATTTGTGCCTGTCTATCTTCGACAGACGCCAAACGACTTGACCGGCGAACATACTTGCATCATGCTCCGATCGCTCGAGACGACCACATCCGACGGCAGCTGGGTCGCAGCTTTCGCCAAAGACTTCCAGATGCGCTTCCTGTCGCTTCTCTCATATCAATTCCGCACATTCAAATCCGTTACATCTCTATCGATCGAAGAGTCCGCTTCTGCCGGCTCCAAGCTCGACGTAGACCTTGCAGCGAAGCCCATCAGCAAAGCGGAGCTTGATGGTCTCTTTACGCCATTCGATCTCAAACGCCTCGATTCGTACGCCAACAACATGCTCGACTATCACGTGATCCTCGATATGCTCCCTCGCATCGCGCAGCTCTACTTCAGTGGGCGTCTCAAAACCACAGTTGTTTTGCCAGGTCTCCAACAAGCTCTCCTACTGGCCATCGGTCTGCAGCGGAAGGAGTTTTCCGATGTAGAGAAGGAGCTTGGCCTCAATTCAAGTCAGCTGATGGCCATGTTCGTCAAGATCGTGCGCAAGTGTGCAGCATCGTTCCGCCGCATAGTGGAAGGCGCGATTGAAGAGACTATGCCTGACGTTGTGGAAGGCGAAGATCGGCCTGATGAAGACGTAGTGGCCGGTGCGCGTTTCCAGCCACTCGCAAAAGACCTGCAGGAGGAGCTCGATGAGGGTGGCGATGAGGCACTCCGAGATGAGCGAGAAAGGGCACGAAGCCTAATTGACGCCCTGCCACTGCACAAGTAAGTCTTCCTGAGCTCGTCTCCCTTCAGAGTACTAACAGACGACCAGGTACGAAATCGGATCCGGCGCAACTGCCGACTGGGAAGACGCCGAACGCGCTGTAGGCAAAGCGGGCAAAGACGGCGCCAAGAACCTCACAGTGGCCGTCAAGACGGGCGAGAAGAAGCGCAAATCGGGTGAGGCAGTTGAGGAGGCATTCAAGGAGGCTGAGAAGTCCAAGGAAGGTGGCAAGAAGAAGAAGCACAAGTCGAAGAAGTAAATATCTTGTGTAAGCATATGCATGGGTGGGGTGTTTGGGCGTTTGATATCCGGGTGTAGTGGGAAGATGTAGGTATTGTAGGACTTTGCAAATTCGTTCTCATGTCTCTTGTGAACCGTCATACATAAAGCTGGGCCTAGCTAAGCTGTATGGGCAAGTGTATGGGCGGTCTCAACCTTCAAGACCTACTGAACGCCAGATGTAGTGGTTCAAAAGCACCGAGCACCTTCGTACCCCATTCGCAGCCTCCCGCTCTGGCTCCAGTACACGACATGAGAGCATTGCCACGTCAGCTCGTCGAAAAAAAACCTACCCCAAGATCATGACACTCAATGTCCCAGTTTTTAGTGCTTTCGAAACATTAACGTCCCGATGAACAGTAGCTCTTGAAGTGCGGCGAAGCGTGTACACGCAGCTAAGTGTGTGCAGACCGGCGTTCACTCAAGATATACATGAGAAGATGCTTTTGTACTTTTACATGTACATCAGGTGAGGTCGACTTCTATGCTCTATCGCCATTTCGGGAAGGACGAAGAGCACAGGGACATTCCAGTCCCCTATTTTCTCTTCGGCTTCGATGCATGAGGAAGCACACGAACACAATGCAGGCGACATATGGCCGTTCCGCCGTGTATTTTCATCTCGGCGAACAGTGCATGACATCGTGGGCTGGATGTTTTATTCTTGCGAATAGAAGACAGCAGTACATGCGCCACCAGTACGCGTAAATTGACCTGCCAGCGCACAAGATGTCACATGGAAGTATGTCTTGATTGTTGTTGGATAAAACGGAGAATTTATTGGCAATAACGGATCCTTGCGAATGAGACGCAACAAACATAAAACCCTCGGGTATATTTTTCTGGTCGACGAGAGAGCAAAGGATCTCCACATGGCGCACAACCACTACGCTTTTTTCTTTGGCAGAAAAGGTAAGTCAAGAGTAATGCGAACAATAAAATGCCGCTGACATACTCTTAGGTCTGAATTTTGCTCGACCTGGAAAAGCGACCTTTCGAACAGACGCGCACAAAAAGCTCCGCATGAGATATTAGGTCCTTCGTTCTGTGACCGCAAAAGGGGATCAAGGGATAATTAGAGAAGACAGAGACAGCAACGATCCTCATAAGAAGGAAAGAGAGATGGTATGAAGACTACAGTATCTGTGAAGAAGACGGTTCTTCTCATTTCCTCTCAGTCACGCCGAGGAACCACAAGACGCGGGCGGTTTAAGTTTGACCAGAACCAGGCACCGTATTGCAGCTCATTTTGGAGACGCGCAATCAAGCAGATCTTGCTCATAAGATCGATGCCAACTTCTTTTTCGATAATAGAGTATGAACATTATTGGATGACGGAAAGAGCAGAAGAGAAGCGACGGATTCATGAGGTGTACTAGTGGCTTGCCATCAGGAAACAGGAAGAGGCCATGTAGCCACGAAAGAAGCACTTCACATCCCAGGGGGAAAAAAAGGTGGCAAAGATACGCCTACAGCTGCCTACTGATTTGGTGTTATGAAAGATACAACTGCAAATTCTTATGATGGCGACAGCGATGACAGAAATTTGCCATGTGCTCGCAGATCACTAGTTTTTGGGAGAAGGGAATATACAGAATGCTAGAGAGCAAAAAAGTCAGGAGAGAAGCGAGAACGTTAGAACGCGTACGAAAGAGAAACCTGTTCGACCAATCGCCAGGCTCAAAGACGGACGGAGGACATACATCCGGGCAGAAGATCTTTTGATATCGCTGTCAGAACGACAGAGACGCATCGCAGTGTCTTCGACGATTTTCAAACCACCTGGGCAGTGCACATTCTTGCAGGTGCAAACGTTTTTGTCCGAAGTTGCCCCATATCCCGAATAGCTAACACATGATTGTCCACTGCTCATATGGCAACCTCCTGTGACACTTTGTTCCTGGAAAACCGCAGGACACTCCATGGGTTCATGAGATCTTCGTTTTTGACATAGCGGTAAGTCTGCTCATCACGGGAACATATCTAGCATTTGAAAACGCAGATACCTAATACTTCCCAACATGAGGATGTAGAACAAAGTTTCTAGGGATAGAAAGGATGGTGGAGTAGTTGGGTGGAGGACGTCGCAGACGAGGGATACTAGTGAAGGTTAGAGCTTGGTACTAGGGAGCCAATGGCCATACTGTGTCTTTCAAGTCATTTGCCAAAGGACATGCAGCGGTGGGAACGTTCATTACAATGTTCACGATAGATAAGTCCCAACCCAATCCACATGCTGGAAGCCCGGACTGAACTTGAACTTGAACCTGCCCACCAGTCCTAGATCAGTACGATCTTCCGCTCTGCTCATGCGGATACTCGCTGTCAGTCTTGTTCCTGTGCAAATGCCGACACCTGAAAAGCCCACCAGACAAACTACTTCGAATCCCCAGGAAGCCGTCTGCTTATGTTGGAATGACTATCGATTTTTTGGGGAAATGCAGATATTGGGCGTTGAACATGAAGAGGAGCCGGACAGACTTTTGTGAAACTGGAAAAATGGTTGATAGCGTTGGAGTAGGAAAGATGCCGGAGACAAGGAGTCTTTATAGTGAGATCGGATCTAATGCGCGGCGAGACATTGCTTGCGCTTAGATGTGGTTTAGTAAGACATATTATGCTCCAGAACAGCAGCCTCTAAGCTACATTCTAGCAGCCACATAAAATTTCGTACATAAGCTACCCAGACATATAAGTCTACAACACAAACTTCCACCCTGCTCATGAGTCGAGGACGTAGTAGTTTTGATCTCCAACCTCAGCCGAGCAGGAGAAGACGTCTATAAAGAATTGTGCATCTGGGTTTATAGAAGATACATACCATCGACTTCAAGAACTTTCGGAGACACAGATCGTAATCGCAAAACATGTACTGGATAGGGGCCCGATTTTAGAAAGTAAGAAATCAGGAGATTTAGGGAAGACTAGAGGCGACGATGCGAATAGACGCAACTTGTGGTTCTTCTCTCCTCATATATGAATCAGCCGATCTATTCCATTCTGTTCATTCTTTTCAGCGAAAAGTAAGAAGAGTCCATGTGACTCCCTGTGTTGTGGCTTTGAAAAAGATCAAGAAACACACATGGCGACGATGCGGATGAGTTTGGAGAAGCAGAAACCAGCCCG